>JABLTO010237327.1_pt1 | contig 23600 bp, 23 predicted proteins | sample 7160091 | NCBI WGS metagenome assembly JABLTO01 (sample SAMN14651225, study PRJNA627086) | human gut metagenome | isolation source: feces | host: Homo sapiens
ACAGATTATGTATCGTTTGGGCGAGAAAATATTCAAGTTATGGGTGCTTTTGGTCCAGTAATGGTAGAAAACAAAGAAACTGGAGAAAAAGAAGTTCTCGAAAAAGAAGTCAATACTGTGAAATTCAAACAATCTGAAGATGTTGATGGAACACTGATCACGGAAGTGAAGCAAGGAAAAGACGGAGCGAGTATTAAGCTGGTTGATAAGATGAAAGCTTTGCAATGGCTTGCAGACCATATGGACATTGCTACAGCTGAACAGAAAGCTAAGATTGAGCAGATCAGAGCTAAGACAGCGATCATGTCCGGAACATCCGAAGAAGAGACAGAAGATGATGGATTCATCGAAGCCTTAAAAGGTGAGGTGGCAGATGTATGGGAAGAAGAATAAAGAAAGCTGTCTTTAAGTTTCGGCCGTTCTCTAAGAAGCAGAAAAAGATACTTACCTGGTGGCTGCCCAATTCACCCGTATATGATCAAGATGGAATCATAGCCGATGGGGCTATCCGATCGGGAAAAACTGTTTCTATGTGCTTGTCCTTTGCAATGTGGGCAATGGAAACGTTCAATGGACAGAATTTTGGTATGTGTGGTAAGACGATCGGTTCTTTCCGGAGAAACGTACTCTTTTGGTTAAAGCTTATGCTTAAGAGTCGAGGGTATCACGTTGAAGATCATAGAGCTGATAATTTAGTTGTTATCCGAAGAGGTGGCAAAGAGAATTTTTTTTACATCTTTGGCGGTAAGGATGAGCGATCACAGGATTTGATACAGGGTATCACACTTGCAGGAGTCTTTTTTGATGAAGTTGCATTGATGCCTGAATCTTTTGTTAACCAGGCAACAGGACGTTGTTCTGTTGATGGATCAAAATATTGGTTTAACTGTAATCCAGATGGACCTTATCACTGGTTTAAGACTAATTGGATTGATCGTGCAGATGAAAAGAAACTTGTCTATCTACATTTTACGATGGACGACAATTTAAGCTTATCTGAGCGAATTAAAGCACGATATCGAGCAATGTATACCGGAGTGTTTTATAAGCGTTATATCTTAGGTCTGTGGGCTGTAGCTGAGGGAATTATTTACGACATGTTTAATATAGAAAAGCATGTCACATCAGAAAAGCAGTCAACAACCGGCAGTAAATACGTCAGTGTCGATTATGGTACACAGAATGCGACAGTATATCTTTTGTGGGAGAAGAACCAGAAAGGTCAGTGGGTTGCTACGAAAGAATATTACTATTCTGGCCGAGATGAGACCACGCAGAAGACCGATGGAGAGTATGCAGATGACATGGAAGAGTTCCTGGAAAGAATCAATGTTGAATCAATCATTGTCGATCCGGCAGCCGCATCCTTTATCGCAGAACTTAAGAAACGAGGATTTAAGGTTAAGAAAGCAAAGAATGATGTACTTGATGGTATTCGATTTGTCGGAAATCTGTTAAATCTAAGTGTATTACAGTTCTCTGAATGTTGTAAAGAAACAATCAAAGAGTTCGGTTCTTATATCTGGGATGACAAGGCATTGGAACGTGGAGAAGATAAACCGATTAAGCAGCATGATCATTGCATGGATGCAGTGAGATATTTTGCTTACACGATCGTAAGACGTGAACGAAAATGGAGTTGATTAAATGATAAGAGAAATTATTGAGCGAATAAGGCAGGTGATAAGAAAAATGCTTGGAAAAGAAAATATCAGGGATGCGATTGGAGTTGATGTTGCCGTATCGGACAAGATGGCAAGAGAAATTGATCTCTGGTCGAAGATGTATAAAAATCAACCGCCTTGGAAAAGAAAAGAACTAAAACTTTGCGGATTACCTGCAGCTATTGCTGGAGAATTTGCAAGGCTTGTCACACTGGAATTAAAAACAGAGATTACAGGGAATAAGTTTCTCAATGATGAATATCAAACTGTGATTGATAATATACGAACCTATACGGAATATGCCTGTGCAAAGGGTGGACTTGCAATGAAGCCTTACGTGTCGGATGGGCATATAGAAGTGGACATGGTTCAGGCCGATCGGTTCTTTCCTGTAAAATTTAATTCCAGAGGAGAAGTTATTGCAGCAGTATTTATGGAAACTGTCACGATAGGAAAACAGGTATATACAAGACTGGAATATCATCGACACGATGAAAAGACGGCTACATACTACATTATCAACAAAGCTTTTGTAAGGCAGGACCTTGATAACGTTGAGGTGTTAGGAAAAGAAGTACCGCTTAGTGCTGTACCGGAGTGGGCCGATCTTGAAGAAACTGTCACAATCATAAATGTGAAGAAGCCGTTATTTGCATATTTCAAGATTCCGAACGCAAATAACGTTGATGATTCATCTCCATTGGGAGTATCTGTATATTCCAGAGCGGTAGATGACATCAAAGAAGCGGATTATCAATGGACGAGGATATTATGGGAATTTGAGGGATCTGAATTAGCAATTGATGGAGACGTTAGCTTATTTAAGCGAAAAGAAAACGGAGAATTTGACCTTCCAAAAGGAAAAGAAAGACTTTTCCGAATGATGGATTTTGACGATGATAAGGAGCAGTACAAGGTATTTGCACCGCCGATCCGTGATGAGAGCCTTATCAATGGATTTAATGCGATTCTTCGTAGGGTAGAGTTTAATTCTGGATTGGCATATGGAACTCTGAGCGATCTGAACACAGTTGATAAGACTGCAGAAGAGATTAAGACAAGTAAACAACGATCATACAGCACAGTATCTGATATTCAAAAAGCTTTGCAGAAAGCATTAGAACAATTGATCTATGCAATGGATGTGATCGCACAACTTTCAAATCTAAATGGCGGTAAGAAGTATGAGGTCAGTTTTGACTGGGATGATTCGATTGTGATCGACAAAGAACAGGAACTGCAGAGTATGCAGCAGGATGCAACTGCAGGACTGATCCGAAAAGAAATATACATTGCGGCCAAGTATGGAGTATCTGAAGAAGAGGCGTTGAAAATGATGCCGGCACAGGATGACCGCTTTAGCATCCAGGAAGAGTAGGTGATCACAGATGCTTGATCCGAAGTATTTGGAAAAGTTCTCCGATCAGTTACTTGGCATCATTGACACTCTGACAATAGCGATCATATCTGATATGGCAAAAAGAATCGTAAAGATGGGAAATGTATCAGAGTCAACAAAACATCAGGCTGAAGTTTTACAGAATGCAGGTCTTGTTTATAAAGATACGATCAAGCGAGTAAGTCAGGTATCTGGATATCAAAAGCATGAAGTTCAGAGAATGTATGAAGAAGCGGGTGTTAGGAATTTAAAGAACGAGGCTGTATATTACAAACAGGCAGGCAAAGAAGATATTAAGTTAAATCAGTCCAATGGAATGCAGAGAATCTTGCAAGCAAATATCAGAAAAACATGCCAGGAACTTGATAATCTCACGATGACAACCGCAGTAAGATCACAGTCAGCTTACATACAAGCTTGTAATAGAGCGCAGATGAAAGTTAGTTCTGGAGCATTCAGTTACGACAAAGCAATTGCAGATGCGATCAAAGAGGCAGCAGTGCAGGGAACAGAAGTCTTATATCCATCACAGCATGTCGATAAATTAGATGTCGCGGTAAGAAGAGCTGTACTTACCGGAGTAAACCAGACTGCAGCAGAAATGAACTTGCAATACGCAAAAGATCAGAACTGTGATTATGTTGAAACAACTGCACATGAAGGAGCAAGACCAGAACATGCCGTATGGCAAGGGAAGGTCTTTTGTTTATCTGGGACTGATCCAAAATATGAAAACTTCTATGAAGCAACAGGATATGGTACAGGACCAGGTTTATGTGGTTGGAATTGCCGCCATAACTTCCATGCATTCTTCCCGGGAATATCGATACCAGCATATACGCAGGAGATGTTAGATGATTATTCTGCAAAGAGTGTTGAATACAATGGAAAGCAATTTACAAAGTATGAAGCGAGTCAGATGCAGAGAGGTCATGAACGACAGATTAGAGAGACAAAAAGGAAACTTGCTGGATATAATTCAGCAATCAGTGAAGCGAAAGATGATACCTTAAAAAATACTTTACAGAATCGGTTTAATGAAGAATCTGTGAGATTAAAGAAACAGGAAGCAGCATTAAAAGCTTTCTGCAAAGAAACAGGAAGGCGATATGAGTCTGCCAGAGTTCAGATCCATGCGGTGAAGAACAAAGCAGGAGATATCGTTGGATTTGGTCGTAGTGTTGCACAGAAAGCTGTATGGAGTAACAGAAAAACAAAAGTCAATGAATCTAAATTTACAGAACGATTAACTGATTTTAATTTAGGACAAAAGGATCTGATCAATCATTGGAGCGTTCAGAGAAATTTAAATAAGTCCGACATTGGAAAAGAGACAATGAAATATATTGTTGATCATCCAGAAATTAATATAGAATTAGTATATCATGTTGATAATCCAGATAAATTATACGGAAAACAATGGAAAGATAATATTTGTATTTATGCATCAGACACAAAAACAATTGAAAAAACCGCTGAAACATTGATTCATGAAATAACACATCATCGATATGATATTGGTGGATCACAGTGGTCAGAATGCGTTTGCAGAGCTCAGGAGTTAAAACATAAGTATCGCCGTAATACATTGACCGCAGATGAATTAAGAAGTATAATTAAAGAAATAAAAGAATTGTATCCAGAATTACCGTGGAGGTGATTATATATGAGATTTTGGGATGAAGTTGATGAAGCAATTAAAAAAGTAAGACAAGGGCAAGAAGCAACTTGTCCATTATGCAAAAAAGGAAAGTTAGTACCAGTTGGAAATCCAAAAACAACAAAATCATTTTATTGTGATGCATGTAAAGAAAAACTTAATTTAGATTAAACACCATCTGATCAATGTCAGGTGGTGTTTTTATACGAAATTTTAAGAAAGGAGTAGCGAAACATGAAGTCAGCAGAATAGAAGGGATGGTGATCCAAATATCTCCCGGTAGCAGGGTTAAGCTGCAGAAGACACGCAGAGAGATCTGGGTGTTATTTTTATGCAAAGAAATAACATTGGTCAGCTGATCAGACCTTAAACAGTCGGTTCGTGGCGGTCGGTTACACGCCTAAAACAACCTAATACGAAAGGAGCACAGTAACATGAAAACAGATTTTTTAAAAGGTTTAAATCTTTCCCAGGAAGTGATCGATAAGATCATGGCTGAGAACGGAAAGGATATCGCAGCAGAACAGAAGAAAGCAGAGAAGATCACTCAGGAGCGAGACGGCTATAAGCTGAAAGCAGAAAGTCTTGAAACTCAGGTAAACGATGCAAATGCAGAAATTCAGAAGTTTAAAGATATGGATATTGACGGCATCAAGCAGGCAGCAGATGACTGGAAAACGAAAGCTGAGAAAGCAAAGAGTGATGCAGATGCTCAGATTTCAGAAATGAAATTTGATTATGCGTTAACTGCAGCATTGACAGGAGCGAAAGCCAGAAACAGCAAAGCAGTTAAAGCGTTACTTGATATGGACGGACTGAAACTAAACGATGGAAAGATCATTGGTTTAGACGAACAGCTGTCACAGATCAAGGAAGAAAACAGCTTTTTGTTTGAAAGCGATGAACCAGCACCAACGATCGTTAAAGGAACAAATGGTGGTTCCGGCGGTATTGGTGGAAAGAAACCAAGTGAAATGACATATTCGGAACTCTGTGACTATATGGAACAGAATCCCGGAGCAGAGATTTAAATAAAGGAGTAAGAAATGGCAGGAGAAAAATTTGATTCTAAATCATTCAATCCTCAGGCATTTGGTGCCTACACAGAGAGGATCCCAAATTTAAAAAAGAACGAGCTGATCAAGTCCAGAGCCTTAAAAGGTAATCAGGATATCAAAAACACGTTCAGTTCACAGACAGGAACAGTATATGCAGTATTGCCAATGCATGGTCTGATCGGTGGAGCAGCACAGAACTATGATGGTGAGACAGATCTTAAGTCTGAAAGCACAGATACATTTGAGAGAGGTGTCGTTGTAGTTGGTCGTATGAAAGGGTGGACAGAACGAGACTTTTCAGAAGATGTCACAGGTGGTGTAAGCTTTATGGACAATGTTGCAGCACAGGTCAATGATTACAAAGCTGATCTGGATCAGACAACATTAGTAAAGATCCTGGAAGGTGTCTTTGCAATGACCGGAAAAGAAAACAAAGTCTTTGTTGATACACATACATCTGATATCACAGCAGTAACAGCAACCGACAAAGATGGAAATGTAAAGAATGTTGTCCAGGCTGATACATTAAATACAGCTTTACAGAAGGCAGCAGGAGACAATAAGTCTAAGTTTACGATCGCGATCATGCACAGCGCGGTGGCAACGAATCTTGAAAATCTGAAACTGTTAAAATATATGACACAGACAGATGCAAATGGAGTTGAAAGAGACTTAACTCTTGCAACATGGAATGGCCGCTTAGTTCTGATCGATGATTCTATGCCAACAGAAGAAGTTGCTGCAGTAGAAGAAAGTGGAACAAAAGGAGAGTCTGGTTATGTTGCAGCACAGGAAGCTTACACAAAATATACAACCTATGTGCTAGGTGACGGAGCTTTTGATTATGAAGACATTGGTGCCAAAGTACCATATGAAATGTATCGTGATCCAAAAACACATGGTGGAGAAGATACTCTGTATATGAGACAGAGAAAAGTATTTGCACCATACGGCATTTCATTTACTAGAAAATCTATGGCTGCAAAATCCCCAACAGATACAGAACTTGCTAATGGATCTAACTGGACGCTGGTTGATAACGGAAAAACAAATTCCGATAAGAAAGTGATCGATCACAAAGCAATTCCAATCGCAAGAATCATTTCCAGAGGATAGGCGGTGATCCGGTATGGTGGAATATGCAAACAGGGATTTTTATGAAAATAAATTTTATGGCGAGATCATACCGGAGAAAGCTTTCCCTGGCATGATCTTAAAGGCGAGTATCTTTGTGAAGTTTCTTACATTTTCCAGAGTTGATGATATGATAGAGATTCCAGAAGAAGTAAGTTTGGCCACATGTGCAGTAGCAGATGTAATGTATCATGATAGTATGAGAAAAGATGATGCAGGAAGGGAGATCGCAAGTGAGAACAACGATGGATACAGTGTCAGCTTTGTGACGAGTCAGAGCAAAACAGCAGGAACAGTAGAACATCGTTGTAAGAAAGCAGCATATCCTTATCTTGCACATACAGGACTCTTGTACAGGGGGTGTGGGCCATATGATGACAAATGCAGACCTGACGATTTATAACAATCGCGGAGTTGATAAAAAGACAGCACGAAAGATATATTTAAAGACTCAGATCAAAGGTGTCAGTTTTTACACAAAACAGCAAACAACTGTTACCGATCAGGGACTCAGTTCTGCAGATATGTATCAGATCCGCATCCCTTTATCTGCAGATACGCAAGGGAAAGAATACATTGATGCTGATAAGTATCGGGAATTATCTGCAGAAGAAGCAGAAAAGTATTGGACGATCAATAACGGAGATCTGTTTGGAAAAGGATTGTTAGAAGATTTTGAGAAAGAATCAGAATTTCTAAGGCAGCAGTACACAGGAAAAGTATTATCGTTTTCGGATAACCAGAGAGGAAGTTTGCCACATTGGAGAATCGGAGGTGCTTAAATGGGAACACAAGTAAAAGTCGAACTTTCGCCAGATCAGATCTTAAAGACAAGAGGTCTTCAAGTTGGTGGACCTGCACAAAGATTTTTTACCGGAGAGTTCCGAAGAAAGATGGATCCATACGTTCCGTTCTTGACCGGAGTATTAAAAGATACCGCAATAGAGAACGTGGACTCAATCCAGTTTATAACTCCATATGCACAGAAACAGTACCATGAAAATGGCGGAAAAGGCCTCCGTGGAAAAGAATGGGATCAAAGATGTTGGGCAGACAATGGAGATCAGATCGTCCAGTCTGTTGCAGATTTTGTAGGAGGTAAAGCAGAATGAGTGTGATTGCAAGTGTGAGAGCGTTTATCCAGGACTATCCAGGATTGTCTACATTTGATGATCTGGTGGGCGTGGAACATCTTCCGGAGGATACAAAAAGTTATGCGATCGAAGCATCCGTAACATCACAGCCAATTAAAAAGCGATATATTAACGGCGACACAGAACGCCGTTTTAATTTTGTCTTGGCAAGTAGAGAGTACTTCGGGGCAGATGTTGCAGAGAATATCGATGTGGCGGAGTTTTACGAAGATTTCTCAGACTGGTTGGAACGATGTACGATTAATAATGATCTTCCGGAAATGGATAAAGGAAAAAGAGCAATTAAAATACAGGCACTGACAAATGGCTACGTGTTTAACGCAGATGCAACAAAAGCACAATACCAGATTCAGTGTCAGTTAATTTATTATCAAAAATTAGGAGGAATATAAAATGGCAGAAACAGCAAGCAAAACAGTAAAACAGCGTTATCAGGAAGCTTCTTACTTAAAAGTAGGAGAGAACTTCGAGCTTATGGGAACTGGTTTTACAGAGTTAAATGAAGATCCAGGAGCACAGACAACGAGTAAAAAATATATCAATGATAAATCATCCACATCAAGCATTACAAGTTATGAAGGTGAACACGGATTTACAGCCGATCAGATTCCAAGTGAAAAGGTCATTAAAGATCTGGTCAGTATTGGTAAAGAGAGAAAAACAGGAGCAGATGCAGAACGTGAATTTGTTCGCGTTGATCTGGATGAAAAAGCAGAGGGAGATACCACTGGGACAGTATTCAAAGCACGTATGTTTACTGTAGCTGCTGAAATTTCAAGTTTCTCTGATAATGACGGAGAATTACAGGTTGAGGGAACACTTCACGACAAAGGAGATCCTGTTATGGGTAAATTTGATACAAAGACAAAGACATTTACACCGGATTCAGCAACGGAGTAAACGAAAGCGAGCTTAAAATTGGAATTAAGGAGTAAGATATATGTTTATTTGGAATGAAGAGAGATTTGCATTTAATATTATGGATGCGGAGATGTTGAAGAAATTTAATGATACAAGTAAAGAAATGTGGAAAGAACTCGAAGAGTATGAAAAAAAGAATGCAACTACTGGTACGATCGGGCCGGAGGGTGTTGCGTATGAATCAGAAGTGATTAGCAAATTTTTTGATAAACTGTTTGGAAATGGAGCATCAGACAAGATGTTTACTTCAAAACATGATTTATCGGAGAGAACAAAGGCGGTGAAAAAGCTTTATAAGATAAAAAATGTACAGTTATCAACACATGATAAAACGTTAAACGATATTGCTGAAATGTTAGGAGCTGAATGATCAGGAGAGAACTCCCGGTGTCTGTGGATATCGGGAGTGAAAAATATGAGATCGATGCTGACTTTCGAACGATCATGAACATAGAAGGAATTATCTTTGGAAAAGAAGTCACGGAAGATCAAAAGAACTTTGCAAAGGAAATGATGAAGGAAATTGAGATCAATGAAAAAGATGCAATCACGAACGCAAAGTATTATGATGCGTTAAAGATTTTCTATAAAGATAACATTCCAGATGATCTGGAAGAAGCAATGGAAAAGATGCTATGGTTTTATTCGTGTGGAAAAGAAGAAACTTCGAAAGCAAAGACAAAAAAGAAAGTGATCAGCTTTGAACATGATTTTGATTATATCAATGCAGGGTTTATGCAGGATTATAAGATTGATCTGTTTGAGGTTGATTTTTTACATTGGTGGAAGTTTATGTCATTATTCAGTGCCTTGCATGATGATTGTAAAATCTGTGAGATCATCGGATATCGTGGAGCTGAGTTAAAGAATTTTGACAAAGAACAGAGAAAAAGGATACGGGAGATGCAAAAGATCTATGCACTTCCGGATGAGATAAGCAAAGAAGAGAAAAAGAGACAGGATGAGATAACGCAGATACTGCTAAATGGTGGTGATCTGTCAGGAATATTGTGATAAGAGAAGCGAATAGGCGAGAGCTTGGATCTGCAGGTTGAGCACCCAGGACGTCAAATAGCTTAGAAACTTTAAATTTTTAGTTATTTGACGAGGTGGAAACATGGCAGATGGTACAGTTACAATAGAAACCAAACTGGATAATTCTGGTGCAGAAAAAGGATTAAATGATCTTAAGAAAGAAGTTGAGTCTTCTTCTAAGAGTACAGCACAGGATATAGATAAAGCTTCTGATCAAGCACAAAAGAGTGTAGAAGAAGTTGCTAAATCCGCAGAGAAAACTGGAAAGCAAGTAGAAAAGAGTGCAAAAGATTCAGCATCGAAAGCAGGACAGGCAGCCAAACAAGGAGCTGATTCAGCAGCAAAAGGAACAGAATCCGCATCTACGAAGATGCAGCAGTCTCATAAAAAGGTAAAGGATACTGCAAAAGAAAGTGCAGATGGCGCAAAAAAGTCTTGGGAAGAATCTAATCAAAGTACAGTAGCAAGTACAGAGAGCGCAACATCAAAGATGGCCGGATTGATGAAAAAATCTGCAGCAGTAATTGGAGTTGCATCTGTGGCGGCCGCAAAAAAGACGATCGATGTAGGTAAGTCTTTTGAAGCAGGAATGAGTGAGGTTCAGGCAATCTCCGGAGCATCTGGAAAAGACCTGGAAAAGCTATCTGCAAAAGCAAAGCAGATGGGAGCTACAACGAAGTTTTCTGCTACGGAATCTGCTACAGCACTTAAGTACATGGCTATGGCAGGATGGAAAACAAATCAGATGGTTTCTGGATTGTCTGGTGTTATGAACTTAGCTGCAGCTTCCGGAGAAGACCTGGGAACAGTATCCGACATTGTGACGGATTCCATGACTGCTTTCGGATTGAAAGCAAAGGATTCTGGACATTTTGCAGACGTACTAGCGAAAGCATCGAGTAGTTCTAACACCAATGTTGCAATGATGGGAGAAACCTTTAAGTATGTTGCACCATTGGCCGGATCCATGAAATATAGTATCGAAGATACAGCTACAGCAATTGGACTGATGGCGAATGCCGGAATCAAAGGAAGCCAAGCAGGTACATCTTTGAGATCTATCATTACGCGACTTGTCAAACCTCCGAAAGATGCAGCTACAGCATTAAATGCGCTTGGTATCAGTACAACAAAAGCTGATGGATCCATGAAGCCACTTCGTGAAACGATGGCAGAATTGAGAGAAAAATTTTCTGGATTAACAGAAAGTCAGAAAGCTTCTTATGCTTCAAGCATCGCAGGACAGGAAGCGATGTCAGGTCTGTTGGCAATCGTTAATGCATCTGATTCTGATTTCAACAAATTACAAAAGGCGATTGATAATTCTTCTGGCGCAGCAAAGAAACAGGCCGATGTTATGAACAACAATCTGCAAGGAGCATTGTACGACCTCGGATCAGCAGCAGAGTCTGTTGGAATCGGTATTTATGAAGATATCAAAACGCCGCTAACAAAGGCTGTCGGTGTTGGAACAGCACAGTTAAGGGTTTTATCTAACAAATTGAAAAAAGGTGGAATAAAAGAGATTGTTCCGAAGGAAGCGATAAATACTGTTGAAAATCTTGGAAAAGTGGCTATGGCAGCCGGCAAAGGTGGAGTAAAAGTATTGGCCACTTCTACAAAACTGCTTGGAGATAACATGGGTGTAGTTATTCCACTTGCGACATCATTCATGGGTGCTTGGGCAGGAGTTAAAGTTTTCAACACTGCATCTAAAGGAGTTACAGCATTAACTACAGCTTTTAGCGCCTTAAAAACAATGGAGCAGGCAAATGCGATCACTTTAGTGGCACAGCAAGGTGGCTTGACTGCACTGCAGACAGTCGTTGGAATCTTTACAGGTAAGATTTCTCTTGCGACAGCAGCAACAGGAGCTTTTAATGCAGCATGTACAGCACTTGGCGGTCCAGTAGGTTTAGGAGTTGTTGCAGTAGGTGCTTTAGTAGCAGGAGTCGCAGCATACACACTGACACAGAAAAAAGCAGTTACAGAAGCAGATCGATACTATTCTTCTTGTACAAAACTCAAAAAGAAACAAGAAGAGATGGCAACATCGATCAAGAGCTTACATAAAGAAAATCAGAAAAATGTAGATTCTGCACGTGCAAATGGTGTTCAGGCAGATCAGTTGTATCAAAAATTGACAAAACTGATGAATGTTGAGCATAAGAGCGCCGGGACAAAAGCACAGATTGTAAGTGTAGTTAAACAATTAAATGAATTATTACCAGGGCTGAATCTTGAGTATGACAAAGAAGCAGATAAGCTAAATAAGTCTACTTCTGCGATCAAGAAAAATATAGTAGCATTAAAAGAACAAGCAATGGCCAAGGCTTACCAGAAAGGGATGGAAAGCGCAGCATCCAAAGTGGCCAAGGCTGACATTGAGAATGAAAAAGCTATCAAAAAAAAGACGGAAGCAACAAACAAATATAATGCCGCTGTTGAAAAAATGAATCAGGTTACCGCAAAGGTAAACCAAGGAAAGATAACAACAAGCAGTGATGAGTATAAAAAAGCTTCTAATGATCTGACAAAATACTATGATGCAATGATGACAGCCAATAAGGCTGTTGAGCAGAGCGGTAAAAACTTAAATGCAGCACAAAAAGAACTGACTGCATACACAGACAAATATACAGCACAAGCAAATTATACAGAGTATCTGAAATCCTTAGATGATCTGGCCAAACAGGCAAAGATTAAAGCGAGCGATATCCCGAAATCAGTTGGAGAGGGAATTAAACAAGGTGTTTATGCAAATCCAACATCCGGAAAAGAATTAAAGAGTTTAATCAAATTAGATGATCTGGTTAATTCCGATCAGTTGGCCAAGATGCAGGAACAGGGAATGAAAATTCCACAGTATCTGTCAAAAGGAATTTCTGATGGATTCATATCATTTAAGAGTGCTGCAAAACAGATGCAGAATGCGATCAATTGGACTGATCTGATTCAAAAAGCAAAGGATGCAGGTGTTAAAGTTCCTGATAGTGTAGCACAGGGAATTAGTTCTGGACAATATGCGGTTCCTACGTCTGTGCAGGCAGTAAAAAATCTTGTCACGTTCGAAGATCTGAAAGCTAAGGCACAGCAAGGTGGTATACAGGTACCGGACTATTTAGCAAATGCAATCACATCTGGTAGTGGAAAGCCAAGGGAAGCAGCAGCTGCATTGAGTCGTATGATTTCTTTCCAGGAAGCAATAACAAAAGCAGGAATTGATGGGTCTAAGATTCCAACAGAACTTGCAACGAAAGTTGCACAAGGAAAGACGCCAGTTCAAGATGCAATCAAAGAACTAACAAAGATAGACTTATCCGGAGATCAGAATGCATTTGGTCTTACAAAAGCTATTGATAGTACAGCGCAAAAGACAAAAAGCCAGGCAACAAAGATAAAAAATAGTTTAAAAATCGGCAAGGTAGATAATTCAGCTGCAGCAAGCTCGTTTGATGCTATTGCAACCAAAACAGGGAAAGCGGCTACCACAGTTAAGAAAAATAGTACGGCGATTAAAAAGGCAAGTAAGATTACTGCTACTAATAATTCAAGTGCCGGAGTTCAATCGTTTAATAGTTATTTATCCTCTTTTTCAAAAGGATCCGGCAAAGCAAAATCAGCTGCGGATAAAATCAGCAAAACAACCGCAGCAGGGCTTGCTTCTGGTTCAGGCAAAGCAAAAACAGCCGGCGGAAAGATGACATCAGAATTTTCTAAAGGGATCACATCAAAATCTGGAACATCAAAATCTGCAGGTTCAAAAATAGCAAAAGCAGGTTCTTCCGGAGCAAGTGCACAGAAATCTTCTTTTGTATCTGTTGGTGGTAATTTATCTCTTGGATTAGCATCTGGTATCAGATCAAACTCTGGTGCTGTATCATCAGCCGCAAGAGAAGCAGTAAGAGCAGCAGTTGCAGCCGCAAAAGCAGAAGGTAAGATTCATTCACCATCCCGTGTCATGGAAAGTGACGTAGGAAAATGGATGCCGTTAGGAATGGCAGCAGGTATCAGAAAGCATACGAAAGACGTGGAAGATGCTTCCGGAGAGATGGCGAATGCATCCGTAGAAGCCACAGCCACAGCCTTAGGAATCCATTCACCATCTCGTGTATATAAAGATGCGATTGGTAAGAATATTCCAGCAGGTGTAGCAAAAGGTGTCAGAGAAGGGCAGACAGAACTCAATGCAGAAATGAAGCTTTCTGTGAATGAAGCGTTATCTGCAGCTAAGAGTGCATCAAAAAAAGGAAATTATTCCGATATTGGAAACAACCTTGTATCTGGAATATCCGAAGCACTCAACACAGCCAAGTCAAGATCATCAGAAACGGTACAAGAGATTATTGATCAGCAGACAAGTAAAGTTTCTTCAAAGCACGATACAGCAGAGAAAAATCTTCAAGATAAGATCAGTAAGACAAAAAATAAAAAGAAAAAAGCAAAATTAAAAAAACAGCTGAAAAAGTTAAAGAAGCAGAATGCTGCAGAAGAAAAGCAATTAAAAATTGCGGGAGAAAAAACGGCAGCAGCATACAATGATGCATTTGAGAAAGAAGCTGATCGATTAAATAAGATTGCACAGGAAAAACTACAGGAACTGTCAGATGAATATCAGACAGTCTACAACAACATTAAGAGTAAAATGGATAGCTTGACTGAGAAGCAACAATCTTGGGGAAATATCTATGATCTTGATCAGAACATCATGGATCTTGAAAAGTATCAAAAGGATTTGAAATCGTTAGAAAATAAGATTCCAGAATCCATGATGGATAAGATCCTGGGAATGGACATTGATGCAGGAACTGCATACATGGCATGGTTTAAGAACATGACTGATGCAGAGCAGAAAGCTTATATCGAAAAGTGGAACAAGCAGCAGGACATGTCACAGTCATTCTCAGAAAGCTTTTTTGCTGATGATTTTGCTAAGATTCAGGCAGAATATGGGGAGAAGCTTAAGAAAGCCACGGATAATCTGCAGAAAGAGATGAAACAGGCAGGAGTTAATATTGCAAAGGGATTAACTGCAGGTATGGAAAGCGAAACCAGAAACCTCAGCAAATCCATGAAAAAGATCTGCCAGAACATTATCAAGACGGCCAAAAAGACACTTAAGATTCATTCCCCATCTCGAGAATTTGCAAAGATTGGTTCTTATGATATTCAGGGAGCAATCAAAGGACATGAAAAAGAAGCGCCAAATTTGTATAAACAAATGGGAACGATTTCTCAGAACATGGCACAGAAATTTGCAAAAGCGAAGTTGAACGTTCAAGATATTCAGTCAAGGATGCAGGATGCGATCAACCTGCAGATGCAGACGATCACAACAAGGATGCAGCCAGTTGTGCAAACGGATTCAGCTAATGGATCAGAGTCAATAGTTTATACCGGTCCAGAGCGAATAGAAGTGCCACTGATTATAGATGGCCGAGAGGTTACAAGAGTAATCGCCCCTTACATGGACACAGAACTAAGTACAAGAGCAACACGAAAATCAAGAGGAGGTGTATAGTATGCCAGGAACATTAGGAGTCACGATCGGAGAAAAACACACATTAAAAGATTGGAATCTTGGATGGACTGCGATCACTCTTGGTTTTCCAGAGCCAAAAACTTATGAACAGGATGTGCCAGGAGCAGACGGAACACTGGATATTACGGAAGCAGTTACTGGTGGAGATGTTAAGTATAAGAATCGTAGTCTTTCCTTAGAATTTGAAACTCCGGACGAAGACTTTTTTGAATGGGGATCTATTGTATCGGACATTGCAAATTACCTAGTTGGTAAGAAAGTAAAGATCATACTCGATACTGATCCATCTTTTTATTACATTGGCCGGCTTACGATTGATGTCGAAAAGACAGATCGTATAAATGGAAAGCTTGTAATGTCCGGAGAAGTTGATCCATATAAGTATGAAGTTGCTTCGTCTCTGGAAGATTGGCTGTGGGATGATTTTAATTTTGAAACTGATATCATCCGTGGATATGGAAACATCAAAGTTTCTGGAAAATACGAGCTAAATATTTATGGAAGAAGAAAGAGAGTGATCCCTGTGATCGAATGCGATACACCGATGCAGGTTACATATAACGGGGTCACTTATGACCTTCCAAAGGGTAAAAGTAAAGTGTTCGATATCTGGTTATCAGAAGGGGATAACCTTTTAACGTTTACAGGTAATGGGACAGTTTCTGTTGATTATCGGGGAGGTAGTTTATAAATGTACAAGATACTATGTGATGGGAAAACGCTGCACGATGTCCGTGATCCGGATTATCAGGTGCTTAGTCCTAAGATATCATTGGAATTAAATAAAACAGGAAATCTTGATTTTGGGATGCTGCAAACACATCCGCATGTGAATGATATCAATAAATTAAAGTCTCGAATTAATGTGTATGAGGATGATGATCTGTTGTTCTCTGGAAGAAGTTTAACAGATGAAAAAGATTTTCAAAACACAGGGCAGATCTCTTGTGAAGGAGAACTGTCCTTTTTGTTAGACTCAATACAGCGGCCACATAATTACGGAACTGAAACAACAGAAGTTGGAACAGCTGATACCAATATAGAGGTTTTTAAAAGACTGATTCAAGAGCATAATTCGCAGGTAGAAGAAGAAAAACGATTTGAAATCGGCGTGATCGATATTGAAAGTGTTACGATTCCAAGTTTATCGACAAATTATGAGAAGACCTGGGATTTTATTAATTCCAACTTTTTAGAGAAATATGATGGGTATCTTCGTGTCCGGCATGAGGATGATGTGAGATACCTCGATTATGTGAAACGATACGGAAATGTAAGTAATCAGGTTATCAGATTTGGAGAAAATCTTCTTGATTTGAAGAAATACTCTAAAGCAGAAGACATTAAAACAGCGATTATACCAGTTGGAAAAGACAACGTGACAATTACAACAGCAAATGGACACAATGGAACAGATTACGTATATAACCAAGACGCGGTAAATTTGTATGGTTGGATTTATGACAAGGTTGATTTCTCTGAGGTATATGATCCAGACAAACTACTGGAAGAAGCAAATAAATATCTGCAGAAGTGCATCAACTTAGCAATCACGATTGAACTTACAGCTGTTGATCTGCATATGATCGACGTTGATATTAACGCAATCAGACTTGGAGATCTTGTTCCTTGCATATCTACACAGCATGGAATCATGAGCACGTTTGGAGATGTGAGCACGTACTATCTTGTAAGTAAATATGAGCTAGATTTGGAAAATCCGGCTAATAATAAAATAACACTTGGAAGGACGATCAGTTCTCTGACAGATACTGTTGCAGGTACGAATAATGTAAAAGGAATGATACAAACACTATCAGTTGCATCGAGTGAAGCTATTGCAAAAGCTGCGGCAGCAGAAAAAAATGCAGAAAATGCAGCAAAAACAGCGGGAAGTGCAGCCGGAGCAGTCGAAGAAGTCCAAAAAAGCATTAATGGCAGAACTGTAGGAAACAATTACGGAAACGTCCCTTATATAGCTGAAGAAGGGACAATGCAAGTAGGGAAAACAATAGAATTTCATTCAAGCGATAATTATCCGGAAAGTGATGGATCATTATATGTCGAGGATGGAGTTCTTTATTTTAAGGATAAATTAGGCACAATTAAAACAATTCAGATGCAGGAGGTAATCAATAATGGCGAAAATACAGGAATTACTGGATAATTTATTACGCAAGAAGCTTGGACGAGATGTAAGGCAAAGCATCCACGACAGCATTGAGCAATGTTATAAAGATGCGACTGGGCATCCTGAGTCTGTTGCAGGAGTAATCGAAGAAAACAAAAATATGCAAAAGCATTTGGATAATACGCCATATATGACTGTAGAAGAAGGGGAGTCAGCAGATCTTCCAGTATACACGATTGATGATACTGAGATATCAGTAGCGTCTACATGGAGTAGCGAAAAGATCAATGGGAAAATCCAAGAGGTTTTTCAAAATGCCAGTAACGGAAAAAATAAACTTGCCACCGCTATTGGCAATGGAGCAACGGCAGATATGACTTGGGACCAGTTAGCAAGTAAAGTATTGCATGTTAATTATCAGAAAAAAAGTGGTGAAAATGGAGTGTATTTTGACAAGGCCTTTAACACTGTGCTACTGTGGGCAGTTGCTGGAGTAAATTATGGAGAGGATAGAACAGGATGTATTATTGCAAATGGTCTTGCGGACGGTAACGATAAAATCAACATAATGCCAATAGATAGTGACAGTGATACGTCTTATAGTCTCGTGAATAATGGAAATCAACTTTTTGCTCAAACACGTCCCGCGAATGAGACTCATAATACTTGCTATTACTACTGTTATCAGATTGGATATAACTAGGAGGGAGAACGATAATGGGAAAGAATGGAATACTAAAAAACAAAGCGGGCGAACAGATTTTTCCGGCAACGACAGCTGATCAGGTAGCTTGGAATGATCGTATGAATCTTAAGCAAGCAATGGCAAAGCAAGATGCAAGAATTTCTAATCTTGCAAAGCTTCCTAGCGGATCAACTACAGGAGATGCTGAACTGCAAGATATCCGTACCGGAGAAGATGGTATGGTGTACGATAACGCAGGAGAAGCAGTTAGACAGCAGATTGGCTCTCTAAAGAAATCTTCATGCGACAATCACAATTTAATCCAAGTTGCTATAAATGAATTTGACGGCTATAGAAGTTTACATGATCAAGTAATTGAAGACGGTGGAATGCATTGTGCGGTGTCTGATTTTATACCATGTGTCCCTAAACAAAAATTTCGGTATAAAGGATTCGCAAATGCAAATGTATATTCTGCTTGCTTTTTTGATTCTAATAAAGAAATCATAGGGCATGAACAATATGACTCAAAATACACATATACAGAGGTGGAAATTCCAAAGAATTGTTATTTTGTAAAATTTCAATCGTTTGGATACAAATCGCAATCAGGTATTGCAGAATTAGATTTTAAATGGACTGATAGTACGGACCTTAAAAACATGTTGAGTTTTCCGCAAATGGAAGAAAATAAGAAAAATATTGTAAAATTAGAAGAAAAAATAGGAAGTAGTATTTTGAAATATAAAGATCTCACAAGCGAATTGCTTACTCTTGATGTGTATATAAATAAACAAGGATATGCTGTGAATGCAGATAAAGGAACAGCATTAGGAAGTGAGTATATCAAAGTTGAAAAAGGCGATATGTTCCGCTTAACTGGATATGCGAATTATGCAGTTGCTGGCATATGTCAGTATGATTCAAATATGAGATTTTTAAAAGCTCAACTGTATTCTGAGGATAACACCGGTTATATATATACAAATCATGAAATAGAAATCGATGAAAATACAGCATATATCAGATTATGTGCGTATGGTATAAGTAACTATAAATACAAAATTGAAAAAAAGTGTATTGTGTCGTTATATGATTTTATAAATGATTATATTGACACAGATAACGAGTATGATGGAAATATTCTAAAAGGCAAAAAATGGACTGCATGCGGAGATTCATTTACAGAAGGAGATTTCACAGGATTCGTTGATGAAAATGGATTAAGTGGTAAAAATAGTCCTGTTATATATGATGGCAACAGAGGAATGTATAAAACATACCCTTGGTGGATTGCCGAACGAAATCATATGGAATTAGTAAACGAAGCAAAATGTGGTTCTAAGTTTACTAACGTAGACAATGCAACGAGTGGCAATGTATTTTCATTACGTTATAAAAATGTACCTTTAGATTCTGATTATATAACATTTATGTTTGGACTAAATGAAGTCGGATTAACAGATGCACAAATAGGAACTGAATCTGACAGTGATATCACAACATTATGGGGTGCGTACAATGTAATTTTTGAGTATTTCTTAACAAATGCACCTAAGGCGAAAATGATGGTTATTATTCCAGATGCTTGGATGAATAAAAAATATGCTGATGCAACAAAAACAATATGTGACCACTGGGGAATTGTATGTAGGGATTTAAAATTTGACACGTCAGTAACAATGGGGATTGGAGGTAGAAGTAATGTATCATCAAAAGCGACAGAATTAAGGGATAAAGCCTTTAAGGTAACAGACAAAAATAGTCACCCTAACGTAGTTGCACATGAGTATAGGAGTACAGTCATTGAATCGTGGATGAGGGCATTGTAGTCAACTAAAGATGAATACAGTTATGGGAAAATAGTATCGAAAGAATATTTAAAGTGATATAATAAAAAAGGTGTTGATTAAAATGAAAATATTTAAGGTGTTTCAGAAAAAGCCAGCTTACGATGAAGACCAAGAAATGATAATTTTGGCAGATGATCTAGAAGAAGCAAAGAAAATAGCATACGAAAATTGGCAATTTCGTAGTGAAATTAAAAAACTATTTATTGAAGAAATTTCATTAGATAAAAGTAAAATAGTGTGTGTATGTCACTATGGAGGATGAAATTCTGATAATTTAAATCGGGGTGATGATGTGTTGAAGTTTCGTTGGTGGTGCTTTATTAATAAATTAAGAATGTTAAAAGCAAATAACAAATTCAAAAAACTTAAAAAGAGTAGAAAAAAATTAGAGTTTATAGTGATAAGCGAATCTTTCCAGGAAGTCGAGAGGAAAGATTGACACTTGGAATCGAAAACTTGGCCCATGAAATGAATGAACAAAGTGAAAAATTAAAAAAAACGTAAGAAAAGAATAATTTTATGAAAAGGCGTTTAAAAGAGCGTCTTTTTTAATATTTAAAAATACCTTTACGTTAGGAATGGTATTAAATACAGATATAAAGTATAAAAAATAAGAAAAAAAAATAGAATATGCCGCACATGTAGGGTATGATACTTATATAGAGGAGATTACTGATTACAATAGTTAACAGCATTAACATTGATGATTTTATAATTAAGAATGATGAAAGGGGTGGTGTGCAATTATATGAATGCTTATTGAAGATAAGAAATATATAGATGATGGTAAATAGAAATAATTGTTTAGGAGAAAATTATATGTCAAGAAATGTATACACTGAAGAGATAATGGAAAATATAGAAAAAGAATATCGTATTGATGATGAGGCTGAAATTATAAGATATATGGATTTCAGTAAGTTTATGAATATATTAATTAAAAAGGAATTGTTTTTCTGTAATGCTGAGAAATTTGAAGATAAATATGAGGGTGAAGTTCCAAACGGATTTTATAATTTATGGAGTGATAAAAAGAAGCAATTTCATAAAGAAAGAGATGAGATATTAAATAGAGTAGCTTACATTAATTGCTGGAATAATTTTGAATGTGGGGAAAATTATGCAATGTGGAAATTATATACTCATCCGGATACAGGCGTAGCAATTAAAACAACAGCTGGACATTTGATAAAAGCACTTAATGATTCGAGAGTTGATATATATAAAGTGAAATATTTGGATTCATTTGATGAAGGAAACTTAACTTTAGAACTTCCTTTTTATGACAAGTTTGAAATTGGTGGATACACTAGAGTAAAAGAAGCATGTAAGTATAATCCGTATAAATATGAAAATGAAATTAGAGCACTTTATTATGATGAAAATGATGGTAGTGTTGGAAAGAATATTGGAATTTCGGTTGATACGTTGGTAGATGAAATCTATATTAGCCCTTATGCTCAAACATGGTTTGAAGAATTGGTTAGAGATGTGGTGCAGAATCCACAATATGGTTTAAATAATGTCAAAATAAATAAATCAGGTATTCTATTTAGATAATTGCAACTTTTAAGGCGTTCGACAGAACGTCTTTTTTGATGCCTGTAGATATTCATACATAATAAAGGAGATATGGGTAACTAATAATTTTACGCAACAAAAAAAAGGACGTTCAAAAAACGTCCTTTTGAAGAAAATCGATGTATAGGGGTTTTATACATCAAGTATGAAAAAACTTCCTTAAAATTATAACAATTTTTTACAATAAAGTCAAGAAAGGAGACAAGCAAATATGAGAATCAGAGCAAGACCCATAGAGGTCTTATTTTTATACCCAAATTTAATAAGAAGAAAGGAAGATTAAAATGATGAGAGAATTTATTATGTTACTCAGCAACAATATGTTCTTCAGAATTGTAATGATCGAAGTGTGTTTAGATACAATTCTTGGATCATTCAGAGCAATCAAAGAACATAAATTTAATAGCAGTGTTGGAATTGATGGAGCAATTCGAAAAGCATCTATGTTGATTTCAATTTGCTTTCTGATGGCGATTGATACAATCGCACATATTAACGTATTAGGTCTTGTACCGCAACAGTATGTACAGTTTCTTGGAGTGGAAAAACTTGGACTGTCAGAGTTCTTTGCTATTATGGATGGATTGTATGAAGCGGTCAGCATTTTGAAGAATACAGCATTATGTGGATTACCAGTACCAGCAAGAGTTAGAAATTATATACAGAAGTTTTTAGAAGATATGACAGAGGAATTACCAGATTAGGAGGAAAAATAAAATGGCAAAAGCAAGTACAATTATTAAAAAGGCAGTAAGTTATCTCGGAACAAAAGAAAATCCAGCAAACAGTAACAAAGTCAAATTCAATAACGATTATTATGGAAGAGCGGTATCTGGATCAAGCTATCCTTGGTGCTGTACATTTGTATGGGATATTTTTAAGATGTGTGATGCATCAGATTTGTTCTTTGGCGGTAAAAAGACAGCATACTGCCCAGACGTAGAAAACTATTATAAAAAACATGATCGTTGGCACTCCACTGGACAGGCAGGAGATCTTTGTCTGATGGATTTTGGAAAAGGTAGAGCATCTCACATTGGTATTGTTGAAAAAGCAAATTCAGACGGTACATATACAACGATCGAAGGAAATACATCAAGGAGTAGCGACGATAATGGTGGAGTAGTCATGAGAAGAACAAGAAGCAAGAGTGTGATCCGTGGATTTGCAAGACCAGATTATGACCCGGAAAAGTACACTGCAGTAAAGAAGACATCCGACAAAGGAGCAATCAAGTGGATGCAGAAGAAACTAAATTCACTGACTTCTGGAACTAACATTGAAGTGGATGGAATCTGGGGAAGAATGACCACAGCACAGCTCAAGAGATATTGGAAGCAATTAGGATGGAGAACAACAGGAACATACTGTGGCAAAAAAACTTGTGCAGCCTTATATTCTAACAGAAAGAATTAATAAAGGATTGCTTTCAGGTATGATGTAAGTTATTATAAAAATATAGAATGACTTTTGATAAATTTGAAAACCAAAAATAAACGTTGTAGGAATTAAACTATTTCTACATTATTACTATAAGCACACCAAACAAACCGCATAACCCCGTACTTTTAAGCTTACATTGAGGAAGCTGCTAAAGCAGGTAAATTCTAAGGAATTGCACAAAAATTTATAGAAACGCATGATAAAAATTAGGCATTTTGCATAAAAGTGCCTAATTTTTATTTTTTTGTTAGGCTTTAAGCCTGTTCAGCACAGTGGAGTTTCTCAGAAGAGAAACGGAACTTTGATGAACAAATAAACCACCGGAGGAGTCTTAACTCCA
>JABLTO010104455.1_pt1 | contig 23518 bp, 18 predicted proteins | sample 7160091 | NCBI WGS metagenome assembly JABLTO01 (sample SAMN14651225, study PRJNA627086) | human gut metagenome | isolation source: feces | host: Homo sapiens
TGAGGAGATAGCGATCCAGCGGGTCGCGGAAAAGCTCCGGACGGAGGATTTTTTCGTGAAGCTCGCCGACCGAGGAAAACTCCTCCCATTCGAAGCCGTCCGCCGCATCGGCGCTGTCCGCGCTGTCCTGCGCGGTGGTGGGAGCGACGTGCGGTGCGGCTGCCGCTTCCGTGCGGTCGGAGGTCGGAGAGGGCGCGGCGGGAGAAGCCTCCGCGGGGGATGCGTTGTCCTCCGCGCACCGCGCGTCATCGGCGGGCTTTACGCCATCGTCGTGCGGAACATCGCAGCCGTTTTGCATTTCGCCGTCCTTTTCGGCAGGCTCGCCGCTTTCTGCCGACGGAACATTTTGTTCGGGGATTTCTTCGCCCGTAATTTCAAGATATACTTTTTTGATAGTCGGCGCATATGACACAAACGCCCCCTCGTGTATCCGTTCCGCCGCATCCCGTATGATCTCAAGAGCCCTTGCGTGGTCAGCCTCCGTACCCCAGCCGTACTCATATGAACGCGCCGTAAAAACGGCGCTTGCCGGCTCGTGATACTTGTCATACCGAAAGCTGAAAAGTCCGAATACGACAGGCAGACTGCGCACGCGCACGTATTCCTCGCAAATTCCGTATTGCCTCTCCGCAAACGAAAAGTTGCTGATTGCCGAAGGGATGTTATGCTTATATATGTTTATGAGAGGGCGCCAGATGACACCGCGCGCATCTCCCGATTCGGCAAGCTCCGCCAATGCCTTTTCCGCATTCTTAAGTTCCCGCGCGGACAGGTTTCCTGCCGCAAGCTTTGTAAAAAGCTCGTCGTAATCGGTATTTTTCTTTTTGAAGAGTCCCATAATATCCCCCCTGTGATACCTTTTTATTCCGAATAAATAACCGTAATTTCATCGACGCTGGTAAAGTGCGGTCCGTCGTAGGATGCCTGATACTCTTTGTCGGTGAGAATGAGATTTTTGCCGCCGTGCAGTGTGAAATCCTTTTCGCCGAAGCGTATGTCCGCGCCGTCTTTGCCGATGCCGTTTATCCGAAGCTCGTAGATGTGCTTCGGCGCGCAGGACGAAAAATCGACCGTGTAAACTCCGACCTCGGCGGGAACGGAGATTTCGTATCTGTGCATATCGGACGGGCAGTCCTCGCCGATGTTTCCTTCAAGCCGGACGGTGAGCGTGCCCGGAGCGCTCACTTCACTCTCCGGCAGTCCGTCAAGGATGCGGTTGTATTTCAGAGTTTTCATATATCCTCAGCTTTCCGCCTGAACAAGGGCGCTGTCGTCAAATTCAAGATCGTTCAGCCATTCCCGCGCCGGAGCGTATCCGGCATCTGCACTGCGGCTGATCCATGCGGCGGCTTCGCTCAGGCTGCCGCGGGAGGCGGACTGATGAATGAGGATGCCGAGCCGATACATCGCGCTCGGATTCCCCATTTTCGCGGATTTTATAAGCCGTCTCAGCTTCTTCGGTTTGCTCATGCTTGCCTCCTGTTATTTCGGCGGTGTGATTCGCGGTGCGGTTATGCGCGCGCAAAGCGCGGTGCGGCGTCAGCCGCAAAGTTTTACAAGGTAAAACTTTCTGCAAACATTATAACATATCCGAATCGCGGTCACAACAATTTTTTCAACATATATATGAAATTCGGTAATAAATTGTGAAATCACGGATGAAATATTTAGTTACATATAACGCAGCATGCACATAATTCGAACAATTGCTCCCCCGTGCGGTTTCGGCACGGCGGAGAGGGAAAACGAAATGATGATGCCCGGATTTGTACCGAGATCAAAGTTTATATAGAGAAAATCTCGTTTTTCTTTTACGGATTCGATACGGCAGGAAGATTGATTTTTCAGGTACAAAGTAAATACGATTATCGAAATAAGGCGTATATTTGAAGATGCTGCAAATTACAAGCGGCAATTTTTGTGGAAATTTTCAGTTATGACCGATATTTATGTTGATTTGTTTTGCAAAATATGATAAAATTATCGCGAATCACTTTTCCTTTAAGTAATACTGCATATTAAGGTGGGATAACGGTATGAGAAAGACGCTTTTTGATTCGACGGCGGAGGGAATTATCCGATATTTTGTGCGTCCGAACGATGATTTTGTTTTAAATTCGTTGGAAAAATTGGATTGCGATGAGTATCTTTACAGGCTTTTGCGCGAAGAGGGGTACAAGAGGGTAATTTTTTGTGAGCAAGGGACTGCAAACATCGATGTTTATGCATATGATAAGTTATCTCATTTGTCGTTTATGAACCCCTTGGATTTTAAAAATATTGACATTGATGACGAAGAAGCGATGGAAAGCGCTTTTGAGAAAATTGAGGATCGGATTAAAACCACCAAAGGCGGGCTTAAAGGAATAAATTCGTCTTTGACTGTCTCTGCACCGACTTCCGCTGCGGATAAGTGTGCGGAATACGGAAAGAGATGTATTTATCATGTAGTCAAATCGGACAAAACAGGCGACAGCAACTCCGGAACTTTTCTTGATTTTTTTCACAGATATGCATCGCCTGCCCTTCAATCCGAAAATATAAAAACGGCAGTTGTTGCCCAGCTTGATATGACGCAGTTGGAGAATGCTGTTGACGAAATACGTGTTTGTGAAAAGAATAACAGAACAAAAGAGAACATTTTGATCTTTACTACGACAAGACGTGCGAATCTTGAATTTTTTGTAAGCCGCAGCAATGCCTTTAAAAACATTCATTCGTGGCTTCCGGAACTTGTCAGTCAGGCAACAAATCCGGCAGACAGAGCAGATCGGGCGATTAGATTTCTTCAGAATTACGGCTGTATTGTTATCGCAGACTCTGTGGGTGAGGACGAAATCGCCAATCTGATCTTGAGAAAGAAATATATTGAATGCGACAGTCGTTTTGATGAAATTTCCGTCGGAAAAATATACGGGTTGGCGGGCATGCTTAAAACTCACCTCCTTCAAGGCGCAAAGATGTTTTCATCGCTGCCGTACAGAGAGGTGAAAGAGTATATAAGGACGCTGAACGTATATCTGAATGATGATGCATACATAGATGAACTCAAAAGAACCGCTGACGGGATTTCCCGGAGAAATGTTAACCGTATGGCGGAACCGAAAAGTGTTTATGTTGAAAGAGTTACAAATGAGACTCTTGAATATGCGGAGACTCCTTATGAGGAACAGGAGAATCTTTATCGCTTGGCAATGAACCGTTTGGATTCTTTGGTCGGTTTGCAGTCGGTGAAAGACATGTTAAACGGTTTGTTTGAAATGAGGGCGGCTTTCGGCGACGATGGGGGACCGGGGCATTATGTTTTTGCGGGTAATCCGGGAACGGGAAAAACCGTGGTCGCAAGACTTATGGGCGAAATATTCAAATCGCAGGGTTTGCTGAAAAGCGGACATGTTGTCGAGGTCAGAGAAAACGATCTTGTTGCCGGATATGTGGGACAATCCGCAGCCAAGACGAGAGAAGTCTGCGAACGTGCCATGGACGGGGTTCTGTTTTTTGATGAAGCATATTCTTTGGTGAACACGGAACCTACGGGTGAAAAATTCAAAAATTCTTTTGCCGAAGATGCTTATGTCGAGCTTATGGCCCAGATGGAAAACAATCGCAAAAGATTATGCGTGATTTGCGCCGGATATTCGGATAAAATGAGACTTTTTGTTTCCGCAAACTCCGGAATGAAGGACAGAATAACAAGGGTAATCGAATTTCCGGATTATTCTGAGGAGGAACTTCTTGAAATTTTTAAGAAAATGGCGAGTGATGAGAAGACAGAGGTTGATCCCGAAGCACTTCCCAAGCTCAAAGACTGCATAAGAAGACTGATTTCGGAGGGCGGTGAGGAATTCGGAAATGCAAGGGCAATGCGGAAACTTCTGCGGGACTGCAAGGAAAATGTTTCAAGACGTTTAGGCGCCCGTGTGTGCAAGGGTCTCGATAAATACATTATTACCGAAGCGGACATTCCGGGAATGAGCAAGGATGGGACAAAGGAAAACGGAGAAAAGGCCTATGCGGCGCTCGATGAGCTTATCGGCTTGACCGGGGTAAAGCAAACCGTCCGGTCTCTTGCAAACAGCATAAAGCTTTCTGCGAAAAGGAAGCAGACCGTAGCACCCGGACACTATGTTTTCTCGGGTAATCCGGGAACGGGAAAAACGGAAGTTGCAAGATTGTTTTCCGCGATTCTTCATTCGTTCGGAGCACTGTCCAAGGGACATGTTGTCGAAGTAGACCGTTCAGCCTTGGTGGCAGGTTATGAGGGACAAACAGCGATAAAAACGGAGAACAAATGCAGGGAAGCTTTGGGAGGAGTTCTTTTTGTAGATGAAGCGTATACCCTGTTTGAAACGAATCCGGGAGCTGATTTCGGTACGGAAGCCCTTGATACGATCATGAAATACATGGAGGATCACCGTTCTGATCTTACCGTTATTTTTGCCGGATACAGAGACAAAATGGAACAGCTTATGTCTGCCAATGCCGGATTTGCATCGAGAATTTCCGATGTCATTGACTTTCCCGATTATTCTGCCGATGAACTGGCGGAGATACTGCGTTTAATGGCGAGAAAGTCCGAATTGAGAATGACTCCGGAATTTGAAGAGGGAGCGGCGAGAGTTTTTGAAGGCTGGATACGCGCCAAGGGTGAGGGCTTCGGAAATGCCCGTGACGTGAGAAAGTTTCTCGAGAAGGCGAGCAGCAATCTTGCGAATCGGTTGATGCAGCTGAGCGATTTCGACGAAGAAGCAAACGATTCGGAGCTTGATCTGCTCACCGAAGCGGACATTCCGGAATCCGATAAAACCGTTGGATCCGAAGGCGGTTCAAGTTCTGCCCATCACAAATACAGCAGAATCAAGCGCTCCGTTTTTGAGTCCGTAAAGCCGCCGTTCGGAGTTGACGATTATCATAATTCGGAAAGCAAGCTTCGCGCGTTGGTAAAACCGGCGATCCTGTTTATAAAAACAGATAAAGGTACAGGTACGGGGTTTCTCATTTCTCCCGACGGTTATGCAATTACATGCGATCATGTGATTGCAGACGCGTCATGGGTTACGGCACGTTTGGGTATACCGGGAAATCCCGAAACGGAAGAGTATGTTTGCCATGTGATCAATACAAAACCGACTGCTGATATGGCGTTGATTCGTCTTAACGGTCCGTCTTTTCCTTATTTGCATATTGCGGACGAACACAGAGAGATCGTTGACGGCGAAGAATTTTCCCTCAGCGGTTATCCTCTCGGAGAAAACGAAGATGTGACAACATATACCGGTGTAATCGCCAATGAAAAAGGATTTAGTGATGAAACCGGAATGCAGTATTTCTTTATTCAGGGTGAAGCCAAAAAAGGAAATTCAGGTTCTCCGCTTGTTTCGGTATCGGACGGACGTGTTATCGGCATACTTACGGGATCAACCATTGATGAGCATGATGAAATGAACAAAATGCGTCCCATAAAATATTTTTGGGAAGAATTTCTGATGTAATATCCGATAATTTGAAGGAGACGGCGTTATATATATCAGATTAATTACGGAGGAGCTTTATGAGCAGCAATCATACATATGTAACGAACAGCGAATGGGAGGCAATGCAGAGCCGTATTGCCTGTTCGGAAGCGTATATTATAAACAGACGGAGCGAGGCGGAACGAATTGCTCAGATTGCGTCCCAAAGAAGACAGGAAGCGCAGATAAGACATTCTGTAAATCAGCAGCTTGCGCAGGATTCAATTCGGGCGCTTCGCGCGGAATTTAACAGGATGTGCGGTCAGAATTCTCGGATTTCATCTGAAATATCAGAGAGGAAAGAACAGTTTGACAGGGAATTGGACGATATACAGTCAACCTTAAGCGATGCGAACCGCAGGCTTGACTCGCTTGACCGTACGGTTGAAAGTATGGCGGAGGCTTTCAGTGAAACTTTTCATATGCTCAATGCTCAGTCGGCAACAAAAGAGGAAAGAGCACGCAGGATTGCCGAGGAGACTGACAGGCTCTGTTCGCAGATAGAGGAGTTAAATCCCGACAGATTTGCTCCCGGGGAATATGCTTCGCTGATTTCACTGCGCGCATCGGCTGATGCTGCCGTAAATTCAGGCGATTTTCAGGCGGCTGTCGTCATGTCGCAGAACAGCATATTGACCGCGAGCAGACTGCTTGCAAGGCTGATCGTACTGAATGAAAAATACGACGATCTCTATCGGGAAACATCGGATTTTGCCACAAGACTTAACGGCCGCATTGAATCGTTGAATTCGGATTACGGGGTGCTGTCTTTTGAATTTGACGGGCGCTCGCAGGAAGCGGACTATGATATTGCATTTTGGTCAAACGGAAGATTTGATGAAATCAGGCGGGAGTTTGAAAGATACGACCGTATCCTGCGTGAAAACGATCCTTCGGTTGAGCAGCTGCATGAAATAGGGCAGAGACTTAATGATCTCGACGAGCAGCTGACCTGGTGTGATCGGTCGGCACGCAGAGAACGTGCAGGAGCTTTGGCGGCGGCGGATATGGCTGTCAGGCTGAATAACAGTCTGAGCAATTCCGGATGGCTGCTTGCCGATTCCGGATATAAGCAGGACGATGAAAGAAACCCGTATATGATGAGTTATGATGACAACGCCGGAAATAATGTTTCAATTGTGGTTGCACCGGAGAACCCCGAAAGTCCGTCTTTCTTTATTGAGGTTTTTTCGGACGATCCGTACTCTGCCACGATGACAAAAGAAGGAGTTTACACCACTCTCGAAAACGACGGTCTGCATATATCTCAGATCGAACAAAGGAATGACTGCCATCTTAATCCGAACCCCGAAACATTTATTGAGAATGCTGCCGGTGAGGCGATGGAAAGGCTTAATGCGCGCAGAAGTGCACAAAGAAATAAAGGTTAACACAGAGGTGTGATATGGCATCCGGTTACGGCAGATGGATTTTGAACAGTACGTATTACAGCGCTAAACAAAGAGATGCGCAGCTGTCATATGCGAGAAACGCAGCCGATATGGCAGTAAATAACGCCGCACGGGAACTTCGTAATGCAGACCGCCGGATCGCGGCGCAGGTCGAACAGGACAGACAGGAGCTTGAACGCAGATTGACTGCGGAACGTACACGCATGTATTCACGGCTCAGCGAGGTGAATTCGTCTCTGCATGCCGAGTTGGAACGTCAGCGTGTGCATTTCGGCAAAGAGACGGAAAGACTGCGAAATGAAGCTGCGGTAATAGACGGACGCATTTCCGAGACTGAGAACAGAGTGAGCGCTCTTTCAGAGGAATACGAAAGAACGCTCGGCGAGATCGTATCGCGGGTTGAAGATCAGAAAACAAGAGCCCGGATTTACTATGACCGTCTGGCGGCTCTTTTAAGGGATATTTATTTGCTTCACCCCGAAAAGCTGGCGCCGGGCGAGGCGGATGTGATCTATGACTGTCTGGCTTTTGCCGAATCCGATATGGGAAACGGCGATTATGAGGCTGCCATGGGAGTTGTTCAGAGTAAAATTCCCGAGGTGGCGGCTCTTTATTCGCGTTTGGAGTTATTAAACGATGAGTTTTCTCAGTTGGTAATACAGGTTCATGAAAATGCTATGAGCATATCCGAGCGTATAGAGAATTTGTCCGATACAAAGAACGAAGCGCTTCTCGAAGATGCCGATAGGAAAATTCCGTATGACGGGCGGATTGATTTTTGGACAAGCGGCATTTTCGGAACGGTAACCGAAGGCTTTTATGATTTTTGCGATCTTATCCGTAACGGTTATGAAGCAGATATGGATATTGAGGGTATGAGAAATGCGCTTGCCGAGCTGCGTGCCGTTAACTCCCGGCTGGATTCATGCGTGAATTTGGCTCATTTTGAGTTTTCCGAATCATTCGGAGTACAGGATCTTGCGATAAGAATACACAATATTTTGGTCGGATCCGACTCATGGGACCTGTCGGACTCCGGGTTTGCAGACGGGGACGAAAGAAAGCCGTTTGCCGCCATATACGATGACGGTGCCGGAAACAGAGCGATTATTGTTGTTTTTCAGAGCGGTTCGCTTCCCGAACGCAGCGGTGCCGGAAAAACCGGGCACGGTGAAACGCAGTTCCGGGTCAATGTTGAAAACGTTTTTCCGGGAACGACGGCGGAAGCAAGTGAAATCGTCCGCAGCGGGATATTGGCAAGGCTGAAAACGGAAGGTATCGAGAGCGGTCAGAAAGAACGCCGAAGCGAAAGTTACCGTCTTTCGGGCAGTTCTTTTCTCAGCAGCGCGTTGGAAGCCGGTGAACGGATACGGGATAACCGCATTGCGTACGAAAGACAAAGAATTCAAATGATCAGAGGTTGATAACTATATGGCGAACAATATCGGCTTGGACTTCGGTACGACTTATTCTGTTGTATCGCGTCTCAAAAACATACAATACGGAAAAAACAATGAGGTAATGCAGTACGATCTGGAGGCGTGTCTTCCGAGCGAGGCTTCGCATTCTCCCTGTCAGGATTCGGTGGTTGTCCGTAATGCGGACGGTTCACTTGTGTACGGTCTGATGGCTCGTGACAAGACAGGAAAAAAAGGGTCTTACACATATAAAGGCTTTAAAATGATGCTGGCAGAAACCGACCCCGGGAGGCTTGCCGCGCGCGGATACGGCGAGGAGGTAACGCCGAAGTTTATTGTATCGTCATATATTGACGACATTCTTCAGAGACATATCGGTGCATACCTTGACGGACAGAATATCGACAAGGTTGTGGTCGGAGTTCCCGAAATATGGTTTGATGCCGTAAATACGATAGATTGCAGAAGTATTTTGGAGGAAATAGTATCATCTTATCCGTATGTGAAAGAAGCGGAGTTGGTCAGCGAGCCTGCCGCCGCGTGTGCTTTCTTTACGGAGAATTACAAAAAGAATAAAAATCAGCGTTATAACGGTAAAATTCTGATAGTCGATTACGGCGGAGGGACTCTTGATATAGCTCTCTGCAATGTGAGAGAAAACGGACAGTGCAGCGAGGTTTCGGTGATCAAGCGCTGCGGTGCGGGACTCAACGAAGAAGGGTTTATCGGAAAGGCGGGATTGGCGTATATTGAGGCTGTCGTGAAAATCGCTTTTCGCACACTCGGAAAAACCGATGAAGAAATTGTCGGAAACCGCTTCTTTTACAGATGGGTCAATTCTGTGGAAAATGCGCTGATCCTTCAGACTGTGAATATTAAAGAGACCTTTGAAATGTGCGAAACAATGGATCGATGTGACCTTGACGATCCTTTTCACACGATAGAATACGATCAGAATGAGGATGAACTTGTAATCACATACGGTATGCTCGCCGAAGCATATCATGAAATTATAGAACCGGTTCTCGATGAAAAGCTCGATGAAATAATCGGGTATATGGATGAGAACGGAATAGATTACGGTCCTTCTGCCGGAGACTGTTTTAAGGTCGCGCCGGTCGGCGGATTTTGCAACTATTATCTGACGCAGGAACAGATCGAGCAGAAATTCAAAAAATGTTCGGGAGATAAAAGGTTCAGCGACATTATAAATGACAGACGCGATTGCGAAAAGGCCATTTCCTACGGTGCGGCATTAATAGCGAACGGTGTGATCGATTTTAAGCAGGTATCTCCTTATCACCTCGGAATCGCGGGCGGTTCCGGAACTCAGATTGTTGACGAAAGCATTTGCTTTGCCATACACAAGGGCGACGACATTGTCTATAACGAACCCGTTTTTATAAAGGATGAGACCGGGACGGAAATCATTTTCGGAGGAAGTCATATCCCGCTGCTTGTATTCAGCCTTGATGATTCGACCGTGCCGGTAAATCTTCAGTGGGGAGTTCCTTTAAAGGAGTATCAGGAGGCGTTGACACTGGATGCCGATTACTGTAAGATCGGTTTGTCGCTTGACAAATCGATGATTATAACATTGCACAAATATGCACTGCTTGATCCTAACAAGCCAGACGAAATACTCAGCAGGAGCAGTGTGAAACTAAACGATATTTATTCGGTGCTCGGTAATCTGACAAGGGTAAGGAGAGTGTGACATGAGTTTTGAAAGAACAGCGGGAAGCATAAAAAATTTGGACGGCAGTGACAAGATAACTTTGGATCTTATGTGTGAGATGCTGGTGTGTGTTGTCCGGGATGTCAGAGAATATAACGGGGTCGCGGATTTGCGGGATAGCGGCGTTGCGGACTCATCCCTTCTCGTGAAAAAAGCGTACAACCTGATGCAGGCTCTTTTGCCCGTATGTCAGACACAGCGGGAAGGGCTGTCTGAATTGAGTGAAGTCTGGCAGGATCGCTATAAAAAAGCGGTGTCCGAAATGGAGAGTATTGCAGACGAATTTGCCGATGTTCAGGCTGAAGCCGAAAAGACGGAAAAAACAGAAAAGGATCTGCAGAATAAGTATACCGAGCTCGGCGCAGCACGTTCCGGTTTACTGAATGCTGCGGAAGAATGTGACAGGCTTCGCGCACAGATCGATCGCCTGAATGATGCTAAGTTGGATGAGATCGCTGCCGAAAAGGATCGGCTTGAGGCTGATGTAAAAGAACGGCAGGAAGAGAATGCCCGGCTCGAATCAACGAAGAAGGCTTTGCTTGAAGAGTCGAAATCGCTTGAAAGCGAGTGTGCCGATCTGAAAGAATCTGCGGATGCGCTGCGAGACAGCATTTCATCTTTGAAAAAGCAGAAAAACGCAGCTATTGATGAATCACGTGTTCTTAAGGAGAAAGTCGAAAAGCTCGAGAAGGAACTTGACGAGTATAAATCATGGACGGCCCGGCTTCCGGAGGAGAAGGAGCGGCTCAAGGCGGATCTTTCCGAACGGAGATCACACTATATTACGCTGCTTAATGCTTGGAACAGCACTAAATCAGATGAGTTTGTTATGAAAACACTGTACAAAATCCCCGGAACGGAGGAAAAGATGTCATCGGAGAGCTATCCCGACTTAAATGTGGTCGGAGAAACGCTTTCGGACGTCAGAAAACTCCGGGGGTGGTTTGACGCTGTCCAGGAGAGAATCGACTCTCTTCTCAGGCTTCACGAGGAAATGCTCCGATGTGTCGTTTTGCAGGCGGAACAGATCACGGCAAACTCCGAAGATTAAACAGGAGGCTGAAAAATGAGTAAACTATGTAAGTGCTGCTCTCATGAAATTATCGGCAATAAGTGTTCATATTGCGGATATATGAACATTGTCGCTCTCGATGAAAAAGCAATGCAGGAGGAAACGAGGCGGAGCGGGGAATACTTAAAGCGAATTGTGCACGGTATTACGGAATTTTCGATAAAAAAGTACGTTTACATTTGGGATGATGATTCTCAGGAGCTTAAACTGTCTGACGAAGAAAAGTGTGTGATTTGCAGTGCGGCGGATTGTATTGATAAGATCGCTTGGTCGGCGGATTACTTCGGACAAAATCCGGAAGACGGGGATGCGTGCAGAGCGCTTGAAGTTAGGTACCGCGTCGGGGATAAAGAGAAAACCGTTGTTGTCTCTGTTCCGCCCGTAAAATGCGACGATTATTGGAGAATCGGTTTGAAACTGGACCGGCAATTGCGTTTGACGGTGTACTTGGGAACGCAGACGGTGAATTCGAAGTCCGAACCGTGCGATCTTGAACTGACCGTTTAATTATCGATTATGAGGCGGGAAGCAGCGGTGGAGACGATTCGTTTGCATAATATGGTACTGCATACAAAGGTTTTGGGACCCGGAGTGCGATGTGCAATATGGCTTCAGGGATGCGGGAGGTCGTGCAAAGGGTGTATGTCTCCGTCATCGCGCGACATGAACGGAGGAAAAAAGGTTGATATATCCGATGTATATGATGCCGTGATCGGTGCCGGAGAGATAGAAGGAGTTACAATCAGCGGCGGAGAGCCGTTTGCTCAGATTGAATCGCTTTACAGCTTAATAAAGCTTATTAAGGAAACAACAAACTTGGGAGTCATCGTATATACGGGGTATACTTTGAGTCAGCTCAGAGCGTTGAAAGATCCTCTGACGGACGAGATGCTTGAAAAATATATAGACTTGCTTATTGACGGTGAATATGACGACAGCCAAAACGACGGCTCAAGCCTAAGGGGCTCGTCAAATCAGAATGTAATCTACCTCACCGAACGGTATAAAAGGTATTCCGATTTATATGAGAACGGACACCGTGACGCAGAAATAATTGTTACGGAAAATGAGCTTTTTTTCGTTGGAATCCCGGATCGAAAAACATTTGAACAATGGAAAAAAACAGCACGGGAAATTTCCGCTTCGGGAGATCATTGAATTTTGTATGCCGTGCCGGCGATCGGTAAAACACCGCTTTTAGAATTGCCGAATCAGCAGCGGCGGTTCGGTGAGTGACGATATACACATTATTCGAAAAGAGGGAAACATGGTTAACGGCTACAGATGTATCCGCTGCGGCGCTCGGATTCTTTGTGAACCGATTTCAAAAGAGTCATACGGAAAGTGCATACAATGCGGATTTGACTATTACGATTATTGGAACACAAAAAAATCAATGGGGTTCGCCTTTAAACTGACAGAAGACGAGCTTGCCTGTTTGAGTTCTATGCGGATAATCGGGGATGTCGGCAGAAAAGCAGAGGCAATTAAATCGGAAGAAGCACGGCTTCGGGCGGAGAGCTCAGCCGATGTCGGCACTTTGAAGAAAGATACCGAAACCAAAAATATATGTGAAATATCCGATGAAGAGTTCGAACGGCTTTGGCAGGAGACGCATAAGAAGGCAAGTGAAGAGCCGACCGAGGATGTTTCTTCGGCAAACCGTTCACAGCCGAAAGTGTCAAATGAAAGTCGGGTTGTGGCCGAAACTTATCGGGAGGCAGATGCCACTGCATATGGGAGACGCCGAACCTCAGTCGGGAACGGTAATGCGGATTCTCATCTATACACGGCGACTGACGGTGTATACACGGAATCGACCGACCGTAGTTTAAGGTATGACGGCGGTATGCGAACGTTAAGACAGACACGGCTTTTTCCGATTTGGCTTCTGCTTACGGGATTGTTCCTGACATTTGTTCCTTTTCTTATGGCTTTTGCCGACACGAATTTTGGGATAGAGTTATATGTACCGTTTGAAGAATTTTTTGATTCTGTCGGTACAGGTGAGGCACTGTATGAATTTGAAATGCTGATTTTCAAGCTCAACTCGGTGCTTGTAACGTTGTTTTTGTGCATTACCTGCGTTCGCAGATCTATGAGAGTCCGCGGATTTTTCGTTTCGCTGTTTGCTTATATATTTACATATAATTTGCTCACAGTCGGCTTGTATTTTCTCTGCGGATTCATAGGCAGGGCAGTGTTTAACACTTCGGACAGCGGACCGATGTTTTACAATTGGATTGTCTATGTGTATTTGTTTATTGTAATAGTCCGTGATAATTACATACTGAGGCGGGAAACAGTATATTAATTCGGGGGAGTAAAGAATAATGGGAAATGAAGTATTGTCGAATGACGGCGGCTGCGAGAAAGCGAAAAACGACGGCGGAAAAGACGAAATTGTTCTGTCGTTTTGCTTTAAACTGAATCCGAAGGAGATTGCATCGCTGAAAGAAAAATTTGCGATGCGGTCGAAAAAGACCGTTCGGCATCCGATTGTATTTGCTGATGAATATTGCCGTTGGCAATTGTATGACAACGATTGGTGGAAGTCTCCCGAGGTATATGAAGAAGCTTTGACGGGATGGATCGACAGGGAATGTAAAGGGCTGTATTCGTGGGAAGCGTATGTATACGGTCTGTGCTTTGATAAAAAACTGGTTGTGTATAAAGGTGAAGAAAAGGGATTTCTCAAGAACCGAGCACAAGGCAGGACGAATCACAAAGAGGCCGTTATATGGTATAAACTTGCCGCCGAAGCCAATTGCGTTGACGCTGTTATTGAGCTTATAAAGCTTAACGAGGACGGGGAATACTGGCGGGAACGGCTGAAAAAAATATTTGACCGCGTTGATACCGATAAGCGGCTGAAGATCGCAAAATTGATGTGGCCGATCGATACCGATGATAAAAATGGGTACAGAAATTCAGAATCCGCGTCCTGCAGATTTTTTGTCGAAAAGATGCTGCAATCCGTCCACGGCGAGAAAAAAGAGACAAGAAGAGAGATATACCTGTGGATGTCATATATATATCTCGAAGGTTATTTCGGTTACGGTATTGATGTATCGAAGGGAATGCTTTTCGCAGAGCTTGCCGCTTTATTGGCCGGTGAAGAAGGTGAATACGGATACAGCGAATTTGATCTCGGGATGCACACATATTATCTGGCTATGTCATACAGAACCGGAAAAGTCAAAGTAGGCATTCCCGGCTCTTACCGTGATAACGGTGATGTATGGGAATATACCGATGTTTCAAGCAACCTGAAGATAGATAAAGACGAGATGAAGTATTGGTACTGGATGGAAAGATCAAATTTAGCCGGATACGACTTAGCCGCTAGAAAATTTAATTACGGTGATTACAGAAAAGCATACGATCATTTTAGGCAGGAGATGGAACGGTATAAGAATATGCTGCTTGAATATGACAGGAATGGAATTCCGGATTGAAAATGACAGGAGGGGTGCGGCGTGAGGTTCGGAACGGAGGAAGTTTTCAATTATATCCGTGAGAATATTACGCGCAGTGACGACGCATGGTATTCGCGGCTTTACAATATTATCAGAGCGGATACACTTTCTGTTTTATCCGGTTACCGGCTTCATAAAGATGATAAAGATGAGATTATTCAAGAGGTTCAGATTTCAGTTACCGTGCATCTTTCGAAATTCCTCAAAGAATCGGAAAATAAAAGTGTCGATCAGCGTAATTCATGGCTTGGGAAAAACGTAAAAAACAAAATGATTGACTATCTGAGAAAGAAAAACAGACATTTAAATGAACCCTTTGAGGTTTGGCATGAGACCGGCGCATTTTTCGATGAACTTGAAAGAGCTCAGAGAATCGGGGAATGCCGTCAAAGGCTTCTGCGTGCCATTAAGGATGTCTGCTCAATTAAAACCACTCCGGATAAGATTATCGCGTTCTTTTTGAATAAGGTCATCGGAGCAACGGAACTTGACAGACGAAACGGTGCACCGAAGCAAACCGTCAGTCTGCTTTCGGGCAAAACGCTGTATGAGGCGTCCGAATATGTCAAGACGAGGATTCGGACTGCCGTTTCCTTTCCTGTTCCGGATGACGTATATATAGAACTTGATAATAAACTGAACATCGATTGCGGCGGAGTAAAATACGGGTGCAGGATATTTGATTTGAGTGTGCGCAGAATAACGGACAGTTCAAACTGGATCGGATCCAAACTCCGCACACAGGTCAAGAAAGGAACAGATGAACAGTGGAACATATAACATTTGACGAATTGGCGGAGTTCGTTTCTCATTCGGGGAATGCGGCGGAGTTTCTGAAACTTGCAGCAAGAATAAATGCTCATATTTGTTCATGCCCGGAGTGTTACTCTGTATACGATGCGCTTGTTTCATTGCAGGATTCGGTTGAAGACCTTCAATGCGAGAATTCTTTGAGGGAAAAAATTCAGCTCGGTCTTCTTAAATCGGTTCACGAAAAAGCCGTCTCGGATCCGATTTGGAAGAGGGTCGCAAGACATACTGTCGATAACATCAGCCGAATAAAAGTGAGTGTCGGACTTTATATGAAATCGCTGTCGGAAATATCTGTTTCCGATTTTGATGCGCGGCACTGCTTTTATCACCCTGTCAGGGCAGGAGCAGTCAAAAGTTACGGAGACAAAAGCTCGCTTGATCGGAATGAACTTAAATCAGTACTTGTTGACGAACAGATGAACCGCATTGCGGTCGATGAAGACGGAACACTTGCCGTTCGTATTACAAAAAAACAGGGCGGAGATAACCCCGCATTTTTTCTTGTGAACGCGGAAGATCCTTCAGGCATTTTTCCGGCAGAGGGTGTTGACGGAAGCGACGGAATGATCCGAGCGGTTTATTATGACGTTAAACCGGGAAAATATTATTTGATTGTAATATAAACAAAAAAATGTCTCCTTTAATCCGATAATTGCGTTTTTTATCCGTTATATATTACGGTAAAAGATTGTACGGTTAAAGGAGATATGTATATGTACAAAGATAAATTTATCGGCTTGAGAGGAAAGTTTTTTGCGTTTGTTTTTTGGATTCTGACGGTCGGCGTTTCGGCGTGGCTTTTTATTTATGTAAGTCGTGAATGTATTGCCCGTCCGCAGTTGTACGGTCCGGACGCTTTTTCGGAAAGAGTTGTTTACTGTATATGGGCTTTTGGTTACTTAGGTTTGTTTCGGAGCGCTGCCGGAAAAAGAAAAAGTCGGATATATATACTTATTCGGGCGGGTATTGTTTCATTTGCGTATACCGTGCAGATTTTTCTCGTAAATAATTTTTGGAGATATCTTTGCTTCAATTCTTTTTTCGGCTGGGAAAGAAAGGTCGATTATCTGTATTTTACGGTAAAAGACATTACATACGCCGTCGGGTGGGGCAAGTACCGTTATCCGTTTACACTTGCTGCGATGTTTTCCATATGTATTGCGGGAACTGCTTTTATTCCCAAACTTCGAAAAGCTGTTTGCCGATTTTACGGTTTCAAAGAAGGAAATTTGGAAGAGTATGTCCGCAGTTATGTGTATGGGGATAGTTATTCTGAGATGATCGAATATCTTGAGAAAATGCCGGAATGTACACAAACGAAAGCAGAGATTGCGGATTGCATTTTGTCATTTGACATTCCCGTACTGTATGTTTTTCTGTTTGAAAAATGCGGGGAGCTGCTGTCTGAGAACGAATACCGCGAATTCAGGCGGCGGTTCGTGAGCGTGTTCGGCTTTCCGCTTCCCGAAGTATGTCGTGATTTGGATGATAAGTATGAAATAACGGACAATAATGTGTCGTACCGACATGAGAGTGGTTTGCCGGATCGAAATAATGAAAAAGAATGAAAGGAAAAAAGTATGAAAAGCACACGCAGAAAAACAAAAAGGACGGTTTTGATCATTTTCATTTGCACAGTTGCCGTTGCGGGAGCGGTACTCGGTGCTGTTGCTTTTTCAAAGGCAGCGGTCGAAAAAAGGGTAATATCATCTTTGGAAAGGACACTTTCGGCACCGAGTGCCGATGATGAGGAGGGAGAAACGCCGGAAATTATTCATAAAACAGAAGAAAAAAACGGATATGAGCTGCTTGAAAAGAAACGGCAGGGCGACGAAATAGTTTGTACTTTTCGCGTCTATTCCCCCGATTTGTATTCTCTTGCAAAAGCCGCAGATAAAATCACCTCGGATAAGGATGAGGCGGAAAAGATCGTGCTTTCCGAATTTGACAAAACTCCGATTGTTGAAAAAGAAGTGAAATTGAGCTTTGCCGAGGGTGAGGGCGGTATTGAGCCGATTATGACCGCCGAATTTCTCGATGCATATTACGGCGGTATTTATCGGCTGTATAAAGAGGCTGTTCAAAGCGCAGCTGAGAAGGGAGAGTAAAATGAAAAGGTTTATTTCGTTGTTGCTTGCGCTTGTTTTATTCGGCGCATCTCTGATCGGTTCGGTGTCTGCGGAGGACGCTTCTTTCTCCGGGGCGACCGTTACCGTTAATTGCGGCGGAAAGGAGACTGCCGTAAATGTGCTGCAAAATCAGGAAGGCGATTTCTTGGTGCCTGTTACATGGATCACATACTACGGCGCGATGAAGTGTGCGGTTGACGATGATAGGTATGTATTTTGTTATCCCGGTCAGGATGCGGGAAGGGAATTCTGCAAACGTATTTTCATAAGTAAAGACGGAAGCGCTTTTGACATAACCGTAAGAGTGAATCACGCCGATTTATCGCTTTGCTCCGGAAAATTCAGCGACAGTATTATTTATAACGGTACTCTCTACCTGCCGCTTGCCGAGATCCTGCCCTTTATTAATGCGAAGGTCGGAATATCAAAAGAGGGGACTGTCCTTATCTATCCGAACTGTATTTCTCTTTTTCAGGCGTTGTATAACGCGGGTATAAACAATCTGATATTTGACGCGGATTACGATATAGCCGGCGGAGACTTGCTTGGCGGCTCTGCGTACATTTTGGATTCCTTTATCGGTTTTCGTTTTGACCGAATATTCTTTTTTGCCGACTCGCAAAGTGCCGACTACGAAAAACTTTTCAAATCTTATCTGACGGACGATGAGGTTTATCTTTCGGCTTTTGATAAAGAAACCGATCCTGTACGGGATTTGATAAATGAGACTGTCGAATTTTTTGATAAAGGGGAAACGGTACTGAAAGAAGTCGGAAGCAGCGTTTACAAGCTTGTTGATGAGATAGGAATGCCCGAAGAACTGTATGACGATGATTTCTACAGGTTATTATATAAAGATTTTGAAGCAGTTGACATTGACGGAGTAAAAGTAAAAGTTACAGGTCTTGATTTTGCCGAGGCGTATTTGAAGATCGCCGATTATTACGTTACATACAACAATCAGGTGGATGATCACCGGAAAATGCTTATGTCGATCATACCTCGGAAAAGCAGCAAAAAAGACAAGGCAAATCCGGTGTATGCTGCCGCGAAGAGGACAACGGCACTGTACGGCGACGATGTTTTTGACAAATTAAAGGCTGCATCTTCTTCGGCGCTCAAAGATTTCGTGAAAAAGTTCTGCAAAAGTTTTGTCAAGGAAAAGGTGACGGGAGATGCTTTGGGACAGACGCTGGCGCCTTACAAGATATCTCTTGCGATTACCAAACTTATTATACCCGACGAGTTTAAAACATTGAACGATTATGCTTTGATAGGGCATATGGATAATATTGTTTCCACGGCATACGATGCATTTCTTTCATATAAACATGATTGTAATTTCACGACCGAGAATTTAGATAATATGCGCCTGTCCGCAATTATGACACTTATTGCTTCCCGTAATGCTTTCAAAAGCATTTGGAACGAGGACTATGACCGGATAGAAAGAGTAGATGCTTTACTGAGAAAGCTTTATCTTGCGGCAGACGGGGTCGAGTGCGATTCTTCCGATTACTACGGCAGGAAAAGGGACGAACTGCGCAATGGTATTGATAAAATAAAAGCCAAAGCAGGTGAAGACAACGGCGAAAAACTTTCACTGATCGCCTCCGATATTGAGGCAGACTATATTCAATATATTGATTTTGAAGAAGATCCGTTTGATATATTCTTATATTGGAAGGACGGCAAACTGGGGATTATTGATAAAAAGGGAGATATAGTTGAAAAGGCGAGATGGGACGGTTTTCAGCGGGTACCGTATGACAAGATTTTCATATGGGACGAAGACCTTGCAAAAGACAATAGCAAGAACGGTGTTAACGGGTATTGGGTGACTAAAGACGGCTCACTGACGGAAGGTTACTTTCTCGGGGGATGTGGCGGAGACATGGTCGATTTGAATATATATTGGGACGAGAACCTGAACAAGCCGTATGTTTTTAAAACGAACTACGGAGAGTTGTCGGCTCACTATGAATACTCCTATGAAGAATATTCGAAAGAATACTATGCACTGAAACCCTGCGGAGTTATACGCAAAATAAACGGCTGGACAGGCGGGGAAAGAACCGGTCAATTTTTTTATAAATCTTTTTCACCGAACCTGACAAGCGAAAAATATGCATTGTTTGATTTGAAAACGGGAAGTGTTATTTCCGATTACATTTATGATGATTATTTTGAGGTCAACGAACACGTCTTTATGATTTCGCAGAACGGGAAGTGGCGGATGATCGACCCTATGACCGACTATATCGACGGATGCGAATATGACAGTCCTCGGGATGCTTATGACAGAGAGTTCGGACCATGGCAAAACGCCTTTGTCGATGCCAACGGGTATATTGTAACGAAGGTAAACGGAAAATTCGGTTTGTCGGATGCATACGGCAAGCATATTATCGAACCGACATATAAAAACATTTCTTTCGTTTCCTATGACGGAGTGTTTTGGGTACAGAATGACGACGACAAGTGGGACCTGATGCAATTGACGAAATAAGATGAATTACGGTTCCTGAGGAAAAATCGGTGTACACCCCCGCAATTTCGGCATCGCGGGGGAGAAAAGCGCCGCCGATTTCCGCTTTGCGCCGCCTTCACCGCCGCTGCAACTCACGGTTGCCGAAAAAGTATGATTTCCTTTCTTGAAAGCCGGGGCGGCGGGAGTTATAATAAAAGCGTAAATCTTTTCGGGAGGACAATGCCGTGTCGCTTGAAAATACGCTGAACAAATTACGCACGGACGGAAATATGTCGCAGGAGCGCTTTGCCGAGGTGCTCGGGGTCTCGCGGCAGTCCGTTCAGAAATGGGAGAGCGGGGCGTGTGTTCCTGAGCTCGACAAGCTGATCCGGATCGCAAAGCATTTCGGGATTTCGCTTGATGCGCTGATCCTCGGCAGGGACGAACGCTTCGCCGACGACATTAATTTCGGAAGAAAGATCCGCCCGAAATACGAAAAAATGTCCAAGTGGGAGATATACTGCGCCGACCTTCCCATCGAGTACGAGCAGTGCATAGATGAGGGGCTTGACCTGAAGGAATACGGGGAGCTTTTCCGCGCGGTCTCTCTTTTGCCGGGGAACGATGCCAAAGCGCGGATCGCCGACGTTATTTTCGATATCGTCCTCAACGCGAAAACTGCGGAGGGCTACCCGTACACCGAGCCGTCCGATCTCGATGGGATACGGAGACTGCGCCGCAGTGCTCCGGCGCTCCCGCCGCCCGACAAGTCCGCGCTTGAAGGGAAAATCCTCGGTGCGTGGACCGGCAGAATCTGCGGATGCCTGCTCGGCAAGCCGATCGAGGGGGTCAGGACCGACGAGCTGATCCCGTTTCTGAAGGATTGCGGTAACTATCCGATGCACCGCTATATCATGAAGCGCGATGCCGACGCGGAGATCATGAAGAAGTACCGATTCGGCATAGCGGAATTCTGCATGGCGGACGTTATCGACGGAATGCCGATCGACGACGACGTAAATTACACGGTGCTTGCGCAGCGGATCGTCGACAGGCACGGAAGAGACTTCACGTCATACGACGTTTCGAGGGACTGGATGACGCTTATCGGCAGGTACTCCTGCTGCACCGCGGAGCGTGTCGCTTACCGCAATTTCGTAAACGGGTACGAGCCGCCCGAGAGCGCAGTTTACAAGAATCCGTACCGCGAGTGGATCGGCGCGCAGATACGCGGGGATTACTTCGGCTATATCAATCCGGGAAATCCCGAGCTTGCCGCCGAGATGGCACACCGCGATGCGTGCATTTCGCACGTGAAGAACGGGATATACGGCGAAATGTTCGTCGCCGCGATGCTCGCGGCTGCCGCCTGCACCGACGATTTCGAGGCGGTCGTTTCGTGCGGACTTGCGCAGATACCGTACACGTCGCGCCTGCACGAAGCCGTCACCGACGTGCTGAACGGATACCGAAACGGCGTTCCCGCCGCGCAATGCTTTGCCGATATTCACCGACGCTACGACGAGCACACGGAGTACGGATGGTGCCACACCGTGCCGAACGCAATGATCGTGGCGGCGGCCATCCTCTACGGGGGCGGCGATTTTTCGAAGTCGGTATGCATGGCTGCGGAAACGGGATTCGACACCGACTGCAACGGTGCGACCGTCGGCTCCGTCGTCGGAATGGCGAAGGGGATCGGCTGCATAGACGAAAGCTGGACGAAGCCGATCAACAACACGGCTCGCACCTCCGTTTTCGGTGTGGAGGAGGTGTCGGTCTCAGAACTTGCCGCGCAGACTCTGAAGCACATCGGATAAGAGAAATAAAAAGCTCCCGCGTATCGCGTGAGATCGGACGATCTTTCGCACTGCGCGGGAGCTTTGACTTGACAGGTTGATTTAGATGCGCTGTAAATGACCGAGTTCTTTCAGACTCGCTGCGCCGTACCCGCAAATGAATCCATGTATCGGATTTTGTGATTGCGGGATTATCATGACAGGTTATTCACCGTCTCCGACAGCTCAAGGAATCGCGCTTCACGGTTCAGGGCTTGAATTCCCGGTGCAGATAACTTGTAAAGCAATTTCTGCTTTATGATTTTCTTCGGCAATGACGTGACCAATTCGGTTTCCCTTACGACAGGCGATTTTATACGGCTGCGCTGTAAAATATTTTCTTCCGTATATGTATTGTAAAGATCAATATAATACATAACGGATTTTTCCACGGCGTCCATTGCTTTCGATGTTTTGCCTGCCGCAATATACGCCTCTGCCAATAGCAGGTAACAGTCTCCCGAATCAAAGTCATGATACGAAGGCGGAATTTCATCCTTAAATATTGCACGCATTACTTCGAAAAATGTTTCGTATACGGTAACGGCATCCTCATATTTACCGTCGCTGCAATATGCCTTTCCGAGCCGTGCCGTATCATTTTCAAACGCCTGCAGCGTATAGTCGATATTGCTGCACAGATACGCTGCCGTTTTTTTGTGATCCGCCATGCATTCACTGACGGCTGCCATAGCTGAATACATGGTCAAATCGGCGCGGGGCGGAAAGTTTCCTGCTTCGTTTGACGCCAAATCAAATTTTTCCCGGTTACAGTAAAGAAAAACCAAGACCTGACGCGCAGATAGAATATCGGTGATATTTTTCGAATTTGCCGTAATGAAATTCGCTTGGCGAATTGTTTCGGATACGATTTCTTTTGCCCGTTCTTCGGCGTAAACCCATCCGTTTTCCGGCGAAGAAAGCGAAACTCCGAGATTCATGCAGTTGATCATGATGATCGGATTGTCGGGGTATTTCTTCAGTCCGTCAAGCAAAATATCATAAGCTTTTAGATATGTTTCCGCTTCACCGTATTTCTTTATTCTGTCGGCATGCTGAACAATTTTCCGTGCCTCTTCGTTCTCCGTCGTGTCTGCAATACCGAACAGCACGTCTGTACTTACTTTGAATATCGATGCAAGCGGAACGACCTGCGAAATGTCCGGCATCCCCGTGCCGTTCTCCCATTTTGAAACGGCTTGATAGGTAACGCCGAGCCGTTCGGCAAGCTCTTCCTGCGTAAATCCGTTTTTCTTACGCAGATCTTTGATAATTTGTCCCATTGGTGACATAATATGACCTCCAAACAGAATATATCGGTACCGTAACTACATTGTAGCACATGCCTTGAAAGATAAGAAGCGACTTAAAAACGAATTGCTCTCAACTTTGCGTTGAATTCATTATAATTCAAATCTGCGAATTTGTCCATACCGCCGATCCGTGCCGCGGGGGAATCTGTATCAAGCGCAATGCAAACAAACCGTTGATTTGTTCTGTCAACCGACTGCTGTCAGCCAACGAAAAGTAAACCTCCCGCACGATAGACGGGTGTCCGTAAAACAGTTAATCCTCCGTATGGCTTAGACCATGCGGAGGATTTGTTTATGTCTAATCTTCAAACTTGCTGGCGGCA
>JABLTO010198601.1_pt1 | contig 23513 bp, 6 predicted proteins | sample 7160091 | NCBI WGS metagenome assembly JABLTO01 (sample SAMN14651225, study PRJNA627086) | human gut metagenome | isolation source: feces | host: Homo sapiens
ATGAATAATACCCGAATAAATGATTAAGTCATTTATTGCATATAAGTCATAATATATTAAAACGGCATGTTTTTTTATGTTGAAATGTCGCAGTTTGACACCGTGTGAAATTCCGACGAAAGCGGCTCCTATTGATGTAAATCAAACGCGGAAAGCGTTTTAAATATCGAGGAGGTAAATCCTATGGCTAAAAAGAAACGGTTTTTGTTGCTGCTACTCGTTTGCGTGGCGGCGGCTGTGCTGCTCGCGCTGGGCGGCTGCAAGCCGAAACCTATCGAGGAAGGTCCGGAAACGGGCGTTTACTATTGTGACGCCGACGGAGAGGAGTATCAAATTGTCTTAAACAGCGGCAGCAGATTTTCCTTCGTTGTAAAAGGGGACAACAAGTCGGGAACATACGTTCTTGAAAACGGAGTTCTTACCCTGACTTTTCTCAAAGAGGAAGACGGGCAGCTCGCCGCGTCATATTCCGACGGCGGGATTGAGCTGACGTACAAAGGGGAGCGGCTTGTATTTCTGCCCAAAATTACCTATACGGTGACCTTCGACACCGACGGAGGAAGCGCGGTGCAATCGGTCTCCGTGGTAAACGGAAGGACTGTTGACAGACCTGTCGCGGAGCCGCAAAAGACGGATTGTGTTTTTGTCGGTTGGTATAGCGACAAAAACTTTACCCGACCTTATGATTTCGGTTCCGCAATTGTCTGCAACACAACCGTTTACGCAAGATTTGCCGCGGTAGTTCACGGACAGTCGGAGTACGCCGTGACTTTTGATTTGAATTACGACGGCGGCAAGCCGAGCGAAGCGGAGACTGTCGGCGGCAAGCTGCTTGAAGTTCCGTCGCCCGAGCGCGAGGGATATATATTCAAGGGCTGGTGGATAAGTATGTACGAGGACAGAGACAGACTGTCCTATATGTACGCGGACGGAATGGTTTTTTGCGAGGACACCACGCTTTTCGCCCTCTGGCAGGAAAAGGGAAGTGCGGCTTTGCCTTTGGTTTACGTCAGCGCAGAGGGTGTTTCCTGGGACGGCGCGGGCACGGCGGTCAGGCTTAAAGTAGTCAACCCGCTGGGCGCAGTCATTGTCGACGAAACTATCGGCGCGACGGCGGGCAGCTCCAAAAAGCTGGATTTTGCCAACGGCATTGCAGGCGACTATGAAATCACGCTCACCGCGGGCGACGTCACGGTTTCTAGATACTACAAAAACAAGGCGCTCAACAGAGTGTCCGATTTTTCCGTTGCGGACAACGGATTGCTTGTTTGGCGTCCCGTGCCCAATGCGACGAGATATTTCATCGACGTCGTGTGCGGCGACGAAAATCACGTTCACACTCATTTTGACAACGGCGCTTCCGTATATTTCGATTTTTCAAACTGCAAAATGCTTCCCGAAGGCATTGAGTTTGTTGTTACCGCTACTGCGGAGGGCTATGCTTCGTCCGTTTCGAGAGCGTTTGTCTATCTGCGCAAGCTGCCCGTCGTAAGCGGTCTGCATCTCGACACGGAGAGCGACCTCTTGGTGTGGGACGCGCTTGACGACGCTTCGGATTATACCGTGTCGGTAAACGGAGGCGCGCCCGTATCCACGGGAGGCAGAAACAGTTTCAGCCTCAAAGAATATTCCGGCGAAATTTCCGTCGCCGTGCGCGCGTATACGCCGGGTTTCGTTCCTTCGGACGAGGCGACGTTTGTCTTTGAAAAAAATCAGCTTGCCACTCCGTCGGGTATTGTCGTATCCGCCGACAGGATAAGCTGGAACGACGTTGCCGACGCTACGTCGTACATAGTGAGCATCGACGGCAAAAACTTCGAGACTGACGAGACCTGCCTGCCGTTTTCGGACACCGACGTTGCATGGTCGAAGGGCGGATATTATTCCCTCAAAATCAAGGCTGCGGGAGAATCCGAATCCAAGTGGAGCGACGAAACGGTTTTCGGCTGGCAGACGCAAGCTACAAACCTGCGCTATTTCAGAAACGTAATTTCCTGGGACTATGTCGCGGGCGTTTCCTCCTATGAAGTGAGGATAAACGGCGGTTCCGCTTTCGGTGTTGCGGGCGGAGTCAACTTCGCCGAGATAAAACTGACCAAAGCGGGCGAAAACCTGATAGAGGTCAGATGCGCGGACGAAAACACCGAGGACGAAAGCGAGCCGGTTTGGACTTCTCTCAAGGTGTGGGCGCATACGTTGAGCTTGAACGCTATGGGAGGCGAAGCGGTCGCCCCGCTTTATCTGGCGGTGGGCGACAAAGTGGAGCTTGCCGAAACAAGCAAAACTGGCTATGACTTCGGCGGCTGGTACAACAAAGAGGGCGGCGCGGCGGCAAACGGCGCGGAGTTTTCCGAAGAATATTTCCCGTTCAACGCCGACGTTGTTCTCTATGCAAACTGGGTTGCCCACGTTTATACGATAACTCTCGACTGCGGCGAGTTCGGCACGGTAGACGGACAGCGCACGCTTACCGCCGAGGTGGCTTACGGCAGCGATTTCGTTCTGCCCGTGCCCGACGTAAATTACGAAATAAAGGTGTTTACGTATTGGTGCGCGAGCGCCGACGGCTACGGCGTCGCTTACACTGACTCCGAAGGCCGCAGCAGGATAAAATGGTCCCACACCTCGGAAGACATCGTTCTTTACGCTTATTACGTCGACGCAATCGATTACGTCAGAGACGGCGACGGTTACGCCGTCAAGGCGGGACCGAGAATCTCGCAGGTTACCCATCTTATTATCCCCGCGACGTACACTCCCGTGCCGACGGACGAAAATCCCAATCCCGAAACGCTAAAAGTGGTTTCTATTCAGGACTATGCGTTTCTCAACTGCACCAAGCTTGTGAGCGTAAGCATTCCCAACACGGTAAGGACAATTTCTTTGACCGCGTTTGACGGATGCAGATATATCGAGCGTTATGAAGTGCGTGAAATCGAGGGGGAAATCGACCCAGTTTACTTCGCGCAGGAGGGCACGCTTCTTTACAGAAACATCGTCATGCAGGGAGAGGTGGAAATAGCTCTCGTGCCCGCGACGTTTACCGGAAGCTACCGCATACCCGACGCGGTGACAAAAATAACGCAGAACGCTTTTGCCAAAACCAAGCTGGAAGAAATCATCGTTCCCGCTTCCGTCAAGACGGTTGCCCGCGCATCGTTTTCAAACAGCACGACGCTTAAATCCATTGTTTTCGAGCAGTCGATAACGGAGGAAATTCCGCTTACCATGAGCGACGGAGCAATCGTTTCCTGCACCGCGCTTGTAAATCTCACGCTGCCCGCAAGACTTAAAAAGTTTGAAAAGGCAGAGCACGAGATTTTTTCGCTGTTCGGAAAACTTGAAAATATAAACATCGTCGGCTCCTTCGACAACGCAGCCTATTCGTCAATCGACGGAGTGCTGTTCAACGCGGCAAAGGACACCCTGCTTTATTATCCCGCCGCGCACAACAAGGACAGCGGCGTTTACACGCTGCCGACGGCGGCGCTCAACATTGCCGAAAGGGCGTTTTATACCAACCCGTCTTCAACCAAAATCAAGAGTACGGTCAAAGAGGTGTATTTACACGCCAACGTCCGCACGATAGGGGCGGAAGCGTTTGCGGAGTGCGACAGTCTGACAAAGGTTGTTTTTGTCGCGAGCGAGCGCCCCGCAGGCACAATGGTTATCGGCAGAAGGGCTTTCGCCGATTGTTCCAAGCTTGCCGAGCTGGTTTTTGAAGAAAGCGGGACAATGACAAGAGTTACGGAAACGACGGAACAAGGAGAAAAGGTCAGCTTTAAATTCGAATATACCAAAAGCTGCGGCGTTGCCCAAATCGGCGAGGAGGCGTTTGAGGGTTGCTCTTTGCAATCTCTGCTGCTGCCGTCCACGCTCACGGCGATAGGCAAAAACGCCTTTGCCGACAACTCGAAACTTAACGACATAGATTTAAGCCACGTGCGTTCAGACCTGCAATTCGGCGAATACGTGTTCAGAAACTGCCGTATGCTGGAAAGCGTGGAAATCCCCGACAATGTGGGGTATATACCCTTCAATTCGGTGTTTTACAACTGCACCAAGCTTAAAAGCTTTGTTGTAAGCCCCGACAATCCAAACTATTACGCGGACGAACAGGGGGTGCTTTACAACGCCGACGTGACCGAAATCGCTTATTATCCCGAAGGACTGACGGGCGACTACGTTATACCTGATACTATCAAGGTTATCGGCGGCGGCGTGTTTATCGGCAAAGCCAATATGGTTAAAATTACCATACCCGCAAGCGTTGTCAACATAGGCAACGGCGCGTTTGAAAGCTGCGTCAATCTTTCGGAGGTGTTGTTCGTTGAGGGAGAGGAGCTTCTCACCATAGGCGACAAGGCGTTTTACCGCTGTACGGCGTTAAAGAGCATCAAATTGCCCGAGCGTACGCTGTCATTGGGCGAAAACTGCTTCGACGGAAGCGGCCTGTCCGATATAGATTTCGGCGGAGTCCGCACAATAGCGGCAAACGCTTTCGGCAACACCAAGAGCTTGTCCGTCCTCACAATACCCGCGTCGGTGACGGAAATAGGCAAATACGCCTTCCGCAGCTCTGCAATTTCCGAAATCAAATTCGCTCCGAGGGCGACGGGGAAGGAAGAAACGCCTTTTGAACCTCTCAAATTGGGCGAAAGCGTATTCACATACTGCGCGTCGCTCAAAAAAGCGACTTTTCCCGACGGACTGACGAGCATACCAGACTCCACGTTCTACAACTGCGCCGCGCTCACTTATGTTTACGTACCCAAAACCGTTGCCAACGGCGACGACGTGGTTGCGGGGGTAAGCGGCTTTGCGCGCGCAATCGGTCCGCGTGCCTTCTATCACTGCGAAAGCCTTGCCGAAATCGAGTTCGGGCTTGGCGGCACGGGCGACCTTTCCTTTGCGGAAAGAGCTTTCTGGGGCTGCACGTCGCTCAAAACTCTCAATCTGCCCAACAGACTGCGCGGAGTGGAAAACGACTACGACGCTTTTCAGTTCGGGCTTAAACTCGCGGGAGGTTTAAGCAATCCCAACGCCGTCATGTGTTTCAGCGAATACGACGGACGCGACTGCGCCGCAGTCGAAAGCATAAACGTGGAGGAGGGAGGTCTTTACTTCTCCTCTTACGACGGAGCGCTGTATACGGCAGGCAGAAAGATGCTTGTGTTCTGCCCGCAGCAAAAGTCCGGCACGATAACAATCGCCAAAGAAGCGGAGACTTTCAGAGTCGGCTGCTTCTGGAACTGTCAGATTCTCTCCGCAATAGAGTTCGAGGAGGGAGGAACGGCGGATTTCGAGTTGCCGTCGGTAAGCGGCAGCTTCACCTATACGACGGACGGTATCTTCTACAACTGTTACAGTCTTACCTCCATAGCTTTCCCCGCGCGTCTCGTAAAAATAGGCGACAACGCGCTTTATTGGGGCGAGGCGATTGCGGGACGCTCGAATCATAACATTTCCGTCGTGACGTTTGCACCGGACTGCCGACTGAACGAAATAGGAAAAAGCGCGTTCAAAAACTGCAAAATTACGGAAATAGAGCTGCCCGCAAGCGTTGCGAAATTAGGCTCAAAGCCCTTTGAGGGGTGCAGCATAGCGCGGCTTGTGGTGCCCGACAGCCTTGCGTCGGACGGTTTTACCGACCTTGTGGCGGGCATATCGGGGCTCAAAAGCATCGAGTGCCGTTCTACCTGCAAAAACTTCACGACAATTGACGGAGCGCTTTTCTCGAAAGACGGAACGGAGCTGGTTTTCTGCCCCGCCGACAAAGTCGCGGAGGTTTACACCGTGCCTGCCGAGGTGCGGAAGATAGGCGATTACAGTTTCAAGGACAATGTAGGCGTCAAATCCGTCGTGTTTGCCGACGCGGACAAAGATTTGGAAATCGGTCAGTACGCTTTCCAAAATTCGTCAATAGAGTCCGTGACTCTGCCCGACAGACTTGTTTCGATTGCGCTGTACGCGTTTTCGGGCTGCGCGTCTCTCAAAACCGTGACTTTCGGAGACTCGTGCAAATTGTCGACGATAGGAGACAGGGCGTTTGAAAAGTGCGCGTCTCTCACGGAAATATCCATTCCCGACCTGACGACAAGCATAGGCGCTTATGCGTTTGCCGAGTGCTCGTCGCTTAAAAACGTCAATTTCAGCGAAAACAGCCAGCTAATCAACATCGGTCAAAATGCGTTCAGAAGCTGTGCGGCTCTTGTCGAATTTACCGCGCCCAAGACGTTGGTAAACCTCGGCAAGCCTTCGACGACGGACACGGTGCTCGTGACCACGTCGTCCTACACGTTCTACAACTGCAAGTCGCTTAAAAAAGCGGATTTGTCCTCCTGCGCTGTTGAAAACATTGCGATGTATACTTTTGAATCGTGTGACGCGCTTGAAACGGTTTTGCTGCCGCAGGGGCTCAAAGGCATAGGACAGTATGCGTTCAGAAATTGCGTCAAACTTAGCGAAATATCGTTGCCCGAAGGGCTTGTTACGTTGAACGCTCAGGCATTTTCGGGGTGCGGTCAGTATTTCGAAAAGACGGGACTCAAAACGGGACTTAAATCGATAACCGTTCCGTCTACGGTGACGACGATAGGAAAATCCGTCTTTGAAAATTGCGCCGCTCTCGAAGAAGCGACGGTAAAGAGCACGAGTGTCGGCGAAAATATGTTTTTAGGGTGCGTCTCCCTCAAAAAAGTAACCATAGGAGCGGAGACGGAAAGCATAAAGGCTCTTGCATTTTCCGGCTGCAAATCTCTTGCCGAGGTCAATATGCAAAGCAATGTGCTTGCCGAGATAGGAAAGGGCGCTTTTCAGAACACGGCGATTACTCAATTTACCGTTCCCGATACGGTAGACACGCTCGGAGCGGGCTCGGCGTCCTCAACGGGCGCAAAGGACGGCATTTTTTACGGATGCAGTCAGCTTGAAACCGTCACAATCGGAATAAACGTCGAGACAATTCCCGACTGTATGTTTGCCGACTGCGAGTCGCTCTCGTCCGTAGTGTTCAAGGAAAACGGCAAGGTTAAAATGATTGGCAGAATGGCGTTTTTCAACTGCCGTTCTCTCAAAGAGATTGTTCTGCCGTCAACGCTCACTCAGCTGGGCTACACGGGCGCGTCTTACACGTCGTCAACTACGTATTGCAGAACCTTCGAGGGCTGCGAGTCGCTGCTGTCAATCAGTCTGCCCGAGGGCGTCACAAAAATAGGACAGGGACTGTTCAAAAACTGCACGTCGCTGGAAAAGGTGACATTTGCAGCCAATACGCTCGGTTTTATCGCATCCAATGCGTTTTTCGGCTGTTCGTCGCTTGAAGAGTTTGTTTTCCCCGCCAATGTGGAGTCAAATTTCACTTTGGGCGCAAGCGCGTTTTCGGGTTGTTCGTCGCTTGAAAGCATTACCCTGCCCGACAACGTCAAGACAATACCCGACAACGCGTTTCTCGACTGCGTTTCCCTTGAAACGGTGCTTATGCGTTCCGATGCGGCGGGCACGGTGGGAGCAAGCGCGTTTGCAGGCTGCGTCAAACTTAAAAACGTGACGCTTTCCGACGGAATCACCCAAATCAAGCAAAAAGCTTTCCTGAACTGCGCCGCGCTTGAACAAATAACTCTGCCGCAAAGCCTGATTAAGCTTGGCAACGGCTCGACGACAAGCAACGCCGGTTACGGCAACGTATTTGAAAACTGCGTTTCCTTAAAGGAGATAACGCTGCCCGAAGGCGTCAGCATAATAGACGTCGCCACCTTCAAAAACTGCGAGTCGCTTGCAAAAGTGACGGTAAGCGGCGCTCTTACTCTGATAAGGGAGGACGCCTTCGAGGGGTGCGGCAACGTCAAATTTTGTGTCGCGGACGGCAACGTCAAAACCGAGATAGAGGACAACGCCATATATGCCGAATATACCGACTCCTTCTATTTACTGAACGACAAAGGTACAGGCACGACTTCCAAAAAGATTACCGGCACGGCTCTCGTGCATTATTTCGGCAAAGAGACGACGCTGACGGTAAGGGACGGCACGGAAATCGTCGCAAGGGCTGCGTTGAGGAACAATTCCGTTGTTGAGGAAGTGGTTTTGCCCGCGTCGGTGAAGTATATCGACGACTTTGCGTTTGCCGGCTCCGCCGTCGGAAAAATCAATCTCGAAAACGTGGATTATATCGACGGAAACGCTTTTGAGGGGTGCGCGCAGCTGAATTCCGTGACGCTCACTGCGGAGGTTGTTTACTCCAAAGCGTTCCTCAATTGCACGGGGCTTGAAGAAATCAAGCTTGACGGCACAAAATTTATCAATATGTATGTATTTCAGGGGTGCACATCCCTTAAACACGTGACCGTGCCTGCAAGCGTAATAGCTTTGAAAAACGAAGCATTCAGGGACTGCACCGCACTTGAAACGGCGGAAGTAAATGTGGGAAATCTAAACGGAACGGTGTCAAGCAGCGGTACGGCGGGGAACGGTTGGTTCAAAGGCTGTACGTCCCTTAAAACGGTGACGTTTGCCGACGGATTGCTGAGACTTGAAAATTATCTGTTCGAGGGCTGCACTTCCTTGACGACAATCAAATTGCCTGCGACGTTGCAGCGTCTTTCGGCGGGCTACGGCGCGTTCAAAAACTGCACCTCTCTTGTAAGTCTAACAATCCCCGCAGGTGTGACGGCAATAGAAAACAACGAATTTGTCGGCTGCGCCTCACTCAAAGAAATCATTTTCGAGGGCAGCGTAACAAAGATTGGAAACGCTTCGTTCGACGGCTGCGCCGCGCTGGACACAATCGACCTGTCGCAGGTGAGCTCCGTCGGCAACAATGCGTTTAGGGGCTGCGCCGCGCTGGAATACGTCAATCTGCCGCAGGCGGCGACGCTCGGCGCAAACAGCTTTGAAAACTGCTCGGCTTTGAAGGAAGCGAGCATTCCCAAAGTGGCGAAAATAAGCGACTATGCGTTTATGAACTGCGTCAACCTCGTCATCGTGTCGGCGGCTGCCGCAACGGAAGCAGGGGACTTTGCCTTCTTTGGCTGCGCTTCGCTCGAAAGCATAAGCCTGCCCGAATTGAAAACTTTGGGCAAAAGCGCGTTTGCGGGCTGCTCGTCCCTCAAAGAATTTGTCGCACCCAACCTGAGCTCAATAGGAGATTACGCTTTTTGCGAGGTTTCAGAGTCGGAGGACGGAACGAGCGTTTACAACGGCTGTCCGTTGACGGGCTTGGATTTGACAAACGTCACGTCCGTCGGCAAATATGCACTTGCCGGTTTGACTCAAATAAAGGAGCTTGTCATACCGTCGGGCGCAATGAGCGTGGGCGAAGGCGCGTTTGCCGGCTGGACGGAGGAGCAGGTGATTCGCATTGACATGTCGGAGGAGGACTGCGACTGGACGGAGGGTTGGAACAGAGATATGAAAGCAACGATTTACTGGAAATCTGCCGAAACGGAGGCAGAGGCTTAAAGGGGAAAGGCGGGGCGGACTGCTTGCTTGCCCGTTCCGCCTAAGCCGCTTGCTACGGGCGGCTTGACTTGAAATAAAGGAGATAAAAAAATGTCGGTAAAAAATTTATTGTCCGAATATCGCAAAAGATTATCCAAAGAAGCATGGTTGAAATCGATTGTCTGGGGCGCGGTTTTTGCGTTTGGCGCAAACGCCGTCGCCGCGCTTGCGACCTGGTGTCTGGGAGTAAAGAGTTTGAAACTCGTTTTGTGCGTGTCCCTCGGCGTTTTCGTCGCGGTTTGGGCGGCTTCGTCGGCTTTGCTGTATTTTCTTAAATTCCGCCCCACGTTTAAGGACGTCGCGCGGCGCGTAGACGGGCTGGGACTTGAAGAAAGAGTTATCACCATGACGGAATATGAGAAAAAGGAGGACTTTTTCGCCAAAAAGCAAAGACAGGACGCTGCGGCAAAGCTTAAAAGCGTAAAATCGGGAAGCTTAAAAATAGTCGTATCCGCGGCAAGCATAATCGTTGCCTGCGTGATGCTGTTGACTGCCGGAGCCGCGACCACTGCGAGCGCGCTCAGCGCAAAGGGCATTATCAAAGATTTGCCCGGCATAGTGGAGCCTATTTTCAATCCCGAGGTTTTTTATACGATTATTTACGAAGTCGAGGGAGAGGGAGAAATCGAGGGCAACGCGGATCAGCTTGTGCTAAAAGGCGGAGACGCGGAGCCTGTGCTGGCTGTTGCCGAAGACGGTTGGGCTTTTCTGTGCTGGTCGGACGGCAGCGAGGAGCCTTACAGACATGACAAGGAGGTAATGCCCGACGGAGAGTTTTCCGAGGTGGACGAGGACGGCAACGTAATAATAACCTATTTTGCCGTGTTCACGGAGCTTGAAGAGTCCGAGCAGGACGGCAACGGCGGCGAAGGAGACGAGCAACAGCAGGAGCAGGATCAGGCTCAGGACCAACCCTCCGACGGCGAGGAGCAGGAGCAAGAGCAGCAGCAAACGGACGGCGACGGCGAAAGCAAAGACGGCGACGGCAAGGGCGGAGAGTATCAGGACTCCAACAAGGTCATAGACGGCGACCAGTACTACGGCGACAGATTGGAAGAATATCTGGCGTTGGCAGAGGAAATTCTGGAAAACGACGGCGAAATACCCGACGATTTGAGAGAATTTATCGAGTCGTACTACGGAACAATCGAATAAAAGAGGGCTGCTTCTCATTAAGATTGAAAGATTCTTGCGGCGGGGAGCGCGAAACGCTCCCCGCTTTAAACGCGAAAAAAAGCTGAGACTTTGAAAATAAAAACGGACAAGGTGAGACATTATGGATTTATTGGTTCCAATAGGCTTGCTGGGCTTAATCGGGCTGTTGATTTTGTTGATTATTTACATATTGAAGCCCAATTATCAGCAGAAATTTGTTTCAAGCACTTATATATGGAAATTAAGCCTTAAATACAGAAAGAAAAAAATCCCGATAAACAAGCTGAGAAATCTGCTTATTCTGCTTTGTCAGGTGCTGATTTGCATAGCCGCCGCTTTGATTTTGTCAAAGCCCGCGGTCGTTGCCGAGACAAGCGTCGGACAGAACGAAAAAATAATAATCGTGGACGCTTCCGCGAGCATGCTCGCTTCCTGCGAGAGCTCCGACGACACGCGCTTTGACAGGGCGTTGAAAAAAACGCGCGAAATCGCGGACGAAACCTTAAAAGACAACGGAACGGTAACCGTTATTCTTGCGGGAGAAAAAGCGTCGTACGTGGTTAGGCGCGCGGGCGCGGGAGAGCTGTCGGAAATAGACGCATACATAAACGGAATGCAGTGTTCTCTGTGCGAGGGAGACGTGGACGGAGCCATGCTTTTGGCGGAGGAAACGCTGCGCTACAACGCCGATTCCGAAATTCTGCTTTTGACGGGCACGACCTACGTCAACGACGCCGAAAACGTGACAATCGTGGACGTTTCCGACCGATACGAGTGGAACGTAGCCGTGCTTAGCGCGTCGGCGAGACTCGAAGACAACTTTTATACCTTTGAAATAGAGGTTGCGTGTTACGGCTTGGACAAGGCTTTCGAGGTGTTCTGCGAGGTGAGCAACGTAAACGGAAAGGGAGAAAAAATAACTCTCCCCGTGCAGACGGTAAACGGACTGGACGGCATTCCGACCAAAATAGTTTACACCTCCGCCGCGCGCAATCTCGGACAGGACGTGATTCCCGTGCTTCTCACCGAAAACGAAAGAATTTATTCTTTCGACGAGGCGTATATACATATTGACGAAGCGGATTCGCTTTTGCTGGACAACGAGTTTTTCATTTACGGCGGATTAAGGCCGACGGTAAAGATTCAGTATTACAGCACGGCGTCAAACGTCTTTTTCGGCGGCGTGTTGAGGACGCTCAAGGAAAAGACTTTCGGCAGCTGGAATATAGAAATAACCGAGGTCAAGGGCAAGGATACGCCTGCAACCGAGGGATTTGATTTTTACATATTCGAGCACACCGTGCCCAAAGTTCTGCCAAAGGACGGAATAATTTTTTTGGTCAATCCCGACAGCTCGGCGGACGCGGGCTTCTCGATTGTGAGAAGAAACGTGCAGGTGACCGATTACGACGGAGACGGCGCGTCTCTTGCTATCGGAGACGGCGAGCATCCTCTGGTGCGCTATATGGACGTCGAGGGAATAAAGGTAACCCAATATTCGCAGGTGGACGAAGCAAGTCTGGAAAGATACGACGTGCTGATGTATTACGAGGGCAATCCCGTGTTCTTTGCAAGAAACGAAGCCGATTCAAAAATCGCCGTGATGACTTTCAGTCTCAATATGTCCACTTTGGCGCTCAGCGTGTATTATCCCATTCTCATTTACAATATGTTCAATTATTACCTGCCGTCTACCTTGACGGAGGATTTGTGCGACGTTTACGACACGATAGAGGTAAACGCGAGGGGCAGAGATTTGATTGTTACCGCCCCTGACGGCACGGAGCTGCTCTTCGGGGAGTTTCCCGCAAAGCTGTACATAGAAAGCTTCGGAACCTACACCCTGCGTCAACAGCTCATTTCGGGAGAAATCGTGGAAGAAAAATTTTACGCCAAGGTTGCCGCGTCGCAAAGCGACATAACGCGGGAGGACGTTTTGAGCGTTCCCTTTGCCGCAAACGCCGCGCAGGAAATCATAGAGGATTTGCTTGTCTGGTTTGCCGCGGCAATCGTCGCGCTTATGTTTTTGGAGTGGGCGCTGCACTCGATTGAAGGGCTGTGACCGTGGAGGCTGAAAAATGTTGAATTTACAAGTGAATTTTTCCTGCGCATGGCTGCTGCTGCTTATTGTGCCCGCCGTGCTTCTTACGCTTCTGCCTTACTTCAAGCTGTCGAAAAAATTCAGAAAAACAAGAAACAGAATTTCCTCCGTCGTGCTGCACCTGACTGCGCTTGTCCTGTGTATTTTCGTGCTGTCGGGCATGACATTCGATTACGAGGTGCACAACTCGGAAAACGAGCTTGTGCTGGTGGTGGACGCTTCTTACAGCACCGCCGAAGAAAAACAGGCGAAGGACGATTTCGTGCGCAGCGTCATAGAAATGACCAACACCGACGTTTACAGCCTCGGCATAGTCACCTTCGGCTTGAAGCCCGTGTGCGCGGTGCCTCTTACCGACGACTTGCGCAACGCTTTCAATCTGTATCAAAACTCCTTGCAGCCGGACGTCACTGCGACGGACATTTCGTCGGCGTTGGTTTTTGCAAGGGATATGCTTACCCATCCCGAATCCGCAAAGATAGTGCTTTTGAGCGACGGCGTGGAAACGGACGGAAAAGCCTCATCCGTTGTCAAATCGATTGTTGCGGAGGGCACGCGCATAGACAGCGTTCTGTGCGGCTCCCTGTCGGGAGAGGACGAGGTTCAGGCGCTCTCGGTGGGGCTGCCGGACAGCAATATTTTGAGAGGCGAGCAGTTTGAAATTACTCTTTCCGTTGCAAGTTCGAGAAAAGGCGAAACACCCGTCACGGTGACGTTGTTCGACAACGGTGAGGAGTGTCAAAGCGTGTCCGCTTCCGTCAGGGAGGGCGTGCAGGATATCGCAATTCCCCATTCGCTTGAAGAGGAGGGGCTGCACGCGCTGCGGTTCAGGGTAGACGCCGACGCAGATGCCGTTTCGCAAAACAACGAGCTTTATTCCTATATGTATCTAAATCTTTTCGACAAGGTGCTCATTGTGGAGAGCAGCGAGGGTATTTCCCAAGAGATTTGCGCGCTGTTGGAGGGCTATGAAGTGACGACGGTTCGTCCCGACGAAAGCAGCTTGCCCAAGACGCTTGACGAGCTGTGCGCCTTTGACGAGGTAATCCTCAACAACATAGCAAACTCAGACCTGCCCGAGGGCTTTGACGAGATACTCAACCGTTACGTTTACGAGGCTGGCGGCGGACTGTTCACCGTGGGCGGAAGCGAGGGCGGCGACTCCGAAAAGGCGCACGCCTACAACAGAGAGGATATGGCGGGCACGCTTTTGCAGCGTATGCTGCCCGTCGAGGCGATAGACTATACGCCGCCTCTCGGCATGATGATAGTCATAGACGTTTCGGGCAGTATGTCTTCGGGTACGGACGTCGGCACGGTTCAGAAAATCGACGCCGCAAAAAACGCGGCGGTCAGCATGGTCAGAGATTACACCTGTTTAAACGAAAGAGATTACTGCGGGGTTATGACTTTGAGCGACGACTATACCGAGGACGCATCGCTTTTGCCCATGACGCGTCAGGACGAAATCATAGAAGCCATTTACGGCGTGGAAAAGGGCGGCGGAACGCTGTTTACGCCGGCGGTCAATCATGCGGGCATGGCTTTAAGAGCCTTGTACACGAGCGGCAGAATCGAAAAAATGCACGTCGTCATGATAACCGACGGAGGGGCGGCGGACTATGAGGACTACGTAAGCAGAGTGGAGCATTTCAACAGTCTTGGAGTTACATATTCCTTTATCGCGATAAAGGCGACAAGCGCGTCTATGGAGCAGCTCAACGAAGCGGCAAAGGTTGGCGGCGGCAAAGCGTACAATGCGGACGCGACGGATTTGACGGGCGTGCTTAAAGACGACATACGCATACCCGAAATAAAAGAGGTGGAATTCAGGGAGTTTGTGCCGAATATAAACCCCGATTCCTATTACGCGACAGTCATATCGCAGGAGGAAATGCCGGCGCTTTACGGCTTTTACGGAACAAAGAAAAAAGACGATGCGGAGCTGGTGCTTTCGGGAGAGTACAACGTGCCCGTTTACGCGCAGTGGAAATACGGCAACGGGACGGTTGGCAGCTTTATGTGCGACCTTGACGGCACTTGGTCGGCGGATTTTCTGAACGCGGAAGGCAAGGGCTCGGAATTTCTGCTGAGCGTAATAAACAAGCTGTTTCCGACTGAGGACATTCGTCCGAAAAATCTCGACGTGTTTTTAAGAGAGGAAAACTATACCACTCAGATAAGCATTTACCCCAAAATCGAGCTTAAAGAGGGGGAAAGCGTGGAGGTGTTGCTGGAAAATCTGACCTCCTCGGGCGCGTCCGCGCAGCTTACCGCGCCTTTGGCGGAGGAAAAATACAGCCGCGCAACTTTGTTTGCCGCGGAGGCGGGCGTGTACAGAATAACGGTGCAGAAAAAAGGCGCCGACAACGCGCCTTCGGGCAATCCGTGCGTGGTCTACAAAACCTTTTCCTATTCGGAGGAGTTTAATTTGCTTGCAAGCGACACGGACGGAGCCGAGGTGATGGAAGCAATCGCCGTATCGGGAAACGGCAAATACGAGCCTTTGTCGGAAAAGGACGCGGTAACGGTCTTTCAGGGGTTTAAGGAAACTCTGGAAAAAAGCTTCGACCCGCGCTTCCTGTTTATAATAACGGCTCTTTGCCTGTTCCTGCTTGACATAGCGGCAAGAAAATTCAAATGGAAATGGCCGCACGAGCTGATAAGAGAGCGCAGAGAAAAACTGCGGGACGCAAACGACTCTTCAAATCGAAACGAAGCGAGGAAAAAATGATGAAAAAACTTAGAGCGCCTTATCTTTTGATTTTGATTTTTTGTATGCTTGCGCTGGCGGGCTGTTCGGGAGGGCTTGGCAGACCGTCGGATTTGAAGGTAAACGAAACCGATTGGGTATTGTCCTGGTCGCCCGTCGAAAACGCAACGGCGTCCACGACCTACATAGTGGAAATAGACGGCAGGGAATACGTAAGCAGCAAAACCTCTTATTCGCTCGAAGGACTCGAAGAGGGCAGCTACAAAATCAGAGTGAAAGCAACCGACGCGTTGGGACAGACGGGAGACTCCAAATGGTCGGACGCCTTTGTGTTTACCAAGCCTTACGAAAACGGGCTTGTCTACACGTTGACAAACGCCAACACCGAATACGAGGTTACCCGTGTGGGAAGCGCGAGAGGAGATATAGAAATAGGCGACGTTTATCGGGGCAAGCCTGTGACGAGCATAGCGGAAAAGGCGTTTTACTCGTCAAGCGGAGTCAAAAGCATAGTCGTCGGCAAAAACGTCAGGGAAATCGGAGACTACGCTTTCACCAACTGCTCCAATCTCCAATCCGTGACGCTGCCCGACGGGTTAAGCGAGCTTGGAGAGCACGCTTTTCAGGGCTGCCGCGCATTGCAGAGCATAAAATTGCCCGACAGTCTCAAAGAAGTGAAAAAGAGTTCTTTTCAGTATTGCAGAAACATGACGTCCGTCGATTTGGGCGGCGGTATCCTTTCTGTGGCGGCGTCTGCGTTTTCCGATTGCGACAAGCTTTCCGAGCTTAAGGTGCCGGACAGCGTGCGCACGCTGGGCGAAAAGTCCTTTTACGGCTGCGATTTGCTTGAAAGCGTGACGCTCGGTGCCGCAGTCGACAGCATCGGCGAGGGAGCGTTTGCTTCCTGCGTGTCTTTAAAAAGCTTTGCCTTAAACCAAAGACTGTCCGCTATCGGAGCAAACGCCTTCAACGGCTGCGTCAAGCTGGCTTGTTTCGAAACGCCCGACAGCGTCGTTTCAATCGGCGAACAGGCGTTTTTCGGGTGTCAGTCCCTGTCGGACGTGGTTATCGGCTCGGGCGTTAAGCAAATAGGTGCGTTGGCTTTCGATTCTACCGCTTTGAGTCAAAGCGCAAGCGGCATAGTTTACGCCGACGGGTGGGCTGTTTCTTGCAGCGCGACGCTTTCGGAGCTTAATCTTTTGGCGGGTACGCGCGGAATCGCCGACATGACCTTTGCGGGGCGCGCAATCACGGAAGCAGTGATTCCCGATTCCGTCAGGTTTATCGGAGACTACGCCTTTTACAGATGCACAGAGCTTATGTCCCTTGACGCGGGGGACGGCGTGGAGCGCATAGGCAGATACGCTTTCGACGGCTGCAAGGTGCTGGGCAGGGGCTATTTTTCTCTCGGCAGCAGCCTTAAAAACATAGAAAGCTATGCTTTCGCGCGCTGCACCGATTTGGGTAACAAGGCGTATATGGGCGACGTCAGACTGCCTTCGTCGGTAGAATCCATAGGCACCTACGCCTTTTACAACACTGCGGCGTGGAATGCCGTTGACAGCGGATTGATTTACGTCGGCAACTGGGTAGTGGGCTTTAAGGACGGGCAGGAAAGCGTGAGCATAACCATAGCCGACGGAACGGTCGGTATATCCGATTACGCCTTTTACAAAAAGACGGGTTTAGGCGCGGTGACGGTGCCCGACAGCGTAAAATACATAGGCTACGGCGCGTTTTACGAGTGTTCGTCTCTTTCGAGGGTGTACATGGACGTATTGGCGAGCAATCTCCTTGAAATAAGCGACTACACCTTCTACAAATGTTCGAGCTTGAAGCAGGTAGACATTCCGCTCGAAGTGGAAAAAATCGGACGCTCCGCGTTTTACAAAAGCGGAGTTGTGGTGGCGAAAATTCCCGATTACGTGAAAGAAATCGGAGCGTATGCCTTTTACGGCTGCGGAAACCTCATCGAAGTGAGCTTCGGACAGTCCGCGCGGCTGGAAACCGTGTCGGACTATGCGTTTGCAAACTGTGCGTCGCTCGGTTCGTTTTCCGTCCCGTCTTCCGTTTTCGACATAGGAGAAAAGGCGTTTTCCGGCTGTTCGTCGCTTGTTTCGGTTGCGTTGGGCGCAAATCTGACCCGACTCGGAGAGGGCGCGTTTTACAATTGCGCCGCGCTCGAAAGCATTGTTCTGCCCGACAGTCTCAAAGAAATCGCCGACAAGACCTTTTACAAATGCGCGTCGCTTGCTTCGGTGACAATGGGCGGCAGCGTCGAAAGAATAGGCGAATATGCCTTTTACTCCTGCAATTTGCTTGAAAGCGTTGTTCTGCCCGCGTCGTTGCGCAGCTTGGGCAGCTACGCGTTCAGAAGCTGCGCGTCGCTTAAATCGGTTACACTCAGACAAAGCGTGGAGGAAATAGGCAGCCATGCGTTCAACGGCTGCAAATTTCTCACGCTTTACTGCGAGGGCGAAAATGCGGGAGGAAAGTGGAGCGCCCGCTGGAACTCGGGCTATCGTCCCGTAGTGTGGGGCTGCGATTTGTCCGAAAACGGCGATTACGTGCTGTCGTTTACGGTAGGCGAGTCGTCAATTGAAAACAAAACGGCAAGGAACGGATTTTCCGCACCTTACAGAGAGGGATACCGATTCGACTGCTGGACGGTAAGTACGGCGGAGGGACAAAAAACCTTTGCCGCGTCCCTTACGGCGGATTTGCCGCAGGGCGCGCTTGCGGTCGCGGTGTGGAAAACAGCCGCGACCGATTCGGAAAATAAAACGGATACTGCTGCGGAACAATCCGAAGCATAAAACCATACTATTCACTTTTCAGACGGAGGTAAGAAAAAATGAAAAGAAGGAGCAAATGTACGGCATTTTTGATTGTCGCATTGGCGTTGCTGCTTGCGTGCGCGCTGCTTGCGGGCTGCGAAAGCAAGGTAACGCTCAAATTGGTGACGTATGACGGCAATTTTACGGTGCTGGAAGGCAAAGCGGGAGAAATTGCGGATTTCCCCGCGGTTATGCGCGACGGATACGCGCTCGAAGGCTGGTATGAGGACGAAAACTTTGTCGGTCAGCCCGTCGGTCAGGCGGTGTTTGAAAAGGACAGGACGTATTACGCCAAATGGGTAAAGACGTATGCCGTCACCTTCGAGCTTGACGGCGGCGTTATGGAAACCGCTTCGGTTTTTCTGCCCGAGGGGAAAGAGCTTCTTGCCGCGCTGGACGGACTTGTACCCGTCAAGGGTGAGTACCGCTTCGGCGGCTGGTATATCAACGGCAGAGCGCTTGCGGAGTCGGACAAAATGCCTGCGGCGGACGTTGTGCTGACAGCCAAATACATGGCGGAGTACAAAATAAACGTATATTTGCAGGAGCTTAATCTTGCCGACTATGCTTTCGAGGAGGGCTATTCTTCGGGCTATGCCCTAATCGGAGAGGAGTTTTCTCCCGAGCTTTCGGTAAAAGGCTTTTCTTTGAGCGGCGGAGCGGAGCAGTCCCGCGTAATAGACTCCGATTCCTCCGAAAATGTTTTCGAGCTTAGATTTGACAGAAACAGCTACGGGCTTTGGTTTGTCTCCAATTATCCCGACGGCTCGGGACGGAACGAGGAGGAGCTTGCCTATACATATCTCTACGGGGAGGAAATAGATTTCCCTAAGTCCGTGCCCTTCGAGGCGGACGGTTACAGGTTTTTCGGCTGGGGCGCCTACACGAATTCGGACTTTGACGAGGCGATAGAGGAGGAAAATTTCGAGCTTGCGGAGGACACGGTGCTTTACGCAATCTGGAACAAGGGCTACACCGATATGTTTTCGGGAGAGGACGAAATATACCTCATGCGCGACGGCACGGGCAAAGCCGTTTTGTGCCGCGGCGGAGTGGATATTGAAGGCTCTTACAACGAAAAAAAGGATTGGTACCAATTTGAAAGCCCCACGACGGGGTATGTGCTCAACGCGCGGATAAACGACAACGGAACCTTTGTTTTTTACGCCAACAGAAAGGGCGAATACTTTTTGTTCGAGCCGACGGGCATTGACAGAAACGTAACGCTCGCTCTCGACGACATGAACGGCATAGAGCTTTACCGTACGGGAGAGGGCGACAGACAGTATCTCGAAGGGGAGTATTTTATAGACGAAAACGGCTATTATCAAGCTCTCTTTTCCGACGGAACGGGCTTTGTGTTTTTGCTGGGAACGGCGACGGAGCCTGCAAACGGCGCAAAAACAAATGTTTTCAGAATAAGGGGAGAAGAGGCGAATTGGGGCGTGCTGCCTTACAAGGCGGTTTATTATCCCGTCGTCACGCTTGACGGGTTCGGTTATGCTCTTGTTTCGCAGCAGCCCGACAGCACGGCTTACGCCGCTTACGTTATCGACGGCGACGTCTTTACGCTTTACGACACCGCAAGCGGAAGCGTAATTCTCACCGCAAGGGCGGGCGATTACGGCGGAACGATGGGCTACGAGCCTTATGTCGCCGAGTTTGACGCGACTTTTACGCGCGAAGACGGCGCGACGCTTACTACCGACGGCTGCTCAAACGCGGTTTTTGTCAAAAACGGAGATTCCTTTGTCGGCAGCTACGAGGTTAAAAGCTCCCTTGTGGGCGGCAGCCTGATAAGGGTGGTTTCGTCGTCGGGAAGCGTAAGGGTGTTCAGAGTTTTTGAAAAGCAGGGCGTGTCGGGAGCCGTTCTCACGTTTGAAGAAAAGCACGCGGATTACGCCGAGTATCTTTACGTAAGCGACGACGGCAGACTGGACGGTGTGCCCTTCCTTGTAGTCAACGGCGACGGAACTGCGGCAATGTACGAGCAGAACGCGCAGGGAAATACGGAAATGACTTCTTCGGGAGTTATACAAAGCAAGGACGGCTTTTATCTTTACACCGTGACGGAGCAGACCGCCGATTGGTCGGTCAACCGTTTTGCCGCACTGCTTGTAAATTTTGACACACATTCCACTTCTTACGACGTGTATTACGTGGTAGGCTCCGACGACGGAGAGGAAACGACGGACTATTCGACGATTTATTTGGACGGAGAGGGCGCCAAGCTGACAATCGTTTCCTGCTTTGCCGTTTTCGAGGACGCGGACGGAAACGTCGTGTCCGGCGTGTTTAGTCAGGGACCGGATTTCATAAAGCTGGGCAACGGCGAAAGTTATATTTATTTCCGTATCGACGAGCAAAACGGCACGTTTGTGCGGTTGGCTTACGAGCCTGCGGTGCTGCTCATGAAGAAAAACGGCTCGACCGTTTCGTCGTCCATGCTTACCGTAAACGGAGTAAAGTACGGCGACGGATACGAAGCGGCGTTTACCGAAAAAATCGACGGCGTTTCGGTAACGGTGTACGGATACTATACGCTTGAAACGGTGGATACGGCGGGTGCGGTGTTCGGCGTTTACACCTTCCGCTCCGAGGAAAAAACATTTAAATTTGTCGTCAGCGCGTCGTCTTCCGCAGTTTATTTTCATTATTTCGAGCTTGACGAGGTGATAACGTTCGGCAAATACGACGAGCTGTCCGACGACAGTCAGGCAACCTCCCGTGCGGAATTGCAGCTCACCGACGAAAAGTATGACGACGGAAAAGCGATATTGGTTTACGTCGAGGGTGAAAACAACATAAAGGGCACGTTCGCTTCCCGCGAAACTGTTGCCTTCGACAGGTTTAAGCAGACGGTTTACACCTTTAAGGCAACGGAAGGAGATTTTACCTTCGACTTTACGCTGATTGACTCGTATTTCCGCGTTTGCGCTCCCGATTCGTCGTTTACGGCGGCAGACAGCAGCACGCTGCAGCTTGACGGCGCAACGCACACGGCGAGATATTGGGACACCGAAAACGAGTATTTCGGCTATTACGTCGCGGCGCTCAACGTGCTGGACGAAAACGAAAAAGCCGTCGCCATGTCGATAAACGGAGAGGAGCGCGTTTTTGATTTGAACGGCTCGGACAATTCGTTCAGCATCAGAGGGCTAGAAGAGGGGGCTTACCTCAAAGTGGAAAACAATATCCCCGACGGCGAGGTGATTGTTTTTGACGGACACGGCAACGCAACGCTGAAAAAGTCCGACGACTCGGAAATTCAAGCCGTCTACACGTTTGCAAACGGTTTGTATACGATTGCCTTCGACGGCGGCGAGTACGTGGGCGAAACGGGGTTGTTTGCCGCCGACGGAAACGAGTATTACGCTTTTCTGTTCTATTCGGACAAAATTGCGGGCGCGTATCTCGACTGCGACGACCTTTCGGTTGTCAGACTGGACGAAACGGGCAACGCTTTGCGATACAATTCGGACGGACGCTCCGAAACGGGAAGATACACGGTTTTAAGCGACGGACTTTTCTATTTCGAGTCGGAAACGGGCAGCTCTGCGCTGTACGAAATCTGTGCGGACGGACAGGTGTCAAGGTCGAGCTTTTCCGCGACTTACTACGCAAGCGATTTCGCCTCAATCGTCTTTTATTCAAACGGCGTGGTGCTGTTCAACAACGCTTCCGCAATGTTTTACAGCTATGACGAAAGTTCGCAAAAAATTTACACCTACACGCCGTCGGACTCTTCGGAAGCCAACGCTTACGGCTTTGTAGCGGAGGAGTTCGACGAGGAGGACGGCAGCATAACCTATACCGACCCCGCAGACAACGTCACGAGAACATATATGCGCTTTGACGGCAAGTACACCGTTTTAGAGGACGGCAAGGGCGGCAAACTCGAATTTCAGTCCGTCGGAGGAGCCGAGTTTACCGTAGACGCGGTTTACACCGACTCGACGGGCAAACAGACTCAGTATTATTTTCTGGTTTATTACGGCGATTCCGGCGTCGAGACCATGCTTGCCTGTCTTGCTACGGGAGCGCTGAACGGCAGCGTTTCGGATTATCTGTTTACCGTCAACTACTTCATCGAAGTGAACCTGACCGAAAAAACTTTCGCCTTTGACAGCGAAAAGTATATTTACGGTCTGACGGCTTACGACTACACCTATGTCGAGCTGCTCACGGTTTACGGTTCTGACCTCGCGTTTTTGTTTGAAGGAGCTTACGGATATATCAACGTCGTTGCGGACGTTGCGGACGGCAAAACGGTTTATTCCGTTTCGGGAAGCTTCAATTTTATAAAGGACTCCGACGGCAATCCGCTGAGATTCACCGACGGTACGCTGAGCAAAGCGGGCTTTATAGACGCGCAGGCCGAAGGCTTCGGCAATCTGTTCGCATCAGAGTTTGTTGCGGCGGACGGCAACACTTACCACCTGAATTTTTATCTGGCGTACAACCGAAACGTGCAGCAATTCGTGTATATAATTCATTCCTGCACTTTGGCGGAGGAGATATTCAGGTCGGACGACGGCAGTGCGGTGTACAGGGAAACTTTCCTTTATTCGTCTGCGTTCCGTTTCGTCAAGGGAGAAAACCCGCTCACGGGAGAAGTGGAATATTACGCCAAAGGCGACGAATTTTATCCTACGCTAAGCTACAGAGGCGAACCCGTCGCGGTTTACAATTTCGAGGAGGAGAGCGAAACTCGGTGGATATTCTATTCGAGAGAGTACGCGGGGAACGCATATTCGGATTTCAGATATTGTTTCGACTTCGTTTCTGACGGAGAGGGCAACGTCGAGTCGGGCGTTCTGGTGCGTTATGCGGAAAGAAACATCGCGTCGGCGCTTGGCGACGCAGCCCGCGTCGTTTGCGACGAGGAAACGGGCGAGGCGCTTGAAATAACGGCTCTGATTGTGGACGACGTTTATTTTGAAGCCCTGTCGTGTGTCGACAACGGAGACGGAACCTTTACCGTCGTCACGTCGGAGGGTACCTATACCGTTACCGTTCACAAAAACGAGGACGGCGAGGTTGAAAGGGTGAGCATAGCCTTAAACAACGACTGAATCAAATCTGCAAAAAAATCAAATAAACACGGAGATAGGACATGGTAACAGAGAAAGAAGTAGTAAAATTCGGGGAGCAGTGTGCGAATATATTTGCGCAGGTATCGAGGGACGTGATTGGGCAGAAGGAGGTC
>JABLTO010011660.1_pt1 | contig 23512 bp, 20 predicted proteins | sample 7160091 | NCBI WGS metagenome assembly JABLTO01 (sample SAMN14651225, study PRJNA627086) | human gut metagenome | isolation source: feces | host: Homo sapiens
AATGGTCTTAATACGTTCCATAATAGAACACCTCTCTAACTCTCAAAATTATTGTGAGAGAAGCTCACTTCTCGTAGATTTCAGGCTTCAGCACGCTGTTGGCAGCCACGCCGTCCACCGGACAGATCGCCGTCCAGGTCCTTGATGATCTTCACAAGACCGCTGGTGGTGGTGTTGCTGCCGCCGTAGCTGGACACCACCATAAAGTCGATGCTGCAGGGGATGCTCACCGCGCGCATCAGGTCGGCCATGAAGACCACCGAGCCCTTCAGGATGGACACCAGCACCAGATTTTTGCCCTCGTAATCCTTGCTGATCTGTGCACCCAGCTGTGCCACTTTTGCTTTCAGTTCTTCTTCGCTGACCAATACGGTCTTGATATCATCGTGCATGCTCATGACATTGTTCCTCCCATAATTCCACGTCTGTTTCCAGCTGCAGGAGCCACTTGCTTTCCGCATCCGGCGCAAGGCCTTCGGCAAAGCCCGCCCCGCAGACCCACAGCACATTGCTGCCGTCTGCCAGCAGCGGCAGGGTGTTCCGCAGCCGGGCAGGGACCCCCGCCTCGTTCATCCATTTGCGCAGTTCCTTGCTCACGCCCCGCCCGGCAGGCCGGAACCGGTCGCCCGGCAGACGGCTGCGCAGCACAAGGCTAGTGTATAACGTAGTTATTCTAGCATAATCCGCCCGATTTTTTAAGTCTTTTTTATGAACGACTTGTATTTTTTCTTCAAAATCGGCTCTTAACAGCTCCGCTTTCCCCTTCCAGCCCCCGCGCAGCCGGAATTCCGGCTGTTCTTTGGGCAAAAAAGGCACCTGCTGCGGCGCGCTCTCCAGCTGCTCGGGCAGCGCGTCCGGCAGCATTTCCTGCCGCAGACAGCCGTTCCCGGCGCAAAAACGCACCTGTCCGGTCAGCTGTACTGCGCCGCTGCCCTGCCGCACCACGGCACACAGCAGCTGCACATATTTTTCCTCTGCGTCCCGCACCGGAGCCACAAGGCTGTGCAGCGCAGTTTCCAGCAGCAGCGGGTCTGCTGCCTGCAAGGGTGTCAGCTGCCACGCCGGTTCTGCACCGGGCAGGCGTGCCGCCGCCAGAAGCTTTGCAGCCCCGGCGGCAAGATAGGCATCCACCCGTGCGGCCTTTTCACAGAACCGCGCCAGATTCTGCACCGCTGCCGCGTTGGTGCTTTCCAGCGCAGGCAGAGCGTTGTGGCGCAGCCGGTTGCGGGCGTAGGCGTCGGTGTCGTTGGTCTCGTCAGTGACCCACGGCTGTCCTGCTGCCCGGCAGACGGCCTCGGTCTCGGCGCGGCTCAGGCAGAGCAGCGGACGCAGGTAGCACCCGCGCCTTGGCCGGATGCCGCCCGCACCGTACAGCCCAGTGCCGCGCGCCAGCCGCAGCAGCAGCGTTTCGGCTTGGTCATTTGCAGTATGGGCCGTAGCGATGGCATCTATCCCCTGCCCTTGCAGCTGCGCAAAGGCCGTGTAACGCAGACGGCGCGCCCAGTCCTCCCCGGCGTGTGCCGGGGGCGAGGCCAGCTCTGCCGCATGGAACACCCGCAGCGGCACGCCCAAGCGGGCGCATTCCGCCCGCACAAAGGCCTCGTCCCGGTCAGCGCTCTGCCCGCGCAGACCGTGGTTCACATGGCAGGCAGAAAGCGTATAGCCGAACCTCGGCTGCAATTGCCGCAGCAAGAGCAGCAGCGCCATGCTGTCCGCGCCGCCGGAGACTGCCGCCGCCAGATGCTGCGATGCGCCGGGCTGCAAAAGCCCCTCCCGGATGCAGAAATCCTCCACCCGGGCAAGAATCGCGGTATCCATCAGCGCTTGAAGTCCACATCCATAAAGCGGGTGTGGGCACCATCCCAGCCCAGCGGCACGGTACTGGTCTCGCCGTGACGGTTCTTTGCCACGATACACTCGGCGGTATCGGCATCCACCTCAGCACCGTCCGGGTTCTGGCTGGCGTAGTAGGAATCGCGGTACAAGAACAGAACGCAGTCTGCGTCCTGCTCGATAGAACCGGAGTCACGCAGGTCCGAAAGCTGCGGGCGGTGGCTGGAGTTGTTGCCCTGCTTTTCCACCGCACGGGACAGCTGGCTCAGCGCGATGATGGGCACATTTAGCTCCTTAGCCATGATCTTCAGGTTTCGGGTGATGGAGCTGATCTCCTGCACGCGGTTCTCGCTGCGCTGGCCGGTGGTCATCAGCTGCAGATAGTCGATGACGATCAGGCCCACGTTGGGGCGGGCAGGGTCCTGATTCACCCGGCGGATCTTGGCCTTCATCTCGGTGATGGTGATACCGGAGGTGTCGTCCATATAGATCGGTGCATCGTGCAGTTTTTCAGTTGCCAGCGCCAGATACTCCCAGTCCTCGGCGCGCAGCGCACCGGTACGGAAGGCCTGACTGTCGATACCGGCCTCCGACGAGAGGATACGGTTGGTCAGCTGCTCCTTGGTCATTTCCAGACTGAAGATGGCCACCGGCACCTTTTGCTGCATGGCCACGCGGGTGGCGATGTTCAGTGCAAAACTGGTTTTGCCCATACCGGGACGAGCTGCCAGAATGACCAGATCGCCGCGGCCAAGGCCGGTAAGCACGGTATCCAGCAGGCGGAAACCGGTGGGGATGCCCTTGTACTTATCCGCATCCGGGCCGCTGATCTTTTGCAGGTTGGTCAGCGTTTCCACCATGCTGGACGAAAGCGGGGTCAGGGCGCTGGAATCGCGGCCGGAGCGGATCTCGTAGATACGCTGCTCTGCGTTTTCCAGCAGAAGATCGGCGTCCGGCTCGTCTCCGGCGTCCTGCAAGATGTCCTTGGCAACGCCCATCAGCTGGCGCACCAGATATTTTTCCTGCACGATCTGGGCGTAGGCCTTTACATTGGAGATGCTGGGCACCGTTTCCGCCAGACCGGTCAGATAGATCTTGGCCTCGTCTGCGCTGGGGAACACACCATCGGACACCACTGCATCCAGCAGGGTGACAAAATCGATGGTCTGGTCGTTGGTGAACAGGCGCAGCATCTCGGTCCAGATCTGGGCGTTCTGCCGGGTGTAGAACATTTCCGGCTTGAGGATCTCCACAAGATCGGTCAGGGTGTCGGGCTTGAGCAGCACCGCGCCCAGCACGCTCTGCTCTGCCTGCATATTGTAGGGCAGATTGATGCCCACGCTCTCCAGATTCAGTTCATTGGAATAACGTCGTTCGTTCGGCATAGTAGTTTGTCCTTATCCAAAATCCAAAGCATCCTGTAAAGCCAAAAAGCGCCCCCTGCTGTGAGGGGGCGCAAACGGCACACAGATCAGGCCTGTTCCACTTCCACCTGGATCTTGAAGGAAGCCACGACGCCAACGTACAGACGGACCTTGCCGTTGAACACGCCGGCATCCTTGATGTCCTTGGTCTCCAGCTCGATCTTCTTTTTGTCGATGGGTGCACCTGCCAGCGCAGCCAGTGCCTCGGCAACTTCCTTGCCGGTCACCTTGCCGTGCAGACGGCCGGATGCGCCGCCCTTGGCCTTGATGGTCACGGTCTTGCCCTCAATCTTGGCAGCCAGAGCCTTGGCGGCTGCCACGTTCTCAGCTTCGTGGAAATCGGCTGCGGCCTCCTTGCCGCGGGCCATGTTCACAGCGCTGGCATCCGCCACAGCGGCCAGCTTGCGCGGGAACAGGTAGTTGCGGGCGTAGCCGTCGGAGACCTCGTGGATCTCGTCCTTCTTGCCGATGCCCTTGATATCCTGCTTCAGAATCACTTTCATGATAGTATCCCTCACTTCTCACCGGAAAACCGGTGCAGTCTTATGGTAATAGTATAGCGCATTTGTCGTTTTTGGGCAAGAGGAAGCGGGGCATTTACGCCAGCTCCTTTGCGGCCATGTCCAGCGCTACCTCGATGACCTTGTCCATGTCGTAATACTTATACTCGCCCAGACGGCCGCCGAAGATCACGCCCGGCTCGGCATCGGCCAGTGCCTTATACTGCGCATACAGAGCGCCGTTCTTCTCATCGTTGACGGGGTAGTAGGGCTCGTCGCCTTTTTTCCACTCGGCGCTGTACTCCCGGCTGATGACGGTCTTGGGCTGGGTGCCGAACTCGAAGTGCTTGTGCTCGATGATGCGGGTATAGGGGGTCTCGGCATCGGTGTAGTTGACCACCGCGTTGCCCTGATAGTTGTCGGTGTCCAGCACCTCGGTCTCAAAGCGGACGCTGCGGTACTGCAAAGCACCCAGACGGTAGCCGAAGTAGGCATCCACCGGGCCGGTGTAGACTACCTTCTCCGCCAGTGCGTCCAGCGCAGCCTTTTCGGCCAGATAATCCACGTTCAGGCGCACCTCGGTACCGGCCAACATCTTTTCCACCATGGCGGTGTAGCCGCCATTGGGGATGCCCTGATACAGGGCGTTGAAGTAGTTGTCGTCGTAGGTAAAGCGCACCGGCAGGCGCTTGATGATAAAGGCAGGCAGCTCGGTGCAGGGGCGTTCCCACTGCTTGCCGGTGTAGCCCTTGATGAGCTTTTCGTAGATATCGGTGCCCACAAGGCTGATGGCCTGCTCTTCCAGGTTCTGCGGGTCGGTGATGCCCGCAGCGGCCTTCTGCTCTTCGATCTTGGCCTTGGCTTCGGCAGGAGTCACAACACCCCACATCTTGTTGAAGGTGTTCATGTTGAAGGGCAGGTTGTAGATCTGGCCGTGGTAGTTGGCCACTGGGCTGTTGGTGTAGCGGTTGAACTCTGCAAACTGGTTCACATACTGCCACACAGCCTTGTTGTTGGTGTGGAAGATATGCGCGCCGTAGCGGTGCACATTGATGCCCTCCACATTCTCGGTGTAGATGTTGCCCGCGATATGGTCGCGCTTATCGATGACCAGACACTTTTTGCCTGCCTTTTTGGCCTCGTGGGCAAACACGGCACCGAACAGACCGGCACCAACGATGAGATAATCGTACTGTTTCATGTTTTATTCCCCTTTTGCCGGTCGTGCTTCCGGCGTAGTCTTTTTCTGGGAGAGATAATATTGGTCGATGGCATCCTGAATGCGGCTGCGGGCCGCCTGCGGGGTGATATGCTTCAGCTGGGCTGCTGCCATGGTCTGATGACCGCCGCCGCCCAGCGACTCCATGATCACCTGCACATTCACGGCACCCATGCTGCGGGCAGAGACGTTGACCCCGTTGCCCACCTGCACTGCCACAAAGCTGGCGTCCACGCCCTGAATGCGCAGCAGGTCGTTGGCGGCCTGCGCAATGGCGACCCGGGCCTCCGGGGCGACCTCGCCGCCAATGGAGATGGCACAGTTTTTGTACATCTGCGCCTTTTCCACCAAATCGGCCTTGGCGTTGTATTCCACCATGGTCACATCGAACAATCGGCGCACCCGCTCGGTCTCTGCGCCGTAGCGGCGCAGGGCAGCAGCGGCTTCAAAAGTACGCACACCGGTGTGCAGGGTAAAGTCCTGCGTATCCAGCAAAATGCCGGCAAGCAGACCTTCGGCTTCCACGCGGTTGGGCTTGTCGTCCCGCTCGCCCACATACTGCAACAGCTCGGTGACCAGCTCACTGGCCGAGGAGGAATAGGGCTCGTGACAGACCAGCGCCGGGTTCTCGATGTAGCCCACACCCTTGCGGTGGTGGTCGATGACGGCCACCTTGCCGCATTTTTCCAGAATGTCCTTGCTTTCCACAAGACCCGCTTGATATGTATCCACCACGATACACAGGGTGCGCTTAGAAATGATGGGCAGGGCGTCCTTGGGGTCGATGAAGTCATCCTTCTGCCCCGCCTTGCACAGCGCATCGATCAGGCTGGCCGCCAGCGTAGCGTCTCGCCGGACGGCGATGACCGCCGGCACATCGCAGATCTTACAAATGCGCAGCACACCCTCTGCTGCGCCGATGGCATCCAGATCGCTCATGCGGTGACCCATGATGACCACATGGTCGGCCTCCTTGATCAGCTTGACCAGCTGGTCGGCCACAAGGCGGCTGCGCACCTTACTGCGCTTTTCCACGCCGTGGCTCACGCCGCCATAGAAGGTAAAGCCGTCCAGCGTCATCTCAGCGGCCTGATCGCCGCCGCGTCCCTGCGCCATATCCAGTGCGTGCTCGGCCATATCCTGCGCCTCCCGCAGGGTGCGCGCGCCGCGTCCGATACCAATGGACATTGAAAGGCTCACACTGGGGTCCAGTGCGCGGATCTTATCCAGCACGTCGTAGCCGCGGTTGGCGAACTGCTCCAGCTGGCGCTCCTCCACCACTGCGATGTAGCGGCCGCCGCTGCCTACCCGGCGCAGAAAGCCGCTGCCGCGCCCGATCATATCCTCCAGAATGCGGTTGACGCCCTCCAGCAGGCGGGCGCGCTCGCTGTCCATCAGATCCCCGAACACATCATCGTAGCCGTCCAGCTGGAAGGCAAGATACCCCGGACGGCTGGCCTTGTACTCTGCCTCAATGCGGCGCAACTCGGTCTCCTCGTTCAGCACCAGCAGGGTCACGCTTTCGGCTTCGCCGGGCACGGTGGAGCTGTGCACGCTCCAGTAGCCGTCGGCAAGGGTCAGCAGCTGTCCCTCGCGCTTGCGGCACAGCTGCAGATCCAGCCCGGGCAGCAGCTTCTGCACCCGGCTGGCCAGCACATCCTGCCCGCCCAGCAGGCGGGTGCGGAACTGGCTGTTGTACCACAGCACCGTCTCGCCGGAGAGCAGCGCCGCAGGCTGGGAAAGGGGCTCCAGACTGAACTGCACCTTGGATTTTTCAAACGTGGTGCCGCTTGTCCAGCGCACCACCCAGCGGCGCAGCTTGCAGCGGAACAAGGTTGCCCCTATGCCCCACAGCACCACCAGCACGGCCAGCAGCAGCCATGCCGTGGGGCGCTGCACCAGCAGTACCAGCAGCAAAAGGCCGCACAGCACCGCCAGACTGGCCGTAAGCATTTCCAGTGTCCATCTCGGTTTACGTTTCATTGGTTTTTTGCCTCCTCAGACGCTGCACCGCCTTGCGGTGCGCCCGGATCAGACCTCCATCAGGATGGGCAGGATCATCGGGCTGCGCTTGGTGCGCCGGTAGATATAGCTGCTCAGTGCCTCACGCACACGGGTCTTTACGCTGTTCCAGTCCCGGACGTGCTCGTCCACACAGCGCTCCAGTGCATTTTCCACAATGCTCTGGGCACCGTCCATCAGGCTCTCGTTCTCGCGCACATACACGAAGCCCCGGCTTACCAGATCCGGCCCGGCCAGCACCTTGCCGGTCTTGCTGTCCACGGTAGCCACGATGATGACAAGACCGTCCTCGGAGAGGTGCTTGCGGTCCCGCAGCACCACGTTGCCCACATCGCCCACGCCAAGGCCGTCCACCATGACGGCACCGGCGGTCACCGGCTCGCCCAGCTTCATCTCGTCCTGCGAGAGGATAACGTTGGAGCCGTTTTCCGCAATGAGGATGTTGCTGGTGGGAATGCCCAGACTTGCAGCGGTGAGGGCGTGCTTTTTCAGCTGCTTATACTCGCCGTGCACGGGCAGGAAGTACTTGGGCTTGGTCAGGGTGAGCATCAGCTTCTGCTCCTCCTGACAGGCGTGGCCGGAAACGTGCACATCGTACATGCTCTCGTAGATGACCTCTGCGCCCAGCAGCAGCAGACCGTTGACGATCTTGGTCACGCTCTTTTCGTTGCCGGGGATGGGGTTTGCGGAGATGATGATGAAGTCGCCGGGGCCTACCCGTACCTGACGGTGGCTGCAGGAGGCCATACGGCTCAGCGCGCTCAGAGGCTCGCCCTGACTGCCGGTGGTCACCAGCACCACCTGCTCCGGCGGGTACTGGTTCAGCTCGTCTACGCTGATCAGGGTGCCCTCCGGGATGTGCATATAGCCCAGTTCCTGCGCCATGGCGGTGTTGTTGACCATGCTGCGGCCGCTGAAGGCCACCTTGCGGCCATCCTCCACAGCCAGATCGATGATCTGCTGCACGCGGTAGATGTTGGAGGCAAAAGTCGCAATGATAATGCGCTTATTGCGGGCGCGGGCAAACAGGCTGCGCACACCGGCAGCCACCTTCTGCTCGGTAGCAGTAAAGCCCGGGCGCTCCGCGTTGGTGGAGTCGCTCAGCAGAGCCAGCACACCGCGCTGTCCGTACTCGGACAGAGTGGACAGGTCGGTCACGCCGCAGGCCAGCGGGGTGTAATCAATTTTAAAGTCGCCGGTCTGGATGATGGTACCGGCGGGGCTGTCGATAGCAAAAGCCACAGCATCCGGGATGGAGTGGTTCACATGGATAGGCTCCACGGTAAAGCAGCCCAGTTTGATCTTCTGACGGGGCACGATCTCCACAAACTTGGTCTTGCCGGCAAGGCCGAACTCCTCCAGCTTGTTCTTGATCAGGCCGCAGGTCAGGCGGGTGCCGTACACCGGCAGGCTGATCTTTTGCAGCAGATAGGGAATGCTGCCAATGTGATCCTCGTGGCCGTGGGTGATGAGCAGACCCTTGATCTTATCCTTGTTCTGCACCACAAAGGTGAAGTCCGGGATGACCATGTCCACGCCGAACATCTCGCTGTCCGGGAACACCAGACCGCAGTCCACGATGATCATATCGCCGTTGCACTCGTAGACGGTCATGTTCTTGCCGACCTCGCCCAGACCGCCCAGCGGGTAGATATGGATGGGGGTCGCTGCCTCCTTGGGCTGCTGCGCACGGCGCGGGCGGCGGTTATAGTAGGGGCGGCGGGTGGTGGGACGGGTGCGCTTTTCCCCTGCGGGAGCAGTGCCATTTGCGGCGGCTGCCTTGGGCGCTGCCGGGGCTTTTGCACGGGGTGTAGGATTATTTTCTTTTGCTTGAGCCATTCTTTACCTCCAGATTCAATTGCAGGCCAGGCCGCGCCCCCACCGGGGAGAGCAGCCGCACCTTGCACAGGGGAAGCACCTGAAACTGCATCGGCTTCCGGTTGATGCATCGTATAGAATTTATCGTTCAGCGTGCTTTTTGCAGCAGCGCTGTTGGTTCCGCAAGAGATTCTTGGCCAGGTAAGTCCATCTGTTCGATGCGACCGTGGCGTTTCTGCCGGAACAGCCGGGCGCACGCCTTTGGTGCACCCCTATACGCATTTTGTTACGCTAAGTATAGTATCTCGCACCGGTTTTGTCAATTCCAAGGTTTGGCAAAACTGGGTCGGCGTATACATTGGCTCTTGACATCCCGGGCAAAATAGCGCTAAATAAAGATATTCTATTCTATAAGGAGAACCCCATGAAACAGGTAGAGGTGTACACAGACGGCGCTTGCAGCGGCAACCCCGGCCCGGGCGGCTGGGGTGCGGTGCTGCGCTACCGCTTTGACGGCAAGGTGTACGAAAAGGAACTGAGCGGCGGCGACGCCAGCACCACCAACAACCGCATGGAGCTGACGGCCTTTATCGAGGCGCTGCGCCAGCTCAAGGAGCCCTGCGAGGTGCGGCTGTGCTCCGATAGCCAGTACGTCATCAACGGGCTGGAAAAGGGCTGGGCCAAGGGCTGGAAGCGCCGGGGCTGGAAAAAAGCCGACGGCTCCCCTGCCCTGAACCCGGACTTATGGGCACAGGCACTGGAGCAGGAGGCACGGCACAAAATCACCTACGTCTGGGTAAAGGGCCACGCAGGCCACCCGGAAAACGAACGCTGCGACCAGCTGGCCGTAGCACAAAGCAAAGCACATGGCGGGAGGCAAGGAACATGAGCGACGCATTTTTGCCCGGCAACGGGTTTGACACCTACGAAACACAGGACAAGGTGCTTGTCAGCATGGACGGCTCCGTAGATTGCGGCGTTGTGGTGCGCATTTTGCAGCAGCAGGGCTTCGGCGTGGCCGGGGCTGTGGTGCAGCTGGCCGCTGACCAAAGCGCGTGGGCCGCAGCCGCACGGCAGGCTGCCGAGGCTCTTGGCATTGAGTGCATCGTGCTCAAGGCAGAAGCACTGGCAGACCAGCCCGCCGAGGTGCTGGGCAGCGGCAACGACGCCCGGTTTGCCGCCCTGCTGACCGCTGCCGACAAGCTGGGCATCCAGTACATTGCCACCGGGCACCACGCCCGAGTGGAGCTGGGCAGCGATGGTGTGCACACCGTCTGCCCTGCTGTGGACGCTGCACTGGACGAGAGCGCCGCACTGGCAGCGCTGCCGCAGGATACCCTTGCCCGGCTGCTGCTGCCCTTGGGCGAGTTTACCGCCGCTGATGTGCAGGAGATGGCACAGGATTTTAAAGTGAACGGAACAGTCTGAGCCAACCGCTTTCTACGCAAAAAGAAGCGCCGCATCTGTACGATGCAGCGCTTCTTTTTTACATACTTTAGTTCTGGGGGTGCACGATATCGCGCCAGTCCAGATCTCCGCGCTCGAGGCCGTGGATCAGCACCTCGGCGGTGGCGATGTTGGTGGCCATGGGGATGTTGTGCACATCGCACAGGCGCAGCAGAGTCATCTCATTCGGCTCGCTGGGCTTTGCATTGATGGGGTCGCGGAAGAACAGCAGCAGGTCGATCTCGTTGCAGGCAATGCGGGACGCGATCTGCTGGTCACCGCCCTGCACACCGGCCAGAAAACGCTGTACCTGCAGGCCGGTGGCCTCGGAAATCAGTTTACCGGTAGTGCCGGTCGCCACCAATTTATGCTGGCTCAGAATGCGGCAGTACGCCGTGCAGAACTGAACCATCAGCTCCTTTTTGGAGTCATGCGCGATCAGGGCAATCGTCATCTGTAGATCTCTCCTCTATTGAAACATTTGTATATAAAACACTTGCTAAATTTCCTTTGCTATACATGATATCACAAACGCAACTCATTTACAACAGGTTTTTGGACACAATATTCAAATTTTCGTTCAAATTCACTGCTTTGCACGCAGCTGCGCCTTACTGCGCAAGCAGTGCATCGTTATTTTCTTCCTCTATCACCCCTGCGGGGGCAGTTGCCTGCTGCGGCTCCGCGGCTGTGGTATCGGTCTGTGCATCATTTGCAGCATCCGGAGCGGTCTGGGCGGCGGTATCCGATGCTGCGGCGTCCTCCTGTGCCACGGTGCGCGGGTCCACATAGGGGTCTACCTCCAGCGTGCCGTCCTTCATGGCAAAGTAGGCGTTGGCGATATCCACCACCAGATCACCGGTGCGGGCACCGTAGCCGCCGTACTCCACCGTGATGCCGATGGCGATCTCCGGGTCATCTGCCGGGAGGTAAGCGATCATCATGGCGTTCAGGTAGTGCTTGCCCGAGGCATAAGTCTCGCTTCGCTGGGGGGTACCGGTCTTGCAGGCGATGGCAATGGGGTAGCTGGAGATCTTGCCGCTGATGGTGCTGGGCACCTGTTTCATGCCCTGCCGCACCAGCTCAAAGGTGTTGCCGTTGCCCTCGATGATATCCATCACCTCCGGCTGAGTCTCACTGAGCACCTCGCCGGTGTTGGTATCCAGAATGGCCTTGACGAAGTGGGTGCGGTAGCGCACGCCGTTGTTGGCCAGTGTAGCGGCGTAGGTAGCCAGCTGGATGGGGCTTACCACCGTGTTGCCCTGCCCGATAGCAGCCTGAATATCCAGCGAGGAGGTGTAGTTTTTATCCGTTTTTTTGGTCAGGCGTCCCAGAGCCTCGTTTACCTCCACGCCGGTGCGCTGACCAAGACCCAGCTTGTAGGCGTAGGCATCGTAAACGTCACTGGTCAGGCGGCGTCCCACATCGTAGAAGAAGATGTTGCAGCTCCACTTGATAGCGGTGACCACATCAATGTTGCCGCTGTGGCCGTGGCGGGTGCAGCGGGGGCGGTAGTCCTTATAATAGGTATACACGCCGGTGCAGTTGACGGTGGAGTACTGGTTGATGAGGCCGCTGTCCAGCGCCGCCACTGCCACCGAGGGTTTAAAGGTGGAGCCGGGGGTGTACAGGCCCTGCAGCGCCCGGTTGAACAGGGGCAGGCTGGGGTCGGCGCTGTACTCCGAATAGTTGGTGGCGTACAGGTTCTGGTCAAAGCTAGGATAGTTGGAGGCCGCCAGCACGCTGCCGTCCTTCACATTCAGCACCACCGCAGCACCGGCAGCGGCTTTCATATCGCCGGTGTTGTACACCCGGTTGATCATATCGATGTTATTGGCAAGGGCCTTGTCCACCGCCCGCTGAAAGTCGCTGTTGATGGTCAACTGCACGGTATGCCCCGGCTCCGGCACGGTGGTGATCTTGGTGTCCACGATCACGCCGTCCGAATTACGGGTGATGGTCTCCACACCATCCTTGCCGCGCAGCTCATCCTCGTACACGGACTCAAGGCCGGAGATGCCGATCACATCGTTCATGTTATAGCCTTTTTCCTTGAGCGGATAGGTCACCTGACCGTTTTCGTCGGTCACCTTCCACTTTTCGGCGGTGATCTTGCCCACGCGCCCCAGCACAGCGGGCAGGATATCGCCCTGCTCATAGCTGCGGGTGCTGGTCTCCACGATCTCCACGCCCGGCAGCGTGAGGGAATGCTCCTTGATGGTCGCCACCGTCGCCTGACTGACGTTTTCAGCCATAACAAAGTTATTTACGTTGGAAAAGGCCTGTCGGTCCATCTCGTAATGGATGCCCGCCAGCACCCGCTGCCACGGCAGTGAGAAACTTTCCAGCTGATTTTTCTCCACCAGCATCTCCATCACATCGTTGGCGGTGGCGTACTGCTGCAGACCCAGCGTCTCCTTCATGTCTGCCAGCGTTTTCTGGTCGCTGGCACTGTCGGCGCTGTCCGTAAAGGTATAGTTTCCGGCGGCATCCGGCTCGCTGATGAGCAGGGTGTCCAGCCATTTTTCATCGTTCTTGCGCAAAAGCTCCACGATCTGCTGCAGCATGGTGTCCAGATCCTGATCTCCCATCTGCAGCTTGTTCAGCACCACATTATAACCGGTGCTGGTGGTAGCGATGTGCTTGCCGGTGCTGTCCACGATATCGCCGCGCGCAGCGGTGACCGTAAACTTATAATCCGTGGTGTTGGTGGCTTTTGCCTTAAAGTCGTCCCCGTTGACCAGCTGCAAAAAGATCAGCCGGAAGGTGTACAGCCCCATGATGATGCAGGCCACTGCGATGAGCAGCAGCATCCGCCGCACCACGACCTTGCGTTCATTTTCGTTCATCTGGTTCTCCTTTTACGGGCTAGACCACACCGTTGTCGATCCTGAACCCGTCATGGATGCGCTGCACCAGCCAGAAGGCCAGCAGCGCCGCCGGGATGGTCAGCGCCGCGCCGGGCAGTACAAAGGTGACATACCGCAGCGCTGCGCCGGTATAACCCGGCATATAGTAGAAAAACAGCCAGTCCAGCGAGAGTACCACCAGCGCCGTTGCGGTGCTTACTGCGGCAAAATTGCCGGGGTTCACCTGCAGATACAACTGCACCAGCACCGATACCGCAAAGCAGAGCAGCAGCAGCTCCAGCGCCAGCATACCTACCGTGCGTCCGGCCGTGCAATCCCACAAAAGACCGCCCACCGTGCCCAGCAGTGCTCCGGCAAATTCTCCTTCAAATACCGCCACCGCCAGACACAGCGGCAGCACCAGCAGCGGCTTTGCCTCCCCCAGCTGAAACAGCCCGGGCGTGGTCTGCAAAGCGGCGCACACAAACAGCGCCAGCACATAACAGCCCCACTTCAGCAGCTGGCTGCGGCTGCGCCTGCGGCGAGATTCCATAGCAGTGTGTCCTCCTTAGTACGCAGTAACGATAAAAACGTGCTTGGCGGTGCGGGGGTCGGCACCGGGGCGCACCACCGCAATGGAGGATTTGCCGCTGGTCTCCGGCACCACGTCCTGCACCGTACCCACCAGAAGATCCGGGGGGAACACCCCGCCCAGACCGGTGGTGATGACCTGATCCCCCGCATGGGTCTCGGTGCTGCGCTCCAGATTGGTCAGGGTGCACAGGCCGTCCGCTGCATAGGTGGTATTGCCGTTCAGAATGCCGTTTTCCCGGGTGCGGGATACCACGCCCGCCGCGTTGAAGCTGGGGTGCAGAATGGTCATCACCTTGCAGCTGGTCGGATCAGCCTCTACCACCATGCCCAGCAGATAGCCCCGGTCACTGATGACCGCATCGTTCACCGCTACGCCGTCTGCGGTGCCCTTGTCCAGCGTGAAGCCGCCGAACTCGTCCAGCGGGTCGCGGCCAATGACAAAGCCGGACACATAGGTGGCATTGCTGTTCTTTTCCTGAATGTTCGCCAGCGCCTTATAGGCATCGTTCTCGGCCTTGATGCGGTCGTAGTCCACCATCTGCTGGCGCAGCTCAGCGTTTTCCGCTTCCAGCTGCTCGTTCTGCTCCATGACTTCATCGATGCTGGTGTATTTTTCCCACACCGCACCCACGCCGCCGCTGACCACAGCCGCCGCCTTCTGGAAAGGGGTCAGGATCACGCCCAGCAGTTCCTGCGGGGCGGCGGTCAGGCGGCCGTTGGCTCCGGCGTAGGCCATGATGCCCACCAGAAACACCGCCACGGCCACAAGGATCTTGAATTTCCAGGTATCAAAAAAATCTTTCAAAGGGTCCTTCCCTCCTGTCGGAATGCCCACGCCCTACCGCAGGCATTTGCATGAAAAAAGCGCGGACAGCCGTGCCATCCGCGCAAGATGCAGTGTTTGCAGCGGAAAAACGCACAGCTGCTGTGTCTGAAACTTTTCCGCATTTAAAGCAGTACTCTCCGCAGAGAGCCACTCTTACATATGTCCTCCATCGGTGTCCAGCACATCATGCAGCACATCCACATGATCCAGCACCGCACCGGCACCCTTGGCCACGCAATCCAGCGGGTCATCCGCAATATGGACGTCAATGCCGGTCTCACTCTGGATCAGCTGATCCAGACCGCGCAGCAGAGCGCCGCCGCCGGTCAGGGTGATGCCGCGGTCGATGATATCTGCGCTCAGTTCCGGCGGGGTGCGCTCCAGCGTCTCCTTGATGGCAGTGGTGATCTTGACCAGACACTCCAGCAGCGCGCCACGCACATCCTCAGAGTGCACCACGATGTTCTTGGGCAGGCCGTCCACAAGGTTGCGGCCCTTGATCTCCATGGTCAGCTCCGGGTCCAGCGCATAGGCAGAGCCGATCTCGATCTTGATCTGCTCGGCGGTGCGCTCACCGATGAGCAGGTTGTACTTGCGCTTGATGAAAGCAATGATGGCCTGATCGAACATATCACCGGCCATGCGCACGCTGCGGGAAGCCACGATACCGCCCAGAGAGATAACGGCGATCTCCGCCGTGCCGCCGCCGATATCCACGATCATGCTGCCGGTGGGCTCGCTGATGGGCAGGCCTGCACCGATAGCCGCAGCCATGGGCTCCTCAATGACAGACACCTGACGGGCGCCGGCCTTCAGGGTAGCCTCGCGCACTGCGCGGCGCTCCACCTCGGTAACGCCGGAGGGGATGCAGATGACCACCCGGGGACGGGAGAACATGCTGTTGCCGCAGGCCTTTTTGAGGAAGTTCTCCAGCATATTGGCCGTGATGTCGAAATCGGCGATAACGCCGTCCTTCAGGGGACGCACCGCCACGATGCTGCCGGGGGTACGGCCGATGACAGCCTTTGCCTCGCCGCCCACGCAGCGCACCTCGTCGGTCTTGGTGTCCACCGCCACGACCGAGGGCTCGCGCATGATGATGCCCTTGCCCTTCATGTAGACCAGAGTATTGGCAGTACCCAGATCAATGCCAACGTCCTTTGACAGAAAACTCATTGTTCTAAATCTCCTTACGATCGTTCCTTAAATCTATCCCAGAATGCCGGACGGCCTGCTGCAAACAGTCCCTCCTGCGCAGAATAACACGGTTCTATTATAGCCGCAAGTGCTCCATTTCTCAAGCGTTTCGGCAAGTTTTCTATCATTTTTCCATTTTTCTCACAAAAAATGCGCCAGCGTCTGTACGGTGCGGCTGACCGGCAGCCCCATAATGGTGTAATAGTCGCCCTCGATGCGGTCCAGCCACAGGGCAGCACGTCCTTGAATGGCATAGGCACCGGCCTTATCGTAGGGCTCCGGGGTAGCAGTGTAGAACGCGATTTCTTCCTCCCCCAGCGGGAAAAAGGTCACCTTGCAGCTGTCCACAAAATGCTCTGCCCTGTCCCCTTTTGCAATGCACACGCCGGTGTGCACCTGATGGGTCTTGCCGGAGAGCGCGCGCAGCATCCGCTTGGCATCCTCTGCGTCATGGGGCTTGCCGAACACAGCGCCGTCCACGTCCACCACGGTGTCGCAGCCGATGACCACGGCATCTGGGTGCTGTTTTGCCACTGCAAGGCACTTGCCGATGGCCAGCTGCTCCACCAGCTGCGCCGGAGTGGGGGCAGTGACGGCGCTCTCATCAAAATCGCTGACACAGACCGTGAAATCGGTGGTGTACAGGGAAAGCAGCTCCCGTCTGCGGGGGCTGCCAGAGGCTAAGATCAAATGATTCATAAAACCCTCTCAGTCACCTGCGGTGACCGCTCTCCCGAAGGGGAGAGCTTTTTTCATCAATCGGTTTACTCTTTTAAATTCTCCCCTCTCGAGTGGCAATGCGAAGCATTGACGAAGAGGGTTATTTTCCGGTAGAGCCAAAGCCGCCCACACCGCGCTGGGTGTCGCCCAGCTCCTCGGCGGGCACAAAGGCGGCGGTGTACACCGGGGCGATGCACAGCTGCGCTACCCGCTCGCCGGGCTGAATGGTATAAGCCTCGGCACCCAGATTGACCATGGGCACCTTCAGCTCGCCGCGGTAGTCGCTGTCCACCACACCCACGCCGTTGGCCATGCACAGGCCGTGCTTGATGGACAAGCCGCTGCGGGCATACACCAGCGCCACACTATGGGCGCCGGGCAGCTCGATGGCAAGGCCGGTGGGCACCAGCACCCGCTGCATGGGGGCAACGGTCAGTGGTGCGTCCAGCACAGCGCACAGGTCAGCGGCAGCTGCGCCGGGGGTGGCATAGGCGGGCACTTTTGCCCGGGCATCCAGTACCTTATATTTTACAGTGATGGGTTCCATCGTATAACCTCGTTTCGTTTTTCTTTTTTCACAGGCAAAGCTTGGGGCACTTCCGGTGTTTTGTCAGTTTGTACCCTTAAAATACAGACCGCGGGTAAAATCGCCCTCAAAGGGGGCGTGGGTGCGGATGCTGTCCAAGATCTGCGCCGCTTCCTCGCGGGATTCCAGCGTAAAGTAGGCCACGCCATAGTCCACCGCCAGTGCGCCGGGCTTATCACCCATGTAGATGGGCACCGGGTTATAGATGGTGCGCACCCCAAGGCCGCACCGCACCGGGAACTTTTTGGCCTTGCGGTCGGTCAGCACGCCGGTCTTGTCGCAGTGGGCGCAGTCGTGGATGTTTTGCAGCGGGCAGGCGCGGGTGAGCATCAGCGGCATATGACCGTAGATCATCACGCCAGTGGGCACCGGTTTACCGTTCCGGGTGGGCGCAATGGTCGCAATATCGCTATCTTTCACCTCCGGCAGGATGAGCAGGCTGGAAAGTCCCTGCTCTGCATAGAACTGTGCCGCCACATTGTTGGTGATGTTCAGTCCAAAGCCGCCGGTCATGGGCAGGCCGCGGCACAGCCGCAGATGGGCGATGTTGCTGACCTCGTACCCGGCAAAGCCCGCATCCTGCGTGGCTGCAATGCGGCGGGCAGTGTCCTGTTCCAGCGCACCAAACATGACCCGTGGCAGCTCCAGAAGGGTCTTTGCCCGCCATTCCCGGGGCACACGGTCGGCCTGCGCAATGGGCAGAATGAGATATTTCACCCCGTCAAGTGCCCGCTCCGGCACCTGTTCCCAGCGCTCGAACCGGGCACGCAGGGTGCGGCGGGGCGGCAGAGTGCGCTGCGGCAGGGCGGCGACGTGCTCCTCGGTGGTAGGCCACGGGCGCAGCACCTCCCGTTTTTTGAGCAGGGCATCCAGTGCCTCCCGGCGCAGCTCGTTCACGGCACTGCCGGGGATGAACCACGGCCCGCCGTCCATTTCCACGGTGATCTTCTCTGCCGTAAAGGGGGTGCCGCCGGTCTTTGCCAAACTGCGGTTCAAACTCTCGGTGGGGTCGGTGCGGGCAGGCTGCGGCTCGGCATCCCCATAGGCAAAGGCTTTGTTGCCGTCGGCATCGGTAACGGTCAGCTTTTCGCCGCCCTCCTCGATCTCCAGTTTCATCTGCACCGGCACACGGGAGCGCTCGCGGCGGTAAAGCTCACGCAGCATGGGCAGGGTCTTTTTGGTCAGCTCGGCGTCAGCTTCGCTGCGCACACCGAACATGGTGCCGTCGATTTTTCCGTCCAGATAGCCGGAGGTGAAGCCGGAACGGCTAAAGGCGTTCTTCAGCAGGTCGCGGTCGTAGGCGCGGCCCTCGCGGCCTGCCAGACAGGCACTGACCGCCGCTGCCACATACTCCGGCGTGCGGAGACGACCCTCGATTTTTGCCGATGCTACGCCAATCGCCTGCAGCTTGTCCAGCTTATCGATGGCAGAGTTGTCCTTAAGGGAGAGGTGGTGCAGCCGTCCGGGCTTGCCTTCCGGCAGGGCATTGGCTTCAAAGGGCAGACGGCAGGGGCCCGCACAGGAACCGCGGTTGCCGCTGCGCCCGCCCAGAAAGGCGGACATATAGCACTGGCCGCTCACGCTCATGCACAGCGCACCGTGGATGAAGCACTCGGTCTCGATGCCGCAGTGCTTTGTGATGTGCTCCACCTCGGGCAGACTCAGCTCACGCGCCAGCACTACCCGGGTAAAGCCCAGCTCCTTCAGCTCCAGTGCACCTTGCAGGGTGTGGACGCTCATCTGGGTGGAGCCGTGCCGGGGCAGCTTCGGGGCAATTTTACCAATTAAGGTAGCCACTGCCAGATCCTGACAGATGACTGCATCCGCGCCGCTGGCTGCTACCGCCCGGATAGCCTGTTCCAGCGCAGGCAGCTCGGTGCCGTACACGGTCGTATTCAACGCAACGTGCACCGCCACGCCCCGGGCATGGCAGAAGCGCACGGCTTCCTGCAGACTGTCTGCGTCAAAGTTGCCGGCACCCGTGCGGGCGTTGAAACCCGAAAAACCCAGATATACTGCGTCCGCGCCGCTGAACACCGCAGCGCGGAGCATTTCTTCACTGCCCACCGGGGCTAAGATCTCGATCCTTGCCATAGTTCTCCTTCTGACTTCTATTTATATAAGGTACATTCAGTTGGTCTCGTCTGCCTGCGCACTGTCTGCCGCCGGGGCTTCCGGGGCGGGCTGCTCCTGTGCCGTCTCTGCCGCAGCGCGGGCGGCGCGCTCCTCCCGGCGGGTCTCGCGCTGGCGCTCCTTGGCCAGCTGCTCCCGCAGGGCGGCAGCTTCCCGGCGCAGCACGGCGTTTTCCGCCAGCGCCTTGTCCTCAGCCAGCTTTGCCCGGGCTGCATCTGCAATGTAGTCCTGAATCTGGCTGCGCATATTCTCGGCGCTGCCGGTGCTCTTGCGGTATTCGTCCAGATAATCCATCGCGCAGAACACCGCCGCCTTGGTCACCGAGAGGTTATCGTTGGTGTCCAGCAGCTTTGTGATGTCCTCGTCCAGCTTTTTGGCAAGACCCAGGATGTATTTTTCCGAATCTGTGGTGGCGATGGCATACGGTGTGCCCGCGATGTTGACCCTTACCTTGTTTACCATGGTGTTTTCCCCTTTTTTATCCTGTATCTGTACGGCGCAAGGCCGTTTGTTCTGCATCTTACCGGGATTCGGCATCGTTCCCGGTAACGTTTCGGCTTCCGAAAATGTTTCGGCGGAGTTTCCTGTGCCATTACTGCCGGAATTACTCCCCGAAAAACGTTTCGCGGCTCAGTTCTACCTTCTATTATAATATAAATACGCCGCAAGAAAAAGTGGAATTTTTGAAATTTCGGCATATTTGTCAGAAAGTGGCCTGAAAAAATAGCAGTTACGGAAAAAAAGCGCCTGTTTCCTTGCATTTATAAATCGTTCATATTATAATAACTTTGTTATGTTGGCAGCCGGGCGAAAGAGGGAACGTTTCTGCTGCTATTATCTACTCAATTATTTTAGCAAAGCAAACGCTTATGCGGATAGGAGCACACTATGACATCAAAAGAATTTGGCAAAATTCTTCAGGACAAGCTCACCAGTGAGTACGGTGTGGAGCTGAATGTTGCCTCCAACCAGCAGATCTACCGTTCTCTGGCTCTGATCTGCCGTCAGATGATGAGCGAGAACCACAAAAAGTTCCAGTCCAAGGCTATCGGCACCGGCACCAAGCAGGTCTACTACCTCTGCATGGAGTTTTTGATGGGCCGCAGCCTGAAGATGAGCCTGTTCAATCTGGGTCTGGACGAGGTTGCCAAGAAGGCACTGGCCGACGCCGACATCAATCTGGACAGCATTTTTGAGGAAGAGCCCGATGCAGGCCTGGGCAACGGCGGTCTGGGCCGTCTGGCTGCCTGCTATCTGGACGGCATGGCCACCACCGATATCTGCGGCACCGGCTACTCCATCCTGTACGAGTACGGCATCTTCAAGCAGAAGATCGTGGACGGCTGGCAGCAGGAGCGCGCCGACAACTGGCTGCCCGGCGGTCAGGTGTGGCTGAAGAGCCACCCGGATCAGGCTGTGGAGATTCGCTTTGACGGCGAGATCCACGAGAACTGGGACAACGGCTTCCATTACATCCAGCACACCAACTACAACAGCGTCATGGCCATTCCCTCCGATATGTATGTGCAGGGCTACGATGGAAAGGGCGTTGCAAAGCTGCGTCTGTGGCAGGCAAAGGCCCCGGACTTTGATATGTCCAGCTTCTCTCTGGGCAACTACAACACTGCTATGAGCAAGAACGCCAACGCTGAGCTCATCTCCAAGGTGCTGTACCCCAACGACAACCACGTTGAGGGCAAGATCCTGCGCCTGCGTCAGCAGTACTTCCTGTCCGCTGCTTCTATCGGCGATATCGTGCAGAACCACCTGTCCAGCTACGCTACGCTGGAGAACCTGCCCGACAAGGTCGCCATCCAGCTGAACGACACCCACCCCACCCTGGCCATCCCCGAAATGATGCGCATCCTGCTGGATGAGTGCGGCTTTGACTGGGACAAGGCCTTCAGCATCTGCCAGAAGGTGTTCTCCTACACCAACCACACCGTTATGGCCGAGGCTCTGGAGAAGTGGAATGTAGATATCTTCAAGATGACCCTGCCCCGCATCTACCAGATCGTGGTGGAGATGGACCGCCGCGCCCGCGAGGAGCTGGCAAAGGCTTTCCCCGGCGATCAGGGCAAGATCGACTATATGGCACTGATCGGCGACAATCAGGTGCGTATGGCCAATATCTGCGCCTACACTGCCAACAGCATCAACGGCGTTTCCAAGCTGCACAGTGAGATCATCAAGGAGAGCGTTTTCCACGATTACTACCTGTTCAAGCCCAACGCCTTCAAGAACGTGACCAACGGCATTGCATACCGCCGCTGGCTGCTGGCCTCTAACCCCGGCCTGTGCAAGCTGCTGGACGAGACCATCGGCGACGGCTACAAGCACGATGCTTCCGATCTGACCAAGCTGAACAAGTACGCCGACGACAAGACCGTGCTGAAGAAGCTGAACGAGATCAAGCTGGCCAACAAGAAGGATTTTGCAAGTTATCTGGCAAAGAGCACCGGTCAGGTCATCGACCCCAATTCCATCTTTGACTGCCAGGTCAAGCGTATGCACGAGTACAAGCGCCAGCACCTGAATGCGCTGAACATCGCTGCACAGTACCTGTACCTGAAGGAGAACCCCAACGCTGACTTTATCCCCAAGACCTACATCTTCGGCGCAAAGGCTGCTCCCGGCTACTACATGGCAAAGCAGATGATCCGCATGATCTGCAAGCTGGGCGATCTGATCAACAACGACCCCGCCGTGCGCGACAAGCTGCGCGTGGTCTATCTGGAAGAGTACTGCGTCTCCCTGAGCGAGCACCTGATGCCCGCTGCCGAGGTTTCTGAGCAGATCTCTCTGGCAGGCACCGAGGCTTCCGGTACCGGCAACATGAAGTTCATGCTGAACGGTGCAATCACGCTGGGCACTCTGGACGGTGCAAACGTGGAGATCGCCGATGCTGCCGGCAAGGAGAACGAGCTGATCTTCGGTATGCTGACCCCTGAGGTGAACAACCTGAAGCGGGTGGGCTACCACCCCAACGCCTTTATCATGGGCGACGACGTTGCCAACAGCGCCCTGAACTTCCTGGAGCGCGGCTGGAACGGCGAGAACTTCCACGAGGTCACCGAGAACCTGCGCAGCAGCGACCCGTACATGGTCATGGCCGACTTCAAGGACTACCGCCGTGCACAGGCCGACCTGCAGAAGCTGTATGCTGACCGCGAGACCTGGGCCCGCATGAGCCTGAAGAACATTGCCAACAGCGGCATCTTCAGCGCAGACCGCGCCGTGCTGGACTACGCCCGCGATATCTGGTACGCTTCCCCCGTACCCATGGGCAAGTAATTTTCCCTTGTAAAACCGCAAAGCCCCGGTGGCATTTCGCCCGCCGGGGCTTTTTTGAGAAAGGACGATCTTTTTTGTCTTGTCTGTTCAACAGCTACGACCCCTACTTTAAGCAGCCTTTTGGTGCCGTGCGCGCCGGGCAGACCGTGCACCTGTCCCTGTGCATCCCCGAGGAGCTGGGCTATGTGGACCCGCACCTTGTACTGCAAAAGGAGGGCAAATACGATGTGCCCGTGCACTACCGCATGAAATTTGACGGCCAGACGCCTCACCAGAACCACTTTTCGGTGGATGTTGTGCTGGGCGACCCGGGCCTATACTTCTATTACTTTGACCTGTATACTGACTTCCGCCGCATCGTGCGCGGGGCCGACAACTGCGGCGTGGTCAGCTGGCAGGAGGGCGAAAGCTGGCAGATCACGGTCTACGAGCCGGATTTCCAGACGCCGGAGTGCATCAAGGGCAAGGTGTTCTACCAGATCTTCCCGGACCGGTTCTGTGAGGGCATTGAGAACAAGCCCATGCCCTTCCCGGACCGGCTGTATCAGGCCGATAAGCACGCCGAACCCTTCTGGCAGCCCAACGAGACTGGCGGCCACCTGAACGAGGACTACTTCGGCGGTGATCTGGAGGGCATCCGCATCAAGCTCCCCTACCTGCGGGAGATGGGCGTGGATTACCTGTACCTGAACCCCATCTTTGAGGCACACTCCAACCACCGCTACAACACCGCCGACTACCTGAACGTGGACCCGCTGCTGGGCACCAACGAAGAGTTTGAGGTGCTCTGCCGTGAGGCCGCCAAGTACGGCATCGGCATCGTGCTGGACGGTGTGTTCAGCCACACCGGCTCGGACAGCCGGTACTTCAACCGCGAGGGACGCTACGGCGAGGGCGGCGCTTACCGCGACCCCAACTCCCCTTACCGCAGCTGGTACGATTTTGACCCCAAGTACAAGGGCGGCTACCGCAGCTGGTGGGGCTTTGAGACCCTGCCGGAGGTCAACGAGGAGACCCCCTCCTTTGTGGAGTTCATCACCGGCGAGGGCGG
>JABLTO010191150.1_pt1 | contig 23502 bp, 10 predicted proteins | sample 7160091 | NCBI WGS metagenome assembly JABLTO01 (sample SAMN14651225, study PRJNA627086) | human gut metagenome | isolation source: feces | host: Homo sapiens
CATTGTAGGAGAAAATAATAAATACGCACATGCTGTAGCCTACGCTGTAGCCGAATCACCTGCTTCCACCTACAATCCTCTTTTTATTTACGGGGGATCAGGACTTGGAAAAACACATTTGATGCACGCCATAGGTCACTACATACTGGAACACAATCCGAATATGAACGTTCTTTATGTTTCCTCGGAAATGTTCACATCAGAACTGATCAAAGCGCTTCAGGATCCAAAGAATTCCTCCGGTATGATGACCCGCTTTAAAAACAAATACCGCAGTGCTGATGTTCTTTTAATTGACGATATTCAATTTCTGGAAGGAAAAGAATCCACACAGACTGAATTTTTCCATACATTTAATGAACTACACGATTCAGGAAAGCAGATCGTCATCTCCAGCGACCGTCATCCCAGCAAGCTGCGGGAACTGGACGACCGGCTGCGCTCTCGTTTCCAGTGGAACATCGTAGCGGATATCAAACCGCCTGACTATGAAACACGAGTAGCGATCCTTCGAAAAAAAGCCGAGCTGGAAAATGTAGAAATAGACAATGATTTTCTGGATGTCATCGACCTGATCGCAGAAAAAGTAAAGTTCAATATCCGTGAACTGGAGAGTGCTCTCAGCAGGATCATCAGTTATTCCACCCTTTTTCATGAACATATCGATGTGAAGTACGCACGAAAAAATCTCAACGATATCTTCTCGACAAGAGACTTTAATATAAACTGCGAAACCATAAAAAAAGCAGTCTGTAAGAAATACGGGATCAAGCTTGCCGATATTGAATCTTCCAAGCGGAAGCGTGAATTTTCACATCCACGGCAGATCGCTATGTATCTTTGCAGAGAAATGACCGACAGTTCCCTTCCGAAGATAGGAGAATACTTCGGCGGACGTGATCATACCACTGTGCTTCACGCTTACGATAAAATAGCATCGGAAATCAAGAATAACGAAATTTTAGCCGACGAGATCCACCAGCTGAAGGAAGACATCGAATAACTCTTTTATCCACACTCGCTGTTTCTAAAAAAAACAAACTTTCAACAGCTTTCTAAGAACAAAAAAACGAGTGTTCGCAGAGATCAGGAGAGTTATCCACAATTTCCACAGCCCCTACTACTATTACTACTATAAATTTATATAAATATAATAAGGCTTCGCCGGCTCCCTTTACCCCGGCAGTCTGGAGGAAATTATGAAAATCACATGTAACCAACAAATCTTATCTAAAACATTGAACACAGTTTCAAAAGCCGTTTCCACAAGAACAACTCTCCCTGTCCTGAAAGGGATCCTTCTGGAAGCAAAAGAAGATGGTACTCTTACTCTGACTGCATCTGATCTTGAGATAAGCATCCAGAAAACCATCTCTGTCAATGTAGAAGAACCGGGTTCTGCTGTCGTTGTTTCAAAATTATTCGGAGATATCATCCGAAAACTTCCAAATGAAGAAATTCTACTGGAACAGGCAGAAGACGGCAGCATTCTGATCCGCACCCATTCATCTGAATTCACGGTAGTAAGCCTGCCGGTAGATGAATTTCCGAAAATAGGAGATCAGGAAGAAGATAGAGAGCATCTGATATTCGATGCTGAAATTTTCAAAGACATGGTGAAGCAGACATCCTTTGCAGCCAGCGTCGACGAATCAAAAGGAGTTCTCGTAGGTGTTCTTACTGAAATACATCCGCAAAGCGTTTCTATGGTGGCACTGGACGGATACCGTCTGGCTGTTTCTACAGAGAAGATGAACAGTGGGCAGGAAAATCACTTTATCATTTCTGCAAAAATAATAAATGAGATAAGCAAGATCATTGCAGAAGACGGCGATGCGGAAGAAGTGGAAATTTACCTTGGAAAAAAGAAAGCTACATTCCGGATCGATACAACAGAGATCGTGCTGCGCCTCATGGAAGGAGAATACATCAAGTATAGAGATATCATGCCGACTCAGAGTACGACGGATATCGTCATCGGAAGAGCGATTTTACAGGAGAGCATCGAGCGTGCTTCCCTTCTGGCAAGAGAAGGAAAGAACAATCTGATAAAAATGACCATAAAGAATAATCTTCTTACCATCACTTCACGGTCGGAAGAAGGTAACGTAAAAGAAGAGATCATCATGGAAAAAGAAGGAGAAGATCTGGAAATAGGATTCAATTCAAAATTTGTGATCGATGTATTGAAAGTGATAGATGATGATGAGATCTCCATGCACTTCCTGACAGGAACATCTCCATGCATGGTAAAACCGGTCAGCGGCGATGCATATGAATACCTGATCCTGCCGGTACGGATCCCTACTATGTAAGATCATGTATATCAAAGAGATAACACTAAAAGATTTTCGTAATTATAAAGACCTTCATACATCCTTTCATCCAAGGGTTAATATTTTCCTGGGAAAAAATGCACAGGGAAAAACCAACCTGCTGGAAGGGATCTATTTGAATGCTATGGCAAGATCTTTTAAAACCACGCGAGATAAGGATCTCATACGCTTTGGCGAGGAATTTTGCAGGATCCATACAGTATCGAAAGCGTTCGATGAAGAAATGGAAACGGAGATCCTGATAACAAAAGAAGGAAAAAAGATCATCAAAATAGACGGCGTAAAGGCTTCAAAGACTTCTCAGCTCCTGGAAAGGATATACATCGTTATTTTTTCACCTGAAGATCTGAAAATCGTAAAGGATGAACCTGAAAAAAGAAGAAGATTCATCGACCGGGAGCTTTGTCAGATAAAGCCGGGATATTACAGCGATCTGAGCAGCTATAAAAAAGTGCTGAAACAGCGGAATATGTATTTAAAAGAACGGGAAATAGATACATCGGTACTGGATATATGGGATTATGAACTGGCAAGATACGGCAGCAGGATCATTAGACGACGGGAAGAATTTATCAAGAAGATCAGCGAGATAAGCAGCGATATCCACCAGCGGATCTCCGGTGGACTGGAAAATCTTATAATCCATTATGAGGCTAATGTTCCCTATTCGGGTTGGGAGACGACGGAATTGGAATTTTATAAGATCCTGGAAAATTCCAGAGAAGACGATATCCGAAATAGAACGACAGGTCACGGACCTCACAAAGATGATTTAAAAATAGAGGCTGACGGCATAGATCTGAGAAAATTTGGGTCCCAGGGACAGCAAAGGACAGCTGCTCTTTCTTTAAAACTTTCGGAAATAAGGCTGATAGAAGCAGAGACAGGAGAGAAACCGATCCTTCTTTTAGACGATGTATTATCGGAACTGGATAATGAGAGACAGAGTTATCTGATCAGTTCCCTCGGAGAAAATCAAATGTTTATTACGACAGCCGATATTTCAGGGAAAGTGATCCGATCTATGCCGGAGGGAAAGGTATTTAAAATAGAGAAAGGGACTGTAGAAATAGAAATATAAAGTGAGGTTAAGTATATATAGCAGAAAAATTCTGCTTTTTGATGTAAAAATCGTCGATTTCGGCGATTTTTTAATAAGAAATGGGACTTCGAGTCCAAAATTCATAAAAACTTGTGTAAATGAAAAAATCGTGCTACAATAAAGGTTGCTAATGAAAGGAGAATTGGAGAATGGCGAAAGACGAAAAGCTCCAGCAGTATGGCGCGGAGCAGATACAGGTATTAGAAGGTCTTGAAGCTGTAAGAAAAAGACCCGGTATGTACATCGGAAGTACAGGTTCCAGGGGTCTTCACCATCTGGTGTATGAAGTGGTAGACAACAGTATCGACGAAGCTCTTGCTGGATTTTGCAGCACGATCCATGTAACGATACACAAAGATAATTCCATCACTGTAGAAGATGACGGAAGAGGTATGCCGGTAGACAAACATCCGAAGCTGGGCATACCGGCAGTAGAGGTGATTCATACCGTTTTGCATGCCGGAGGTAAATTCGGCGGCGGAGGATATAAAGTATCAGGAGGACTTCACGGGGTAGGTGCATCGGTCGTAAATGCCCTTTCCACTCACATGGAGGTTGAAGTAAAAAGAAACGGTAAAATATATAAACAGGAATACGAAAAAGGGAAGACCGTTACTCCGCTGACGGAGATAGGGACTTCGAAACATACGGGATCTAAGAGCACGTTCTGGCCGGATCCTGAAATTTTTGATGAAACGGAATATGATTTTGAGACACTGGAACGTCGTCTGCGTGAAATGGCATTCCTTAACAAAGGAATCAGGATCACACTGACAGACGAACGGGAAGGAAAAGAAAAAAACGAAGAATTCCATTACGAAGGAGGTCTTCGTGAATTTGTACTTCACCTGAATAAAAATAAAGAAGCACTTCACGATAATGTGATTTATTTTGAAGTGATGGATAAGGACAAGGAAGTTGAAGTAGCGATGCAGTATACGGATCGCTACAATGAAATGCTTCTCTCTTATGCAAACAACATCAATACGACAGAAGGCGGTTTCCACATGGTGGGATTCAAGACGGCTCTGACTCGTGTATTCAATGACTATGCTAAGAGGAATAAATTCCTCAAAGGTGATGACAGTTTGTCAGGTGAAGATATTCGGGAAGGACTGACAGCTATAGTTTCTGTCAAGCTGACAGAGCCGCAGTTTGAGGGACAGACTAAGACAAAGCTTGGAAACAGTGAAATGAGAGGCTTTGTTGAAAGTGCCACATCTGAAAATGTACTGGCGTTCCTGGAGGAAAATCCGACACAGGCCAAGATCATTTTAGACAAGTGCATGCGTGCGGCAAGAGCCAGAGAAGCAGCCAGAAAAGCCAGAGAACTGACGAGAAGAAAGAGCGTTTTAGATGGTGTTTCCATGCCTGGTAAACTGGCAGACTGCTCGGAAAAAGATCCGAGTCTTTCGGAAATATTCCTGGTCGAAGGTGACTCCGCCGGAGGCAGCGCCAAGCAGGGTCGTGACCGTTTGCGTCAGGCAGTCCTTCCGCTTAGAGGAAAGATCCTGAACGTTGAAAAAGCAAGGCTCGATCGTATCTTAAATTCAGATGAGATAAAGAATATGATAACAGCATTCGGCTGCAATATAGGAGCTGACTTTGACGAGTCCAAGCTGCGGTATCACAAGATCATCATCATGACCGATGCCGATGTGGACGGAGCACATATCCGGACACTTCTGCTGACATTCTTCTATCGCTATATGACACCGCTCATTGAGAAGGGGTATGTTTATGCTGCACAGCCGCCGCTTTTCCAGGTAAAGAAAGGCAAGGAAGTGTACTATACGTACTCTGATAAGGAGCAGGAAAAGCTGATGAAGGAACTTGCGGACAAGCCTGGTAAAGCTGATATCCAGCGGTATAAAGGTCTGGGTGAAATGGACTTCCATCAGCTGTGGGAGACAACTATGGATTATAACAGCAGAACGCTGGTACAGATCACACTGGATGATGCGACAGCAGCAGATGAGATCTTTACGACACTGATGGGAGACAAGGTGCAGCCGAGAAGAAAATTCATTGAAGAAAACGCTGCGCTGGCAACACTGGATGTATAGATGGGAGGAGTTTGAATAGATGAGTAACCTGATTGAAGATCAGAAAATGATACAGCATGAGATCCATGACGAAATGAAGAACTCCTACATCGATTACGCCATGAGTGTAATCGTCGGAAGAGCGCTTCCTGACGTTCGGGACGGACTCAAGCCGGTACACAGAAGAATCCTTTACGGAATGAGCGGTCTCGGCGTTACGCCGGACAAGCCATTCAAAAAATCGGCGCGTATCGTCGGTGAAGTAATGGGTAAATATCACCCTCATGGTGACAGTTCCATTTACGATGCCATGGTACGTCTGGCACAGGATTTCTCAACGCGTTACATGCTGGTAGACGGTCACGGAAACTTTGGTTCAGTGGACGGCGACGGCGCTGCTGCAATGCGTTATACAGAAGCGAGAATGTCTCCGTTCTCACTGGAGATGATCCGCGATATAGATAAAGATACCGTAGATTTTATGCCGAACTTCGATGAAGAAGAAAAAGAACCTGTCGTTCTTCCGGCAAGGTTCCCTAATCTTTTAGTAAACGGCAGTAACGGTATTGCAGTCGGAATGGCTACATCCATTCCGCCGCACAACTTAGGGGAAGTCATCGATGCTACAGTAAAGATGATCGATGATGAAGATTGCACGGTAGACGATCTGATCGATATCGTTCAGGGACCGGACTTCCCTACCGGTGCACAGATCCTTGGCAAAAAGGGAGCGAGAGAAGCTTACCGCACAGGTCAGGGCAAGGTTTTAGTGCGTGCAGTCGCTAACATTGAAGAAACAGAACGTGGAAGATCTCAGATCATTATCACTGAGATCCCATTCCAGGTAAACAAAGCCAGACTCCTGGAAAAGATCGGCGAGCTGGTCAAGGACAAGAGAATAGAAGGCATCAGTGCTATTCGTGATGAATCCAACCGTAACGGCATGCGTATCGTCATCGAGCTGAAACGTGACGCCAACCCTCGGATCACGCTGAATCGCCTTTACAAGCATACACAGCTGCAGGAAAATTACAGTATGATCATGATCGCGCTTGTAGACGGGCAGCCGAGACTTCTGAATCTCTATCAGATCCTTGAAGAATATCTGAAACATCAGAAGGAAGTCGTTACGAGAAGAACGATTTTCGATCTGAAAAAGGCAGAAGCAAGAGCCCATATTTTAGAGGGATTGCGGATCGCTCTGGATAACATCGACGAGATCATCAAGATCATCCGTTCCAGCTATAATGATGCAAAGGGAAAGCTGATGGATCGCTTCGGTCTTTCGGAGATACAGGCACAGGCTATTTTAGATATGCGTCTTGCCAGACTGCAGGGTTTGGAACGCGAAAAAATAGAAAGTGAATATGAAGAACTTTGCAAGAGGATCGCTTACTATAAGGAACTGCTGGCTGATGAAAAGAAGCTTATGGGAGTTGTAAAGGACGAGCTTCTGGAAATCAAGGAAAAATGGGGCGACGAAAGAAGAACCAAGATCACGGCAGCAGCAGATGAGATGGATGACGAAGATCTGATCGAAGAAAAACAGGTTGCTATCACCCTCACCCATCTGGGTTATCTGAAGCGTGTCTCTGCTGATACGTATAAGACACAGAAGCGTGGTGGAAAGGGAATCACAGGATTGACGACGCGTGAAAACGACTTTGTGACCAACCTGATCATGACGTCTACCCACGACAATCTGATGTTCTTTACTAATACAGGAAAAGCGCATAAGATAAAAGCTTATGAAATTCCGGAAGCGACCAGAACAGCCAAGGGAACTCCTGCTATCAACTTCCTGAACCTGATGCAGCGTGAGAGGATAACAACCGTTATTCCGTTCAAGGATTTCCGGGATGATAAATATCTGATCGCAGTGACGAAAAACGGTACTATCAAGAAAACGTCTATATCCCAGTTTGATACAAATAGAAAGACCGGTCTGATCGCCATCAACTTAAAGGACGGCGACGAACTGGTTGCTATCAAACAGACGACCGGAAACGATAAAGTCATCATCATCACTAAGAATGGCAAGTGTATCAGCTTCTCCGAAGACGATGTACGTCCGATGGGAAGGATCGCCGGAGGCGTGAGAGCCATTAAACTGGAGGATGACGATGAAGTAGTATCAATGGAACTGGTACAGCCGGATGAAGAATTGCTGGTAGTAACTACAAATGGTTATGGCAAGCGGACTCCGGTCAAGGAATACAAGGTACAGGCAAGAGGCGGCAAAGGACTTCTTACTTACGACAAGAGCAAGTTCAAGAAGACAGGTCCTCTTGTAGGAGCTATCGTTGTCGATGATGATGATGAAGTTCTGCTGATCAATTCAGAAGGCACTATCATCCGTATCAAAGCAAGCGAAGTTTCCAAGCTGGGAAGAGCGACCCAGGGAGTAAAGATCATGCGGACTGATGAAGATACCAACATCATTTCTATCGCTAAAGTGATCAACGAAGAGGAACATGCAGAAGATGCGAAAAAAGCCTTAGAAAAAAATGCAAAAGAAAAAGCAAAAAAAGAAGATGATGGATCCGAACAGACGACTTTGGATCTCTAAAAAATAACAAAAAGAGGAAGAAAGCATGAAACGAGTTTTTTCGGGCGTACAGCCTACAGGCAACATCCATATAGGAAATTATTTGGGAGCACTCAGACAGTTCGTAGAACTGCAGGAAGAAAATGAATGTATCTACTGCATCGTAGATCTCCATTCCATCACGGTACCGCAGGATCCTAAAGAACTGCGTAAGCATATTCTAGATGTGGCGGCTCTTTATCTGGCTATAGGTATCGATCCTAAGAAATCTATCGTGTTCGTGCAGTCGGATGTAAGCGGCCATGCGGAACTTTCCTGGATCCTTACATGTAATTCTTATACTGGAGAACTTTCCAGAATGACGCAGTTTAAGGATAAGAGCAAGGGTAAGGAATCTGCACCGACAGGATTATTCACTTATCCGATCCTTATGGCAGCAGATATTCTGCTCTACGATACAGATATCGTTCCGGTAGGAAATGATCAGAAGCAGCATATTGAGATCTGTCGTGATATAGCAATGCGTGTCAATAATAAGTACAAGGATACCTTTGTGATCCCGGATGGAAGGTTTTTAAAATCGGGAGCACGCATCATGTCGCTTGATGATCCAACCTCCAAGATGAGCAAGAGTGCAGAAAATATCCACAGCCGTATTTCCCTGCTGGATGAGGATAGCAAGATCAAGAAATCCATCATGCGTGCGACTACGGACTCTGACGGCGAGATTCGCTTCGATCCGGAAAACAAGCCGGGTGTCAGCAACCTGCTGAGCATTTACAGTGCATTCTCCGGTGAATCCATCGATGATATCGTAGCGAAATACGCTGACTGCGGTTATGGAGATTTCAAAAAAGATCTGGTTGGAATCACACAGGAAGCTGTTGCTCCCATCAAACAGAATTTCAATGAGATCCGTGAATCGGACGAACTGAAAGCCATTCTGCGTGACGGTGCAGAAAAGGCGAATACTATAGCAGAAAAGACCATGAAGAGAGTAAAGGATCATTTCGGACTGGGTTTTTAGCAATTAGGATTTAGAAGGCAAGCGGCATTTGAATTCCGGATGGATTTCAGATGTCGCTTTTGAAATAGTAGGAGATACTATGAAAAAATTGCTGGTAATTGGCAGAGAAGGAAGACTTATAAAATATGCTCCGGAGCCGAATGGGCTCAAAGAGTATGATATTGTCTATGCTCCGGTGGGAGCACGGGATGAGGAACTTCTCACAAAAGGAAAGGACGCTGACTTTATTCTGGTGGATGCTATCGGGAGCATATCGGGAAACGTGATCCGGCAAATGGCAAATTTGAAGCTGATCCACTCAGAAGGTGTCGGGTATCAAGGTGTGGATCTCGATGCTGCAAAGGAATGCGGTGTTTACGTATGTAACTGTAAAGGAATGAACGCTTCCGCTGTGGCGGAGCATGCGGTGCTCCTGATGCTGGGAGTGCTGCGGGACGTCTGCGGAGGCGACCGGAGCGTCCGGGAGGGAAGACAGATCGAAACCAAGGAAAAATATATGATCGAGGGAAGTCTCACAGAACTTTCTGAATGTACAGTCGGTCTGGTTGGTTTCGGAGATATTGCAAAGGCGACCGCAAAGCTTTTGCAGGCATTCGGTGCAAAGGTGGTCTATACGAAGAAGTCCCCTGCTCCGCCGGATGTAGAAACACGTTATGGAGTATCGTTTTTGCCGCAGGATGAACTTTTAGCAGTCAGCGATATCGTCAGTCTGCACGCACCCGTCAACGATGAAACTCGCTATATGGTGGACGCTTCGTTTTTGGAAAAGATGAAAGATACGGCGTATCTCATCAATACTTCCCGTGGAGAACTGGTGGACAGCAAAGCGCTGGTTGCTGCTCTGGAATCAGGGAGCATCGCAGGCGCCGGGCTGGATACCATCGACGGAGAACCGGTCAAATCCGACAATCCCCTTCTACAGACTTCAGAAGAAGCAGGTAGAAAACTGCTGCTCAGCTGCCACATCGGCGGCATCACTCGCGCCTCCTTCAGCCGCGGATACGCTATGATCCTGGAAGCTATGGAAAAAGTCAGCCGCGGCGAAATACCGGATAATATTGTAGGATAGTGCTGTCGCATTAACGTGTGAGCTGCTCCCTTGAACAGCTCACTGTCAAGTAGACAGATAAAAAACAAAATTTTTCTATCTCCAGCCGTAGTTGTATGGCTGGAGATATTTTTATGCGGATCTGGTGCGAGTCAGGATGAAAAAATGGAAATCTTTAGGCGGTTTTTCATCTTAAAATCGCAATATCTCAAAATAAGGATGAACGCCTTTGTAAGGAGCATGAATTAGAGGGCGTTTCATCGTTAATCTTGGATTACAAAGCAGTTAGGATGAATGCTGACGGGCTCTATCTCAGCAGACTTTCCAACGGACTCATGGGATCGTTTTTTAAAAAACAGACCAGGGCTATGATATGGGAATAATCACGAGTGGGTTAGTTCTGAATAACTGTAATTGCAACGTTTTCAAGGTTGTTGGGAAAACATACTAGCAGGAATCATGATGAACTTATGTAACTAGTTACATACAAATACATAAAAATTAGCTAAAAAGAGCATAAAAAAACGAGAAAAATGGGAAAATAAGGATAAAAACCCTCTAAAAAGCGTTTTATCATCAAAATATTCCTCAAAAAAAGGAAAATTTCAAAAAAATCAAAAAAACATTTATGAAACTAGTACCAGTATATCCTATTCCTATTATTCAACCGTAATACTACTCAAAAGTAAAACAGTGTGTTGTGGTATTAGAGTGTATCTTGCAAAACGGTTGCATTTCCTGCATATTCATACGATCTATTGACAAATACCCCTGTTTTTACCGGAATTTGAAACAGGAAATCACAGGAAAAATGGAAATATCGTCCATGCGATTTAATTCCGATTCGTACTTGCACCATAGTGAAAATTGTAAAAAAATGGTTTGCAAAAGGTATATACTTTCTTGTAAAATACGCAGGAAGTTAGCGAGAGCTAAATCTTCACGCAATTTTACCTCTGCATCTGCTCCGTGAATCAGGCAGATGTTTTCATGAAAGGATGGTTCAAATGAACAAAATTACTCAGGCAGAAATAGGAGGGCTGTTTGAATTAACTCAAGAAGCCCGCGCTGAGCTTTCCTCTTCAAAATATTATAACGAGGACTTGGCACCTACGTCCATTTCAGAAAGAAACTGGACAACTTACAACATCACAATGCTGTGGGTAGGTATGTCGATCTGCATTCCTGCTCTGGCGCTGTCTTCCAGCTTGATCACAGTGGGAATCTCCCCTTGGATGGCAGTTATCAACGTAGCGATCGCTAATGTGATCGTAGTAATCCCGATCCTGCTCAACTCGCAGATCGGTACAAAATACGGAATTCCGTTCCCGCTTCTCGCAAGACTGACCTTCGGAAGCATCGGTGCACAGGTACCGGCGATCCTCAGAGCGATCACGGCCTGCGGATGGTGCGCGGTTCAGTCCTGGGCTGGCGGTGGCGGTGTTGCTGCTCTGCTGAGCATCTTCTTCGGTTCCAGATTCACAGATGAATCCTGGACGATCCGTGTTCCTTCCTGGGGCGGTATGACAGATGTTGCATGCGGACAGATGATCGGATACATCATCTTCCTGATCTTCGTTGCATGGGTAGCATTCAACGGTATTGAAAAAATCAAATGGGTACAGAACATCGGCGGTCCGGCACTGCTGATCGTAATGGCCGTACTTCTCATCTGGTCTGCAAACCTGGCCGGTGAAGAAGGTTATACATTCTTCGGAGTAATGAACACACCGGGAGATGACGCTCTGGTTGCAAGCAACGGCGGATTCGTTCTGGTATACATGACAGGTCTGATGGGTAACATAGCTTACTGGTCTACAATGGCGCTGAACATTCCGGACTTCTCCAGATATGCTCGCTCCCAGAAAGACCAGACAGCAGGTCTGCTTTACGGAATGCCGCTCCCTATGGGACTGTGCGCGTTCATCGGAGCATATTTTGCACAGGCAACAAAGATCGCTTACGGCGAAGCTCTGTTCGACCCTTCCATGATCTTCTATCATCTGGAAAACAAACTGGTTGTACTGCTGGGAGGCCTTGGTGTTATCGCAGCAACAATCACAACATGTGTAGGTGCTAACGTTGTTGCTCCGGCAAACGGATTCTCCAACATTTCGCCTAAGAAGATTTCCTATAAAACTGGTGTTATCGTAACGGTACTGCTTTCGTTCTTCGTACTGCAGGCATGGTGGATCTACAGCTCCGGCAGCGCTTACATGACATGGATGAACGCTTATGGTTCCATCCTGGCGCCGATCGCGGCAATCTTCTGTGCAGACTACTTCCTGTGCAAGCATAAGCGCATCGACATGGTGTCCTTGTTCCAGGGTAAGGAAGGCAGATACTGGTACACCAATGGTGTGAACTGGGCTGCAATCATCGCATGGGTGCTGGCATTCATCTTCCCTCTCATGACATACTTCAATGTAAGCGGTCCGTTCTGGAACTTCATCAACTCCATCAACTACGTATGGTCCTTCGTGATCGGATTCATAGTATATGCACTGCTGATGAAGACCAAGCTGGCTGGCAACTCCTACATCACAGAGGAGGAGCACGAAGCATTCACAGTTCGTGAGCACATCGAAGAAGAAGTTGTGTTAGACAAATAAATCAGAAACCAGCGTTTCCTTCGAAATAAAACAATGAAATATAAAGAATAACAAACAATAAATAACAAATAACAACAATCAGATTTCGAACGAAATGATGGAAATAGGAGCCCTGGGGTCTGCGCAGTCATCTGCAAAGCCCTTCGGGGCTCTTTTTTGTATATTTCGGAAGGAAGCAGAGAAGGATTTTTATTGACACAGGGGGTGATCTGATGATACCATATATGCGGTTAGTCTGTAATAACCAGAAGTCAATCTTGATCAGGAAGAGACTGACAGGAAAGGTCTCTTTTTTTAGAATAGATGGTTAGTGAAAACTAACACATTGTTATAAAAGCATTTTTCATTCATCATTCGTTATTTTTCAGGAGAAGGGGATAGTCAATGAACAAAGCAGTCAATCCGACCAGAAACAGGATCGCAGTCCTTGTGGCGATACTTCTGTGCATGATGCTGTGCATGGGAGCATTCTGCGAGACTGTTACTGCTGATCAGAAGGAACCGCTCAGTTTTTCTTTTGATCAGATCAGGGTAAAGGCAGGGGATACCGTTACGGGGACCCTGGATGCCAACCAGTCCGATATTACCAATGGAATGATCACCATCACATACGACAAGAATCTGGAATTGATCAGAGCCGAAAAATCGGCTCAGCAGGCTGATGATACCTATGTATCCATCAACGCGAAAACAACAGGGGCTGTGGTGATCGCATTTTCCGCGATGAAGCCTGTGAAGCCCGGACCTCTGGTGGATCTGGAATTCAAGGCCTCCGGCAGTGCAAAGGGCGGAAGCACATTAAAGATTTCAGGTGGAACACCGGAAGTCTATGATTCGGCCAACAATCCGGTGAAAATCGCTGCACTGGGACAGTCGTTTCAGGTAAGCGGCACATCAGGTGGCAATGGATCTGATGCCGGAGATAATGCAGGAACAAAGGGAGATGATACTGCAAAGAAACCCGGTCAGAATACAGATAAAAAATCCGATCAGAATTCCAAAACAGGGGATGAACAGCCTGTGATGCTGTATCTGGTGATCGGTGCAGCAGCATTGACCGGAATCGTATATCTGATCAGAAGGGAGGCTGTAAAGAAACATGAAAGCAAATAAGAAAATCATGCAGAAAGCAGTCGCCTGGATCCTGGCCGCCATGCTCCTGCTGAGCGGTCAGGCCGTATCGGTCTTTGCAGGAGAAAGCGCTGCCGCAGGTCAGTCGTCAGGAAAAAGCCAGACCTCCGGTCAGAGTGCAGCCGCATCTGAAAAAGAATACATGGCCGACGAGAGAGGTACTTTGAAAACCTATCAGGCGCAGGATATCGATGAGGATGCGGACAGCATTTCCAATGCGGATAGTGATATCGAAGAAAACGGCGTCAAGGCGACGAAAAAAGAGACTACTGAAAAGACGAGAGTCAAAGGCAGCCGGACAGAAAAAGAAGAGCTGACACCGCAGGAGAACATCAAAAAAAGCGAGAAAGTGCAGGCGATCCTTGTTCTGGATGAAAAATCACTGCTGGAGCGAGGCTATGATGCTTCGGAGCTCTCGAAAAGCTTCTGGGCGAAAACGACACAGAAACGGCTTTTGAAAAAGCAGGAGCGTGTAGCGGAACAGGCGACAGACGAAGTGGATGACGTGACGGTCAACTACTATTATACGATAGGTCTGTGCGGAATCGGGATCACTACAGAGTACGGAAATCTAGAGGAACTGGAGCAGCTGGATGGCATCAGTGAAGTGATCCTTTCCCCGCTTTACGAAACACCGAAAGCAGATGACACCAATACGATCAACGGTGCAGCAGAAGCATGGGAGAATTCCGGATATACCGGCAAGGGCAGTAAGGTTGCCGTAATCGATACCGGCCTGGATCTGACCCATCAGAGTTTTCAGGGAGGAAGCAGCTTCCCGACAACAGATTCCTCATTGACTGCAAAGAAAATCAGCAATGTTCTCAGTAAGCTGAATGCATCGCAGAAGATGAGCAATCTGACAGCCGGACAGCTTTACCGGAGCAATAAAGTTCCTTTTGCATTCAACTATATCGATTCTTCCTTACGTGTAGATCATAACGATGCCAACGGATCCGACCATGGAACTCACGTGGCGGGGATCGCAGCAGCAAACAAGATCGACAGCACATCCATCTGCGGTGTGGCACCGGATGCACAGATCGTGGTGATGAAAGTGTTCGGAAATAACGGCGGAGCCTACTTCAGCGATATCATGGCGGCGATGGAAGATGCCATGATGCTGGGATGTGATTCCGTCAATATCAGTATCGGATCCGCAGCGGGATTCAGTCGTGATGAGCAGGCGATCCAGCAGGTATTCGACCGGATCTGCAATACGGATATCGTGGTATCCATCGCAGCCGGTAACGATTACAATGCCGGATACGGAAACACGACGGGAACAAATGCCAATCTGACCAGCAATCCGGATAACGGCATTCTGGCTTCCCCGGGCTCCTACAGCAGCGCAACGACGGTAGCCAGCCTGAACAATGCCGCAGAATACTTTACAGTAGGAGAGAAAAACCTGACCTTTACCGATTCGGCCACCAGCGATGCGACGAAGTTCCTGAAAAATTTTGCAGCAGGAAAATCGCTGGAATTCGTACCGGTGGACAATTACGGCGCATCAAAGGATGATTTTGAAAAGGCTGACGTGAGGGGAAAGATCGCACTGGTACAGCGCGGCGGCAAGATCACTTTTACAGCAAAACAGGAAAATGCACAGGCAGCGGGAGCGGCCGGTGTGATCGTGTACAATAATATGGACGGTACGACGTCGATGAAAATCAACGATGGAGCCGGATATATCCCATGTATTTCCGTTTCGAAAGCAGCAGGAGAATACATGGTGAGCCAGTATGAAGCAGGGACAAAAATATTGACCATAGGAGAAGGCAAGAGCAAGGATAATCTGACCATGAGCAGCTTTTCTTCCTGGGGATGTACACCGTCTCTCAATCTGAAACCGGATCTGACGGCAGTTGGAGGTAATGTGCTTTCAACGGTCAATGGAGGCGAATACGGCGTTAAGTCGGGAACGTCCATGGCATCTCCTCAGATTGCAGGGGCATCCGCTGTAGTGAAGCAGCATCTGCGTGACAAGTTCCCGAAGCTTTCCGCAGGGGATGTGTACCAGCGAACCAATCAGCTTCTCATGAGCACGGCAACACCGTATCAGGAAGACAGCGGTGCGGAGTATTCTCCTAGAAAACAGGGAGCAGGTGTGGTCAATCTCAGCAATGCACTGGCGAGCCAGGCATATCTGAGCGTTTCCAAAGAGAGCAGTAAACGCCCGAAGGCAGAACTCTACGATGATCCGCAGAAAACAGGAACATTCAAATACACTTTCGATGTTTCCAATGTGACCGGAGATTCTCTGGCCTACACGCTGGACACATCGGTTCTGACCAACGGATACCGTGCAGAAATGGAAGAAGACGGATCGGAATACTATCTGATGAGCGACAGCGATCGGAAGGTGGATGCCAAGGTCAGCTACGATAGCAGCGATCTGGGCCTCTACTATGATCTGACAGAAGATAAGAAAGTGGATACCCGGGACATCTACAGGCTGATGACGAAAAAGGACTACAGCAACCGGGAAAAGGCGATGGCAGATATCAACAAGGATGATGCCCTCTGCAATGGAGAAGATGTGCAGCTGTTCCTGGATAATCTGACCGGCCTGAATGATGACGTGGATCTGGATAAGGAAGCCTTGATCGTTTCCGGAAATGATACTGCATCGGTGACGGTGGATCTGGCACTTTCGGATTCTGAGAAAAAGGAGCTGGACAAGTATTATCCTAACGGGATCTACGTGGAAGGCTATACCTATCTGCGCTCAGAGAACTACGACAATATCGGACTTTCTCTGCCGTATATGGGATTCTACGGAGACTGGAGCAAGGCATCTGTATTCGATGCCCAGCAGTATCATAGCGCGACAGATGGCAGGATCAATTCCTATGGAACGTACCTGTGGACCGAGCAGTCCGTTCTGGGAGTCAATCCGTATATCGAATCGGAATACGAACCGGAAAAGGGCGCGATCTCCGAAAGCAACAAGCTGGATGTATTCGAGAGCAGCCTGCTGCGGAATGTGAAGCAGATCGACTTTACCGTAACGGATGATCAGGATGACGAGGAATATTACTATTATCGTGATAACTACATCACCAAGGCATTTTACAACAGCAGCAGCGGGACCTACCGGATCTATCGCTCACCGCAGCTTTGGAACGGCAGCAATGGTGCCAGTGAAGACATGCTGCCGAATAACACCAAGACGACTCTGAAGGTGCAGGCGACACTGGACTATAAGGATAAGATACAGACGCTGGAATATCCGATTACCGTAGACAATGAAAGTCCCGAACTTTCCGGGAAACCGACGGCTGAAAAGCAGGGAGACAAGACGATCCTCAAGGCATCCTTTAAGGATAACCAGTACATTGCAGCGGTCATCTTCAAGAGTGCCAACGGAGCCAGCGAATACGGAAGGTTTGCGGTGGATCAGGACGAAGCCGGCCAGCCGGTCAAAGACATGGAATTCGACGTAAGCGATTACGGGGATGATTTCATGATGATCGTTGTGGACTATGCCATGAACCAGACGGATTACGATATGGATCTGGGGCTTTCCGCCAATGGCTTCAAGAAGCCGACCGCACTGGACAAGGACAAGATCTACGGCTTCAACATGGGCGATACGGCAAACCTTAAGGCCGGCATGGTGCAGGCCAATAAGAAGGACGCTTCTGATGCAAAGAATGTTGCATCGGTAAACGGGATCTATGCGGCGGAATATATCGATGGTCACATGATCGCGGTCAATGCCCTCAAGGAGCTGAGCGTCTATACACCGCAGGGCAAGGTCTGGGCACAGAGCAAGATCCGTGATCTGGATTGTGAGATCAGCGATATGGCATATAACTATGCAGACCAGAAGCTTTATACGGTCGCTTATAAAAACGGCGGCACGTATCTTTGCACGATGGATATCTATGATGGCAGCATGACGGATATCGGTAAATTCAGCAAGAAGATCCTGACGCTGGGCTGCACGACAGAAGGACAGCTGTACGGCCTCAGCAAGGACGGCGAACTCTGTAAAATAGACAAGAGCAGCGCGAAATATGAGGTAGTCGGCAAGGTATCTGAAACGGAGTCCGATGACTGGGTAACGCTGAATTATCGTCAGTCCATGGCATACGACCATAATACGGACACGATGTACTGGTATGTGTTCAGCTACAACAGTGCAACGAAGAAGATGATCAGCCGTCTTGATACGATCGACCTGAAGACAGGAAAAACAAAAGAAGTCGGTAAATTCGATGAAGCATGCGAGGTTTCCGGACTCTTTATCCCGTACGATGGATCTCTTAAAATCGAAGGAACCGATCAGGCGACGGGCATCACGCTGAACCAGACTTCCATCGCTATGTTCCCGGGACAGGAAAACCGGATCTTTGCAGCAGTGACTCCTTGGAATCTGAACAACAGCGAGATCGAATGGAAGAGCGGCAATGAGAACGTGGCAACGGTAACAAACGGCAGGATCAAAGGTGTTTCCGCCGGGGACACCAAGGTGACAGCTGCGATCAAGGGAACGAACCTGAGCGCGGAATGCAGTGTCAAGGTCATGGCAAATTCAGGAGATTTATATGGATATCTGCTCCATGACTGGCACGACAGCGCTACCAATAAGGTGATCCGTTTCAATCCTGCGAAACCGACGAAGTATAAAACGCAGGCGGAGATCCTCAAGTTTGTCTACGCAGGAGAATATGTGGATGGAACGTATTACTGCTACGACAGCAATGGGTACCTGTATAAGGTGGATCCGAAATCCTGGACGTATCGTCAGGTGGGCAAGGCCGACAGCAAGATCGTGGAGATGGCCTTTGATTACACGGACAACACCATGTACGGTATTTCCAGTACGGGACATTCCACAAATCTGGTGCGGATCAATCTGAACACCGGGGAAACCACAACTCTGGGATCTCAGAACAGCAAGATCGTGGCGATGACTTGCGTGCCGTCCGATGATTTCAAAACAGCGAAACTGTATGCCATCAATGAAGACAGCAAGCTGGTGACCCTGGACAAAACAAGCGGTAAGGATACCGTTGATGCGGACAGCAGCAAGTACAACATCCCGAAGGTCGAGTACGTGCAGTCCATGACCTACGATTACAACAGCGGATACATCTACTGGGCACAGGTCAACCAGGCGCAGTCCTCATCCCTGTACGTTCTGGATCTGAAGGCGAAGGAAATGTACTATGCCGGTGTCATTGGTAATATCGGTTCTCAGGTAGCCGGACTTTACACCGTTCCTGCAAAGGGAAAGGTGCCGGAGATCCCTTACGTGGAGCTTTCCGATGTAAATCTAGCGGCGGAAGACTGTGTCATGGTCAAGGGCACGAAGATGCAGATGAAGGCGCAGACGGAACCGTATAATGCCACCAGCCAGACCTTCACCTGGAAGACCGATGCAAAGGATATTGCAGACGTCAGTCAGGGAGGCGAGGTAACGGCATATAACAAGGGAACTGCCAATATTTCCGTTACGGTCAAGGATGATAAAACAGGAAAAACAGTCACAAAATCCGTGAAGGTGAAGGTGACAGAGCCGATCGAAAATCTGGGCGGATTCCTGATGCTGGATAACGAGAAGCAGTCCATGAACGCATGGATCGGCATCGATCCGCAGGATCCGAACAATTACAAGGTGAAGAGTAAGAGCGGTAATAACGTGACCATAGGTGCAGGTGCATATTACCAGGGAGATCTTTACGCATATGAAAGCAAAACCGGGGCGTCGGATAAGCGAAGCTTCTACAGGATCGATGCGAAATCGGGAAGAGAATCGGAGGCTCTGGGATCTGTCAACACGAAGGTTTCCGACATGACCTTCGATTATAAGAACGGTATCATGTATGCCATTACCGGAGACAAGAATATCAGCATTGTGGATCTTTCCAGCGGAGCACTGAGTGAAGTGTACAGCCAGAGCGACAAAGTTTTCGTGACGCTGGCGGCTGATGACAAGGGAACCCTTTACACTATCGCCAGAGACAGCGGTGATAAGACCGGCAAAGCAGCATTGTACAGGATCGATCTGTCGGCAGCAGATTCTTCAGGCGACAGCGATACAGCAGGAACTGTTCTGACGAAGATCGGAGATACCGGACGCAATGCCGTGCTGGAACAGTCCATGACCTACGATATGGAAAACGGCTATCTGTACTGGGCTCAGATCTCCAATTCCACGGATGCCAACCTGTGTATCGTGGATCCGCAGAGCGGCTATGCCAGCCCGATCGGAACCATCGGAGCGTCGGGAAGTGAAGTATCGGCTCTGTACTGTGATTACAGCCAGGAGCCGGAAGCACCGTATATCGCTGCAAAGGATCTTACGATCAAACAGGGCGATTCCGCCACACTGCTGGCAGGCGGTGAGCTGCAGCTGACCGTCAGCACTGATCCGGTCTATGCGACCAATAAGGACTTCAGCTATGAGTCCAGCGATACAGCGGTGTGCGAGGTTTCAAAGGGAGGAAAGATCCTTGCGAAGAAACAGGGCACAGCAAAGATCACAGTCAGCCTGAAAGACAAAGAAAAGACGCTGAAAAAAGTCATCGAGGTGAAGGTGATCAAAGCACCGGAGAAGATGGAGGCGTTCCTGTATCAGGACATGCTCTTTGACAGTGTGAAGAATGAATTCATCAGTTTTGCACCGGCAGACAGAAACAGCTGCGAATCCTATGACGAAGGAGAATCCTTCAGCTTCGGCATCATGGCCGCAGACCGGTATGACGGCAGCATTTACGCTTATACGAATGAGACGAAACCGCGTCTTCTGAAAATCGATGAAAAAACGAAAAAGTACAGTGCGGTCGCTACCGTCAGCGACAAGATGGCCGATCTGGCATTTGACCGGACGCAGGGCATCATGTACGGACTGACTTATCTGGGCAACAAGCTGGTGCAGGTGGATCTGACCACCGGCGAAAATTATGAGCTGGGTGTGATTTCCGATGCATCCGGAAACAAGCTCCAGATGCAGAATATCGCAGCCGATAAGAAAGGCGTGATCTACGGTATTACGGCAGACGGCAAGCTTTATATCATCGGTGATGATGCAAAGGCGACCTACGTCGCGGATTCCGGTGTATCGACCCGTGCTGCATATGAGTCGGATCTGGCATACGATGAAAGCGCAGATATGCTGTACTTTGCTCAGTGCAATACGGCTTCCGATCAGAGGAATCTGTACGTGATCGACAAGAAGAGCGGATCGGCAATGAAGCTCTATACCATCGGTGAGGAAGGAGCACAGATTTCCTACCTGTACATCCCGGGAGAATCTTCCGTGAAGGTGCCGGATTCTGTAGAACCGACTGCGATTTCTCTGTCCTCTGATTCGGCTAAGATCGAAGCAGGCAAGAGCGTGAAGCTGAGTGCCCGGGTGCTCCCGGTCAGCGTTTCTGTTGATAAGGATGTGACCTGGTCATCCAGCGATGAGAAAATCGCAACCGTAGATGACAGCGGCAAGGTGACAGGTGTAGCAGCAGGCACCGCCCTGATCAAGGCGATGACAAAAAACGGGAAAGTCAGTGCCAGCTGCGAGGTGACGGTCAGAGAAGCGGGCGATGCAGCGACCCTGTATGGATACGTGACCGCAAGCACTGGTGATACGTCACTGAAAGGAAACTGGGTCTCCTTCTCGGCGGATGACCCATCCAGTCTGACCAAGGTGGCGGCAGGAGCAGAAGTAGCCTGCGCTGCCAATGCAGACGGCGTGGTATACGCATATCTCAAGGGTGGCAGACAGCTGGTCAAGATCAACTTTAAAGGAGAACATTACAAGTATGAGAATGTCGGGGCTGCCGGGGCCAATGTGATCCGAACCCTTGCATACGATAAGAAAAAGAACAAGCTTTATGGGGCAACAGCACTGAAACTGTTTGAGATCGATATGACAACAGGAAAGCAGACCGCGCTCAATTCTTCGATGTACTTCGGACTGGGATCGGGTAATATGCTGAACAGTATCGCAGCAGATCAGAACGGTAATGTATACGGACTTATGGGGCTGGGAGCATTGTGCACCCTGGATCCGACGACAGGGACGGGAGCATTCGTGATAGATAAGAATGCTGCCGTAGATGGCAAACCATCCACGGTAGCCAATAATTCCATGTGCTTTGACAAGAACGATATCCTGTTCTGGGCATCGTCCACATCGAGTTCGATCGGTCAGAATGTCCTGAAGACGGTCGATGCAAAGACAGGAAAACTGATAGAACGTCGCGGAGCCATCGGAGACGGCAAGGTGAAAATCGTCGGGATCTTTGCAGAATAGAATAAAGAGCTTTTTATAGCATAAAAATGAAAACAAAAGAGACCGTTCACAGGTCGGTTCTGCCGATCTGCCACGGTCTCCTTTGTCATATGGAAATATGGAACGGACTTTTTCGTACGCCGGACGGATTCCGGCATTTATGATGTTACGGATGAGACCGCTTTTAGAATTCCGGGAAAAACGGACTGCCTTAAACGGTCTCATCACAGAGAACTTTTTTACTGAACATGCAGAGCTCGTTCGCGCAGTTCCAGTTCTTCCGGATCAGTTGTTTCATCCAGCACGATGTTGTGCGGACGTTTCTTCTTGGTGTCTGGTTCTACGCAGACAAATGTGATAAACCCCTCTACGTTCTGACCGTCTGCGATCTCACACATGGCTTTAACGTGGATCATCATACTCGTGGTTCCTGTCTTAACGATCCGTCCGTAGATAGTCAGGATATCGCCCTTTTCAACAGGCCTTTTGAACGTGAATCCGTGAACGTTGACACACAGAACATCCTGTGGTCTGCCGTGTTCTGCAGCGGCAGTTACGAAACCGGCCTCCACCAGCCATTCAGCTGTTCTGCCGGCAAACAGTGTGCCGTGATGGTTCAGATCTTCAGACTTTACCAGGTGAGAAATTTTAAAAACCTTCATAGCATACTCCCCTTTTCTTTTTTAGTTTATTATCTTTCATATACCCCTTTTGGGATGAACCCAGTATATTCGTTTTTTTATAAAAAAGATATAGAGAATCGGTACTAAGTTGAAGAATACAGGAAATAAAAAGCTCTCAAACTATAGTTTGAGAGCTTTGCAGTTGCAAGTAGTCTAGCTGTTACAAATGTTGCAAGGCCGGTTGCCGACCTATTTACAGGTTGGTGCAGCTTTTTTCTCTGCCTTTCTCTGCTTGATGATTTCGCGGCGTTCTTCCGCTTCTTTCCAGAGCTTTTTTTCAAGTTCGGTTTCAGGAACGTATTTTCTTCCGATTGCCTGAGGGCGTCCGTTTTTACCCATGCAGACCATTGTGAAGTTGGCGGACAGTGCCTTTTCCGGGCCGCTGTGAGATTCCAGATCTTCGGATTCTACGCGCACCAGGACTTCCATCGAAGTGCGGCCTACGTATACAAGAGAGGCAGTGCATGTAACCAGTGCTCCGACGAAGATCGGCAGGTGGAACAGCAGCTCATCCACACGTGCGGTCACGCAGTTTCCCTTACTGAATTTCATAGCGACAGCTGCTGCTGCCATGTCCATAAATTTCATGATCTCGCCACCGTGTACATTTCCTGCCACGTTTGCCTGATGAGGCAGCATGACCTGACTCATTACGATTTTGTGTTGTACTTCCATGTTGTTTTCCTCCATTGTAGTTACAGTGATGCCGGACGAAGTCCGGCGGG
>JABLTO010046787.1_pt1 | contig 23499 bp, 21 predicted proteins | sample 7160091 | NCBI WGS metagenome assembly JABLTO01 (sample SAMN14651225, study PRJNA627086) | human gut metagenome | isolation source: feces | host: Homo sapiens
ACCTATGGCGGCAGCGGCCGGCACGGCGGCGGCTGTTTTTCCGGAAAGGACCCCACGAAGGTGGACCGTTCCGCAGCATACGCGGCGCGCAGGGTAGCCAAGACCATTGTGCGCGCGGGGCTTGCCGCCCGCTGCGAGGTGCAGCTTGCCTACGCGATCGGCGTGAGCAACCCGGTGTCCATTATGGTGGACACGTTCGGCACCGGCACGGCGGCGGTGGTTTCTCCCATTGGCGAGTTAAAATACTGCGATAAGGTGATGCCGATCAATGGCGGGAAAATCGGCCCCATTTCCCAGAAGCTTTACGATTGCCTCACCGGTATTCAGTTCGGCAAGCTGGAAGATCCGTTTGGATGGACGGTCGAAGTCAAATAATTTTGCTATCTTGTAAGATACAGCCGGAGGAATTTTTCCTCCGGCCCGTTCCTGCCCGATTTTCTCCGGCGTATTTTCCGGTAAGACGCGCAGAATGCACATTCAGTACCAGAGGTATCCTGCTGGGGTGGCTCATAAAATTTTCAAGGTGCGATGTTACTTTTTAAGAAGTCAGAGGCTTTCACAAGGGAAGCCATAGAGAAGCGGTCAGTCTGGAAAAATAGTCCTTACACCCTATACAAACTCAAATGGCTGTTTTTAAACCGGGTCTTTTGAAAATTCAAAGAAAATTCATTTTTCCAATGTTCCCCTCTACCTATAACAATCTAAAATGGGTGTTTGGCAACCAGATTTTCAAATTTTGTTGAACTGCCTAATTTTAGAATATAGATTTTGTTCAATTCCCACTTATAGAACTAGCGGAAAGCTGTTTCATAAAAGATTTTGAAAACCCCTACACTAATAGGAATCCGCAGAGCCGTTTTGGAATACAGTTCTGAAAATTTCACAAATTTGGACAAAAAGAAAAACGGCAAAGTTCAAAATCGAACCTTACCGTTTCGCATAGCATTATTTTCTTTTCTCAACAGCTACAATTTTCCATTACCCTACGCATGCAAGTTAGTCTTTGCAACCGTTAAGTTTATTCATTCTAAATTAGACTTTCCACAGTCAAATAGGTACTCATTGTTTATTCTTCTTGTGAGCACCGTAGTATTAGATTGCTCTATAAGTCTTCGGTTGCTCAATATTTTCTTCTCATACTTGATTTTGTCCATGTTCACACATTCACAGTCATAAATTTTATACTTCATTATTTCCAGAACGACATTAACACAAAGATAATTGTGTTTTATGCAAAGCCAGCCGAACATCAAAAAGAAAACGGAAAACAACAGTATTCCTTGATATTTTGTAAAATCAAATGCAAACATCGGAAAAACGAATGACATCATAAACTCTGCCACTGCAAACTTTTCTTCTTTTACGTTTTTCAAGTGCATTGGTTGAACATTATCAACTTTTTCAGAAGTTAGTTCTTTCCTTACTATATGCAACGCCACTAAAAATGCTCCAAAGAGAAATGGAATACTTATTTTTTCCGTGTATAAATCAGCTTCATTATCCATTATGCTGAAAATGTCTGTCAAAACGACAAGAATCCACAACGGAGTAAAAGCAAGATAGTACATACAGATAGCGAATCGTAATTTACCCATAAGTCAAAATCACTTCCAGCTTTTTGCAGCCGCCACTTCCACTGGGGACGAATCCAGTGGATCAAGCATAGCCTTATTGCATAGAAATTTGATCAATCTCTCTGTTGTTTGTTTATCATCAGTATTGATCCGAGTGTCACTTAGTTGAAGTCCAAATTTTTTAGCAAGGCTCTTTCGACGATTTGCATTTTTCAGTGCGTCCAGTCTTGATTGGTTATATGAAACAAATCTTCTTGGGTTCTGCCCTGTTGTTGCAGTTTTTTCAAACTGCTCCGCGTTTGTTAAAAAGTCACACGCGATTATATCATTTACTTTGTTTTTACATACCGCCTTATAAGCTCTCTCCATACCAAATAGATTTTCGCCTGCCATAGACAGCATATAGACAGTATCTCCTGCTATGATGACATCCACCGTCTTTTTCAACGATAAGATTGGCTCTGATACCTTATTAAACGTATTCGTTTCACGCCATAAAAATTTATTATTCATAACCGTAATAGGCGATTGCATTGAAACAAACTTAATTGGAAGTTGTTCGTCCTGAAGAGAAATCGTTCCCAAAATCATGTAAGCACTGTATTTGCATTGTCCAATCGGACCTTCTGTATCTGGATTTGCCGCTTCATTAATCAGCGCATCAAATCCATTTTGTATAAGGTTATTATCCCTTTGAAGTTTATATATTACATTGCCCACAACATCTCCTGTATAATCGTCTACACTGGCGAAGCTATCAATTCCACTGTCCGAAAGGTAATACTTCGACAATTGATGCGCAAAATCTCTTATACTACCTTCTGGTCTTAAACAAATCTCACGGTCATGATATGTCACACCCTCTCTCTCGGCTTTAACTTTAATTAGCTGCATAGACCATAACGGTGTGCCTTGCACAGCATCAAAAATCCGCTTAAGTCGTTCCTTGCTCACTTAAATCACCGCACTTCTTTGATGTTTCAAAAATTTTGTCTTATTTCAGTCTTTTTTTAATTTTCTTTTAATATTAAATCACTTTTGCTGTTTTTCTGCAAGAGGTCTTTCACCAATGGAGTTCATCTTCTTAAAATTCTAAAACCCGAACTTTTCATCGGTTATATCGGCTTTCAGAACTCGAATCTACTCAAGCGCACATCCAATCCCATTGCGCATGTCAGAATGTCTTGCATTGCACTCCTTCCTGATAAAGATTACAGGCCGGAACTGCCCGGGTGGAAATCCGAACTTTGCTACTCGCGCTCCTCGCTTTTCTGCGATGCAACAATCTGTTGTTCTCTTGGGCAGTTCGTTCACGTTGAACAAACGAGATACGTTTTCGCCAAGAACCATCCGATCTTAGCCTGTACCTTTCGTATAGCAAATCTTTCAATGCTACGCTTCCTTATTTTCGTCTTCAGTTGTGATTCTTTTTCATGAGGCGTTGAAAATTTCACAATCTTGAACAAAAAGAAAAACGGCAAAGTTCAAAATTAAACCTTACCGTTTTACATACACTTACGCTATTTCAATTTTTTCCTGATGTGTGTTTATCTCCAGTAGTTAGCCTTTCAATTTATAGACTGTATCCTCTATCACGAATCACATCGACAACTTCGGAAACATATTTCTGACAAGTGTCGTGGTCAGGAGCTTCTACCATAACACGCACCACAGGCTCCGTGCCGGATTCACGAACCAGAATACGGCCGGTATTGCTCAGTGCTTCAGCCACATTCTTTACTGCTGTCTGCACAGCCTCATCGTTCTGTGCCGCTTTCTTATCCGTTACACGAACATTCTCCAGCACCTGCGGATAAATTTTCAGCGGTGCTGCCAATTCGCTCATCGGTTTTTTCTTAGCCAGCATGACTTCCATCATCTTCAAACTGGTCAGGATGCCGTCACCAGTGCTTGCATACTTGGAGAAGATAATATGACCGCTTTGCTCACCACCGATACGGCAGCCATTCTTTGCCATGTACTCGTAGACATACTTGTCGCCGACAGCAGTTTTTGCATAGCCGATGCCCTTTTCGTCAAAAGCCTTATACAGACCAAAGTTGGACATAACAGTCGTAACCACAGTGTTGGTCAGCAGCTTGCCACGCTCTTTCATATAGCAGCCGTAGATATACAGGATATGGTCTCCGGTCACAACACTACCCTTCTCGTCTACGCACAGGCAGCGGTCAGCATCGCCGTCATAAGCAAAGCCAATATCCAAGCCCTTTTCCACAACAAACTTCTGCAGTCCTTCAATATGGGTAGAGCCAGCATTCAGGTTGATGTTCAAGCCATTGGGCTGATTATTGATAACATAGGTATCTGCGCCGAGAGCATCAAAAACAGACTTGGCGATGTTCCAAGAACTTCCATTGGCACAATCCAAACCGACCTTAACTCCCTTGAAAGAGTAGATGCCAAGCGAAATTAGGTAACCCATATAACGATTTCGACCTGCCACATAATCCACCGTGCAGCCGATATGCTCACGATGCGCAAAAGGCAGTTCCGGCCAGTCCCTATCAAACACGTGAAGTTTGCCATCGATATAGTCCTCCACCAGCAGCAGGGTCTCCTCCGGCATTTTCTCACCGTAGCAGTCGATCAGCTTGATACCATTGTCGTAGTACGGATTGTGACTGGCGGAGATCATAATGCCGCAATCAAAGTCATCCACACGAGCGATATACGCCACAGACGGAGTTGTAGTGACATGGAGCAGATAAGCATCTGCGCCAGAAGCAGTCAGACCAGCGACCAGACTGTATTCAAACATGTAAGAGCTGCGACGAGTATCCTTGCCGATGACAATGCGAGCAGGTTCGGTATCACCATTACGCTCACGCAGAGTATTATAATACCAGCCTAGAAAACGGCCCACCTTGTAGGCGTGATCTGCTGTCAATGTAATTCCAGCTTCACCACGAAAACCATCTGTTCCAAAATATTTTCCCATTACTAATCTTCCTCTTTACAAATGATTTTTTAAATTTTTCAGCAGCCTTATCGTACTTTTGGGCAAAACTCTGCGCATACAATTTTTTACAGATTGTTTCGCTTTCTGTTTTTGCTGATAGCACTCAAACATGGATTCCACTCTAGCATATCCATTCGATTTGTATTTTTCAAAGATTTTGTTTCGCAAATCTGTATGTTTTGCTGGCTGGTTCAGCTGTGTATTCACTTGAGCAATATTAGAAAATTCAACCGGATAACTTTCAATCTTTGAGCCATACTTTTCAATGAGTTGTTGTCCCTGTTCTGTGTTTATCAGTAAACATGAAACGCCTTTCCGACTATTGATTGTGCCGCCATGTTCTACCAAGAGCTCAGGATTATATTGTTCAATTCCCCAATAGTCACCAACTGTTACGTCACCCACACGTTGCTTTTGTGCATAAGGGCAATGATAGCAGCATTCTCTTGAAATTTCGCCATTAAAGAAATAATAGTAGTATGATGTTGTATCTGGGGCAATTGGGCTTTCAATAACATCCCCCTTAATATCGGCACATACAATACTCCCTTTTTCACCCCACCCATGTTTTTTGTCACGGAAATCAAACGAATTGATTTTCATTTTTCTCTTTTCTGCTTCACAAGCAATAAAGTCATTAAAGAACCGTTGGGAAGGCACACCATGGCATATAATATCGATCGTATAGAGTTTTCCCCCTGCTCTCTTTGCAATGCTTTTTGCCGCTTCAACCTGACAGGGTGTACCCGAAAACAGCACTTTCTCTCCATTTTTCAAAAGGGTCCGCAGTTCTTTGTAAATCTTGTCCGTACTGCTCTGCACATACTTTGATTTTTGAAGCCGATACAATTCGTTTAGAGAGTGAATCATAATGTGTCGAACATCTGCGACATTGTCTTTAAAATCCATTGCCGCTCCACATACACATCCACCCTCATTCAAAAAAGCTTCTGCTATTGCAGAGAACATACCCCCGGATGCAGAGTTTTCAAGCAGTGTATCATCTCTATTGACCGCTGCCAAACTTTTTATCGGCGTATGTAAATCATCTGCACTTTTATAGTGGCACGAACTTATACACAATCCGCATTCTACGCACTTTTTACTGTCAATCTCCGGGTATATAAAGCCATATTCATCTTCTTGCATCGTAATTGCATTTTTCGGGCATATGCTGGAACAAGCACCGCACCCACAGCAATTTTTCTTTTCCGCAAATAGTTCTATCATTTTTCACTTTCCTTATTTAGTTTAAGCTTTTGAACAAGTTTCTCTGCATGGAACATCCTAGCAATCAGCCAAACTGCATCCGAAAACTCTTGAACTCTAAACATCATCAGAAAAATTGTAGCGTTTGATACCGCAACACATACAGCTGCTTTTACAACGAACCAAAGCCAGCCATTATCGGGGATGAATTTAATTCCAATATTAGTTACTGTTGTTGCTACGATTGCCGTAAACAGGTAATATCCCAACTTTGCAACGTACTCTTTTGCGCTTCTTTTGAAAATCAGTTTGAATATATTCGATGTGATCCACGGTGCGCTGATAACGACCATGCTGACAATCGTAGAGAGAACAATTCCATAAAGGCCCAAAAATTTAACCGTAAGCAGATTCAAGCTTAAATTTACCAATCCTGAAATAAGAGGTCTGAAACGATCTTCATGCCAAATTCCTCCCGCATCTTTATAAACACTTGCCATCATAATATATTCATAGACCCAAAAGTAAACACATAATAAAATCACCAACTGGTATGGTAACAGTAAATCCGTTCCCATCCAAAGCTTCATAAAAGGTTGAAACAGTCCGGAAAAACAACTTACAGAGAACGCCAGAATCCAACATGCCAGAAATGTAAAGATTTGAAAATCGTGATAATTTTTCTCTGTATCACATACAATCATGCTGTTTCCAACACCTGCTGTGATAGATGAATATATAATTGTAACGAATCCTATAACTGCATTGACAATATAGTAATAGTTTTGATATATCGCCAATGCCTCCAAACCTAAAAAGGCAGAGATCACAACCGTATCCGCAGAGCTTACAATTGTAAACCCAAGTTTAGAAGTAAACAAATCTTTGATTTTTTGATTGATTTCCTTAACTGTTTCTTTTGGGAGCTTTCCCTCCGCCTGAAACTGCGGATACAGTTTATTGGAAACGAGCGCCGTCAAAATGTTGTTGAATATCTGCGAAAGCAACAAAACACATACATAGTAATAATAATTGTGGAAGGAAAAGAGCATCCCAATCTGCAAAATATATTTGCATGTGTCCGTAACAATTGTCACTTTGCTGATGACATCCTGTCGCTGATGTGCCTGCAAAATACTATTCTTATATGCAAACAGCCAATATGTAAATACTGTAGCCATTAAATTCAGTAAATACAAAACATAAACATTGATTCCGTCAGGAACATCCCCTGCAATCAGCTTAGGAATGAACGGCAGCAAAATCAATCCGGCTGCAAGCACAACAAGACCAATCAATCGATAATAGATTTTATAGAGCTTCATCAAAGCACATATGGTTCTTGAGTCCTCTTTGGCAATGGGTTTATACATGGAAAACACCATTGCACTGCCTACTCCCAGCTCTGCAAGATTTAAAACCTGCAAAATTGATGTGAAGAGGCTATTCAATCCGAGATACTTTACGCCCAATTCGTACATAATAATCGTACGCATTGCAAACGGAAGTACCAATTGATATATTTTCAGGATAACTCCAAATATTATATTACGTGTAGCATTTCTGCTTCGGTTCATTTCCATTCCGATCTCCTAAATAATCAAGCAGTAATCGCGCACCGAAACTCTATCATTTCTATTTCTTTTCGTTCAACTTTTTATCAATCATGTTTCTGCTTCTTATGTTCTCATTTCATGCTAATTTTTCCGCAAGCCATCCAGTTGACTGTTTTGCAATATCCATTCTTTGGGGTGTAACAAGCGTGTAATCTATGTAATCCAGATTCAGTATTTTATCTTTGTCGTATATTGAAACAAGTCGAGATTTCAAACCGAGGGTTTCCAATATGTTGACCAGCCTTTCATCATTTCTCAAGGAACTACTATCATCTATTCCTTCTCTTTGATTTACACTTATAAATTGTTTCTCATAAATCAATGAAAATGCCGTTCCATGAAAAGAATCGCTGATTACAAAATCCGCATATTTAATCAAGCTCAAAAAATCTCCTGGCGCTGAATGCATTTTTAACACGTGCACTCCATTTTTCTCTACTTTCAGGATAGATTTCACACGTTTTTTTGTCAGCATGGTATAGACAGGCTTTTTATAAGAAGTTGAAATCATTTTTGCAATTGATAGCGCATCTCCACCATCCCAGACATTGTACAAAAAAATATACTCGTGATTTATAATTCTAGGAGAGCAAATTTCGTCGTATTGACTTTTTTCCAACAAAAGCGTTGGATCCAGCGCCGTAAAAACATTTTTACAATCGATAAAACGACTGATCTTTTTTGATCCGCTTTCTTCTCGACAAGAAATAGCAGAAAAATCCCTGATGTCCTCCCTCAATTGGTTGTCGCACCGTTCCTCTGTGAAATCCGTATTATTCACACTTACCGCATACGCAATTTTCTTCCCTTGAAATTCAAAAGGAAGAAAAAAAGAATCGTCGCAATCCCGTGCATGAACATTCCATATTTGATCGCTCCCGCATATCAAAGTATCGAAATTTGCACAATCTTTTTCCAGTTCCTCAACACTATAATAGGCATGATTTGTCAACGAAAGTTCTTTTTCTCGGAACTTTGCAAACGAGTCGATTTGCCTTTTTATAAAGTATGCAATTGGCAATATCTTTACATTATAAATGCAATCAGCTTTTGACGATGCCTTTTTAAAAAGTCCGTACATCTGATCGTACGGAATCGGTTCATAATCTATAATGCGGACATCGCTACTAAATCTTTGTAAGGTCTTTTGAAGTGCCCATGCCTGTAAAACAGACCCATAATTGATTGATTTATGAAATGTTAGGATTCCTATTTTTCTTTTTCCTGCGTCGGTCACAAAAATTCCTCCTGATTGCCATATCAATATTTATATTGTGTTGATTCATGTTAAGCAATCGGCAATCTTTTTATCTTGAGAATGCTCCAATTACCATTTTTTACATTGAAACAGCATTATCTTCACTTTATGCTTCAGCGAAAGCTTCGCTCGCATACTTTTTATCATTTTCAATGTATCCGCTATAGAGTCTCTGTCTTGAAAGCCAGGTTTACCCAGCAATCCCGCAAGATCATTCGCATAGAAATCTCTGATATAGTCATGAAACGGTCCTTCTCGATTTCGGGTGATTTTCCACATTTCATCAAGCGCAGCGAGATGTGTATTTTCTTTCCAAATATCAGCATCGTTCATTGCGCTGTTTTCCCGCTGAACATAGTAGTAAACAGGCTTTCCAATATAGTTCACGGACTCGATTTTTGTCAGATACTTCAAACAAAAAAGCATGTCCTCCCATATTTTAACGCGCGAATCAAAACAGATATTTTCTTTTTCGATAATTTCTCTCAAAAAAATCTTATTCCATAAATATCCCTGAAATGCATCTGGGCTATGCAGCATATCAATCGCCTCCGCAGCACTTAATGCTTTCCGATCTGTACCTGCAAGTGCTGCTTTGTGTGGATGCTTTTGGCTACCCTGCACTAAGAAATACTCTGCGCATGCCAATTGAGCATTTTTCAGCTCTCCAACCAGCGTTCCTATATAATCTTTAGCTACATAGTCATCGCTATCCACAAATGCCAAAAATTTTCCTTTTGCCGCCTGGATGCCGACATTTCTGCTATCCGATACGCCTGTATTTTTCTTTTGAATCAGCCGGAAGCGATTGTCTGCTTGCACATATTTTTTGCAAATATTTCCCGTTTCATCCTTAGAACCATCATCAATCATTATCACTTCCATTTCACGATAGGACTGATGCAAAAGGCTATCAAGACATTTATCTATATATTTTTCCGTATTATAGGCCGGAACAATCACGGAGACCAAAGATTTAGTTGTCATTTTTCTTTTTTCCCATACATCTGTATATCAAATTGGCTGAATAGTAAAAAGTCTTCGCCATATAAAAATATACGAATTGTGAACGTGTTGCATATTGTTTGACAGCTTTTCCCGTCTCTCGCTCTTGCAAAAAGCTTTTTACTTCTTTCATCTTGTCTTTATACTGGTCTTTTTCGCTATCCGAAAATTGATTTTGTACAATGGCAAGCGACATAACCACTGCCCGCTGTGCACGGATTTTCTGTTTTTCTTCCGCGGTCAGCATAAAGTCCAGCTCTTCTGCCCGCTCATTCAATGCATCAAACCATTCTAACTGGTTGCTTAATTTCACCACATTTGTAATCGAATCGCTTCGTTCAAAATAGTAGTAATAATGTTCTGGCAGGATACAGACCTTATCCACTTGTAAGAAAAGTTTATGCGCTGTACGAATGTCCTCATACACTTTTCTCTCTGGGAAACTTACTTTATCAAACAACCATTTCGGGAATATATTTTTGGGGATATGACTTGTAAAAGGAGAGTTTTCCACAAGCATCTTTACAGCATCTGTTCCCGATACAATTTGCTTTTCTGCAAACCATTCAATATCAGCGTTCTTTCTTCCATCCGTCCGAATCATTCCGCAGCATACAATTTCTCCCTCGCTCAATGCCGCTACCATATTCTCTACCATGTTTTCATGGATCCAGTCGTCAGAGTCCACAAATATAAGATGGCTTCCCGTAGTATTTTCGATTCCTGTATTTCTGGCTGCCGATAAACCGCCATTCACACGATGAATGGCCTTAATACGCATATCACGGCGCGCCCATTCATCTATTTTTTTCCGCTGTTATCCCTTGATCCATCGTCCACAAGTAGGATCTCAATATTTTTATAGCTTTGTCTGACAATTGACTCCACACAGCGATCCAGATATTTTTCTACATTATAGACCGGGACAATCACAGAGACTTTCGTATCTTGATTCATTACACTCATTTCCTCACTCGAACACCTTTGGTAGAGCATTCAGCCCACAGCAACGCAATAAAAAAGAAAAATTGCTTATTGTAAACGATTTCTCCTATGCCGATAAAGACATATACATACAGCATCGAAAATGTAATCCAATTTGTATCTCTAAAACACCCACTGCTTTCGTTTTTAAAAAATTTACACACGCTTGACATCATATAGACAAACATTGCTGCCATCGTAATGAAACCATAACAAATAATGAAATCCCACATGGCATTTTGAGCATTTGCATACCACATTGAGGTTTTCTTGAAGATATCTGTATAGTACCCGTATCCCCACCACTTGCTTTGAGATATAATGCCATAAATATAATCGTACACCTGCATTCTTCCCGTCAATGTGGCATCTCTGTGCAAAATATCTACAATCAAATAGCGGACAGGTGTCCACGTTAAAATACCACTAAAAAAGAGCAGTAAAAACCCGCTCAGAAAAAATACAACAATAAATGTGATTGGATTTGAGGCAATTTTCCTCAGATTTTCCGGGAGAAAATACAGCATCACAAATACCCAGCATGCAAGCAATGTTGTATTGCAATCCACAAATTTACATACTACCGACAGCAAAATTGCATACGCAACAACTTTTCTGTTCCGTCTTTTTTCGTTTTTTTCTTCAAATACCAGAAGAAACATCAACACCAGATGAGCATACGCAACATTGAATTTATTGCCCAGCAGTGTGGTGCCTATGTCTCGCCCTGAAATATTATAAAAGGTTCCCGGCATCACCAACATCAACAAATCATTGAGTGCCAAAACAATCAATAAATATATTTTTCCACCAAACAATACTTCATCAATCATTCCCCTGTTTCCAGCCTCTACCAGAAGGATGCACACGATAAAATTCAATGCACCATAATAGACAGCTCCTCTCAACAGCGCTGGATCAACATGATTTAAATAAGATGATATAACTATACATCCCATCACTGTAAACTCCAGCATCAAAAACATTACGTCTGATACTTTTTTTATACATTTACAATGAAGTGTTACATATATAGTGACAGCCAACAGACTAATATACTGTATCAGGGTATAAAATGGAGAATTTATGTACCCTATTGTGATCAAATCCAAAAACATAAAAACGGATATGATTGAGAGTAATGGGACTTTTGTTTTCTTTTTTAGTATAAGCCTCAACTTCATTTACCCATCAATTCCTTTTCAAAATTTTCCACCTGTGTGCTGATATCATACTCTGATCCGATCATTTTATTGGCCACCTGTATTTTTCCAAGCATTTTTTCTACAGTGTCCGCCCACTGTTCTGGCGAATCCTTCAGTGGCACAAATACAACATTTTCATTCACACGTGCAATTTCAGGAACACCACCTGACAAAACACAAGGGAGAAGTGCAGCCTGTGCTTCTAATGCAACAACACCAAGGCCTTCAAATTGAGAAGGCAGGATAAACAGATCCATCGCCTGATAAATTTTATCTACATCTCCCCTCGCGCCAAGAAACGTAACCTTTGATTCAAGCCCTTCCCGTTTTACAAGTTCCCGTATTTCCGGCTCAAGTTGCCCTTGCCCTACCAACAGCAGATGATATTTTTCATTTCTTTCCGAGAGACATTCGAAAACTTTGATCAAAAAAGCATGATTCTTTTGGAAGTGAAATCTTCCCACATGACCAATTACAATTTTATTCTGAACATGAAGTTCTTTTCTGTACTGGTTTCTAACTTCTTCATTTTTTTCGTATTTTTTCACATCAATAGCGTTCACAATCACCTTATAATTCGGATTTTGCATCACCCGTTGATCAAAGAACCACGAAGATGCTGTCTCCGAGCAACTCCAAAAATGTGTTGCATATTTTCCCAAACGTTTTTTGTTGTACTGGTGAACGTAATATTTGATTTTTCCTCCATCATTTGACGAATTGTGACAGTGAATGATTCTTTTTGGGATCCCATATTTCTTTGCAGCAATCAAATAGTCAATATTCGATAGCATACAGACATTCACCCAGACAGCCTCATACTCAGCAGCGTGCTGACGCATAAATGCATTGAGTTCTTTTTCAAATTTAAAGTAATTTTTCTTTCTGGATGTTACAAAATAAATTTTCCCGCCGAGTGCTTTTATTTCTTCTTCATATGCTATAAAGGGACTGTTGCTTAAAAAATCAAATTGAATTTCATCTCTGTCAATCTGGCGATAGTAGTTCATAATAACGCTTTCTATACCGCCCGGATTGTCTGTCATTCCGAACACTAGTACTTTCTTCATTTCTACACCTGTTATTTTACAAACCTGATAAATGTATTTTTTCGAAGTTCATGAAACAATTTCGGGCTTATCTTGGCAAATAAAACGCCAGCCCAATGCTTCATAGACATATAACGAATCGCAGCCGATAATTTGTACTTTTTTATATCGCTTTCAAGCTTCACATATTGACTATTCTCTTTCTGATTTTCTGCCACCAATTCGCAATACATTCTGCATGCCATGCTAATATACATTGCTTCTGCATACGGTTCCAAATCAGGAAACTCCAGTGCAGTCTTTTCTTGAATCATCTGTGATACCACGATACCGTCCATATTTAATACTGTGTTCTTATTGTGCATCACAGAATTTTCATTCTGATAGTAATGGTAGAATATATCTGGCATACAATACATTGTCTGTGCACGCAGAAATGTCTCAAACAAAAATAGTCTATCTTCAGCAGTCTTTAAGCCCGTCTCAAATCGCACTTTTTCCACAATTTTTCTAGAAAAGATTTTATCAATGCAATGAACATCTATTTTCCCACTCAAAAAGTCCAAAATCATTTCTTTTTGACTTTTCTTTGTCTCACAATTCGTCACGCAATTTTTCAGAATATCTTTATTATTATCACTGATATAAAACCCTGCCGCAATAATATCCGTCCCAGATTCCATTGCTTTGCTGTACATTTTTTCATAGCAGTCACAATCAATCCAGTCATCCGAATCTACAAACGCTATATAGTCACCTGTTGCCGCTTCAGTTCCTACATTACGTGCATTTGATACCCCTGCATTAGGAATATTCAGCACCATAATATTTTTATGATTTTTTTCATAATCTCTTAAAATATTTAATGTATCGTCTGTAGAGCCGTCGTCCACTACAATAACCTGAAGTCTCTTGAACATCGTCTGGTTTACAATTGAATCCAAGCATCTTTTTATATATTTTTCTCCATTATAAACTGGAACAATTACTGAGATATTATATTTTTCCATTGAATGATTTTCCTTCCCTATTCCATTTACAATGGTTTCTTATCCACGCGTCAGTTTTTCTACCAGTTTTTCCAGCTCTTCATTGAACTTCGCATTGTTGCTGCTTATACCATGTCCCATACTTGCAACGATCTGGTCATAGTTCGTTATAATATCACCCAGTGTTTCAATATCTTCCACATCAATAATCGTGCCCATTCGCTTTGACACATTCCGTGCAAACTCCACCTGATGGTCATTTACATGCTCGTTGTACTGATGCTGACGTGGCACAACAATGGGCGTCTTACCAATCTGCAGCGGCATAATGAAACTGGCTGGGCCCCCTGATGTCAAGATAGGGACAACAATTTTTTCAAAAAAGCAAAAAAATAAGCCGCATAAAGTTTCCCATTGGGTTAAACCCATTGGAAAGCCCTATGCGGCTTATTCGTACTTATTTTAATTATTAGACAATTTCAAATTCAATATCATGAACTTCCGGTTCAATATATTCCGAACACATCAGCGAAACGCTTACTTTGAATTTTCCTTTTCTAGCCGGAACAATATATATTCCATCAAACTCGGCATCATCTTTATGTGGCAACTGGTCACATTCAATCAATATCGAATTATCTCGTATAGATATTGATTCAAATACAGAAGAATGGGAGTTGCTAAAAATTGCCGGGTCTATGACTGGTAAGCTTCGGAATGGTTGCATTCCATCTATACTATTTTTCAAGAAAGCATATGTTGGATTTGAGTCGTTCATAAAACGTTCCTCTGCCTTTTCAATAGGATTCGGCGGAAGTTTTGGTCCTTGCGGTTCCTTCATTTTTTCAATATCATCAATATCATATACAAAAATACCCTTTGGAAATACGATTGAGATTCTAATATCTGTTGCCTTCGCTGTTCCATTATTAAGCACTCTTATCTTGAACGCAACACCACCGTTTATTATTGTCTTATACACACTCATCTGGTGTACATAATCATTTATTTCTTCTTCAGACGGTAGTGCTGCATTATAAGCCTGTAAGTCCTTTTCTTTTACATACTTTTTCAAATATGATTCAACGCAACTTAAATCAAGTGGTTCATACTTGTTTTTGTAGCATTCTCCATCATTATGATATAATTGGATTTTGTATGCATTATCAGAGCTATCAATAAGCAATTTTCCATGTGTTTTAAGACCTTTTTCATCCTCCTCTTCATCCTCCTGTTGATCCAGCACAACTGCGGCCATCAACTCAGGAACCCTCTTTACAATCTGTGATTTCAGCTCAGCATTTTCCTGCTCAAGTTCTCTTATCTTTTTATTCAAACTGAGAATTTCCGCATGACTTGCTTCAATATCAAAGGCATCTCCTCTTATCCACCCTGGACGCTTTTTTCGATCCATTTGCTGATGTAAAGATTCTGAAACCTCTCTAGCAAGTTCGTCAATATTAGTCCACCACTGTACCGTTCGTCCTTTTTTAGCTTCTATCTTGAAATCAGCCAGCTTTTTTATACTTTCTGGATCTTTTTCCATAAATTCCGGCTTAATTGCCACATCATCATCAATTATGAATACCAGAATAGGAATTTTCTTCTCTCTCGCATAGCGAAATTCCTTTTCCGTATAGCTAATTCCAGCATCCGATCCAGATTCTATTACAGAGCCATATCGCTGTCCCAAAATCAAAACATAATAATCCGAACTATCAATCGTCTCTTGTATTATTTCCCACTGTTCTTCGTCAGCAGCGTTAAACATCTCCATGCCAACTGGGAAATGCATCATTGACAGGATTGCATCCCTTACTTTGCTACGCGCTTCTATCAAATCCTTATAAGTTGACGAAATAAAAATTTGGTATTTCTTTTCCATGTTATATCACTTCCTTACAAGATAGTGTTTTATTCTATAACTCACTGATTATTGTATAGCATATAATTCTCCTATCTCCTGAAGAATCTGTTCTTTCGTTCGTCCCACAAGCCCCAACTGTTTAACATCAACCGTTTCATTTTTCATTCGATCAACAAACTTCTGCATATCCTCATACACGCCACTGGGAGTGGCAATCTTGACCGTAGGGTCAATCAGTTCAGTCAATCGAAAAACGTCATTTTTATGCTTCTTAATGTTTTTACTATCAACGTGTTCTCCAGCTTCTTTGCGATCCGTCAAATCCATCCATGCTTTCGCCTTGAATGGAATCAAATATGCAGCATCCAAAACCGTCACTCCATCAACAGTCACTTTCCCCTGCTTCAAGAACTCATAGTAATCATCATCCAAAAGGATTGCAGACAAGCTAGATATGTCCTCATCCATTGGCAGCGGTGTCAATACTGCATCATCTGGAAGTTGAATTGCATCCAGTTTTCTAGTGAACAGTTCGATCATCGCTGGATAACGGTTTGACATCGGGTGACTGAACCGATAAAACTGCGGCATACCAGAGCTTTTATTACAATGTTCGTATCCAGCCTGTTTTACATAGTCCCAGAATTTTCTTCCAAAAGCCGCATCCACGGCTTCAATAATTAGAACAAGGTCAATGTCTTTTGTTGCACGGAAGTCTAAGCCTTCTTCCGTCATCAAGATGTCACACGCAGTTCCACCGATAATTGCATACTGGCTTTCGTTACCCTTGAACCATTCCTTAAAGCTTTCAATCCCTGTTACCATCTATCTTCCTCCACAGATTATTTAACATTTCTTCTACTGCTTCTTCTACCCGTTCATCTGCATCTTCCTTGAGCGATAATGCTAGAGAAAGTCCATCGACCATTTTTTCCTTCGATAATTTTCGTGGGTCATATCTCCACATTTCAACAGTCACCTGTGAATTTGAGTCCTGTAAATCCTTGGTCATGCAGTAATTCCACTGAGATACTTTTTCTGAAGCATAGCACCGAACACTAGGCGCATTGAGCATCGAATACTCCGCCAATGCGGAATATCCGCTCTCCAACAATTCAGTCTTTACTTCCTCGCATGGAACATAGACCGTCCTTTTCACAGGATTGAGCAGAACTTTCTCTGCTTTGTAAAACAACTCTTTGGCGGAGTTTTCCGAAAACAGTATCTTCTGCACTCCAATTTTTCTTGATCGCAGAAATCCCATTCCTTCAAGTTGTTTAGAAGCTCTGGAAATAGATGTTGGTGTCAAATCCAAATCTTTTGCAGCTTGACTTGTGGACAGCTCCTTTGCTCCCTCATAAATAAAATAAAGCAACAGCATCTGTGCCGATGGCAAGATTTCTTCTCTGTCACTCTTTTCTGCATCACAGCGTTCCTGCAAATATGCTGCCATAAAGGGCAGATAAATTTGCTTTCCATCCACAATAAATGCTATTTTCTCTCGAAGCAAATACTCTTTCTGCCGTGCAGTGATCTGTTCCAATACTAAAATCACAGGACAATCCGCAACCTTTTTCACACGTTCCAGATGCTTTTTTAATGTTTCCACCTGCTCCAATTCGGTTTTAGGATACAAAAAAACGGTTTTTTGACCATTCAGAGATACTTTCTGTGAATCATACCTTGTACTGATGAAGTTTGGCAAATGCTCTAAAGCTTTATTTTCATATAGCACTTCAATTCCTAAAACCCGCTTAAGGTATTCCACTCTATCGCCTCCATTCATAACTCTTTTTCTGTATTATAACTCATTTTAAGTTAAGATACAATATCAAAGTTATGATTATCCAAATCCAACTATTGAGACACCAATATTTTCCAAGCAATTTTGCTTTCATTTCACTTCTTGATACCCCTCCCGTGCCGTGCTATACTATTATCAAATCAAATATTGAGGGAGTGCATTGTCATGAGCAAAAAGCTTGTTGCCTATTTTTCTGCCAGCAGCATTACCGCAAAAGTTGCCGAAGATTTAGCAGATGCCATCGGTGCAGACATTTTTGAAATCCGTCCCGAAGTCCCTTACACAAAAGCCGATCTGAACTGGATGGATAAGAAATCCCGCAGCACTATTGAAATGAGCAATCCCGACTTCCGCCCTGCCATCGCCGCCAAACGCGACAACATGGATGAATACGATACGATTTTTGTCGGATTTCCTATCTGGTGGTACGTTGCCCCTACAATCATCAATACATTTCTGGAAAGCTATGACCTAAAGAATAAAACCATTATTCCATTCGCCACTTCCGGTAGCAGCGATATGGGCAAGACCAATGAAAAGCTTGCTCCTAGCTGCCCTGGTTCCAAGCTCCTACATGGAAAGGTATTTAACGCTTCCTCAACCAAAGCCGATTTGTCCGCATGGGTAGATAGTTTAAATTTCTAAAGAGGAAATACCATGAACATCTTTGAAGAAAAGACCGACAGCGAACTGCTTTCCTATTTTCCTGATTATCAAAAGCTGTGTTCCCTTGACAAATATACTGGATTTCAAAATCCAGACTTTACGGCTATTCTTAAATCCTATCGGGAGAAGTTCGGCCCTATTGGTGAAGGAGTCCTTGGTCACGACTTCTTTGAAGCTGTTTTCCATCGTTGGGAAAAGACCGTACATAACGACTAATCTCCATTCCTACGGAATGAAATGCCCGCCTGATCGAGAAGATTTGCGAATCCTCTCAACCAGACGGGCATTCTTTTTTGCTCACCTCGCTGTTTCTATGCGGTTATGCACCATACTTTTCCAATGCTCTCCGAATCACATCCTCACAGTTAAACTCAACTTTCATCGTCTGATCGTCATACAGATAAACCATGCTGACAAAGGCATCCACACATTCCTTGGTCAGACCTCCTATGTATGTTTTTTGACTTGCCTGCTTTGTCAGGCTGCGGATTTCCTCATCCAGTTCATCTGCGGTTTCCTGCTCTTCCTCTTCTATACGAATCTTCTCTTGCAAATCTGCCAGCTTTTCCCCAAGTCCTTTCTTCTTTTCCAGATATTCATTGCGGGTCAGAATCCCATCTGCATACGATTCATAGAGTTTAATTTGCTCTGCCCGAATCATTTCTGCCTGCTTTTTCAAATCATCAACATCTACACACTGCAAGGTTATGGATTTTTTCTCCTGCATTCCCTGATTCACAACTTCCAATGCTGTAAATACCGTTTTTATAGCGCGGGCAACTCTTGAATTGACCGCCTGCTCTCTGTAATAGCCTGAATAGCAGTGCGAGAATTTTCCTACTGACCTTTTGTGACCGCAACAGAATACCATTTCGCCATACTGCTTCTCATGCCGGAGCTGTCTCAGGCAGTTTCCGCAGCATATTTTGCCTTTCAGAGCAAAATCATCTTCGGTCTTGTATTGGATTGGAGCAACATTGCGGATTGCCTTTTGCGCCTGATAATACTCATCTTTTGTAACGATCGCTTCATGGGTGTTCTCCGTAATAATCCATTTATCTTCCGGCAAGGTGCGGAACGCCGTAGTATTCACATCAAGTTTCTTCCTTCTGCCCATCACCAAAGCCCCAGTATATTCGTACCGCCGCAGCACCCTCCAGACGATTCCTGGATTCCAAAGTATTTCGCTCTCCGGGGCTATAATTGCATTGCCGCCTACTATGGTATTTTTCCGTTTAGAGTACAATCCTGGTGTCGGCAAGCCCAATTCATTCATCGCATAGGCGATCTGCGTTGTATTGCGCCCAGATAATGCCAAATCAAACACCTTTCGGACGCAGGCCGCTGCTTCTGGGTCAATCGCCCATCGCTGATTGCCTTTCCCATTCCAGACGTAACCAAACGGTACATTAACAGATGTAGCTTTGCCACTTTTCCAGTTCACTTCCAATGCCGCACGAACCTTTTTTCCAATGTCACGGCTATACAGATTATTCACCAGATTGCTGACTGCAACTTCGATGCCCGGAGTGCCGTTGTTCAGCTTCATGCTGTCAAAGGCATTGTTCACTGCTATAAAGCGGACACCCATCAATGGAAAAATCTGCTCAACATAATCGCCCACGCCAATATAATCACGCCCTAGCCGGGACAAATCTTTGACCACTATGGTCTTTATCTCCCCTTTCTTCAGGTCAATAATCATCTTCTGAAATGCCGGACGATTGAAATTCGTACCGCTGTATCCATCGTCTACATACTCATCGACCTTATGCAGTTCCGGGTGCTTTCCCAGATAATCGTTCAGTAAGGCTCTTTGATTTTTGATGCTGTTGCTTTCCTGCTGATCGCCGTCCGAACGTGACAATCGAAGATATACAGCGCAGCGATATTGTCCATTTTCCTGAAAAAACATAAAAAGCCGATAACCTCCTTAATCTATTTGTCGTTCTGACAATAAACCAAGAAAATTATCGGCTTTAGTTAGCATATTCTATTTTGACCCAAAGCCATTATCTCATATTTCGCGGTCTATGTCAACGCTTTAATGTGCTAAAGTGCAAATTTTCTTCTACTTTATTCTTTTTTATCTTCTATGCGTCCGTGCGCATTTTTTCAGTGTGTCCTCTAATCGGTTCTCTCCTGCAAAGCTGGTCTTCACTACCATGCCCTTGTCAAGATAGCAATAAGGGTTCTTGATCTGCGAAATGAAATCGACCATCCGCTCCCGCTGCGACAAGTCTTTTCTAATTTCCACTTCGTTGATGTCTACCAGTTCCTCACGGTTCACATTACGGAGATCAGTCTGCGCCATCTGGCGCAGGCTTTCCATGGTGTGATAGGTTCGTGCAGTTGTTTCGGTCATTCACTCATTCCTTTCTGTTTTTTGGGTGGTGTGTCAGCCTCTTTCACTTATAGAATTGGAGAAAGGCCATTTCGCAAGGTATTTTCAAAAAATTTTTTGATTTTTTCAAAAACACCTTGCGAAACACGCTCTTCCCGATTCTAAAGATAGAAGAACCCGAAAAATGCGTAAGGCTACGGCTTCACCGTAAGTAGGGCAAGATTCGCCTGGAGTAACTCAAAATTCACTTTCGTGATTTTTCGTTACCGGCAATCTTGATGGGGATTCCGCTTCCCCATTCCCTCGGTACGCACAAAATCTCTGATTTTGGCTATTTGGCTTCCACTAAAGTGGTCGCAGCCGACCGCCTACGGCTTGTCGGGATTTGCTTCGCAAATAAATTTGAAGGGAGTTTCTATCTATGGGCAGAAGAAAAAAGTGCGAGCAGATAAAAAGAACAAATAACGTAATGGTACGTTTTACGGATGCCGAGTACGCTTCTATTTCCATTTCTGCTGAACAGGCGGGCTATCCGGTTGCCGTTTATGTCAGGAAGAGTGCGCTGGACGAACGCATCGAAGTCCACTACAACATCACTGCAGAACTTCCCGAACTTCAAAAACTGATTGCTGAGTATTCTGCCATCGGCAACAACCTGAATCAGATTGCCCAATACTTCCACTCTGGCGGTTTCTATTCCAAGTCAATGCAGGACGAGATCAACCGCCATCTCACTGCATTATGGCAGCTTCGGCAGGAAGCAATCAAATTAGGGGGAACCTATCATGGCCGTGTTAAAACACATCGCAATAAAAAACGCTGATTACAGTGCGGCAGTCTGCTATTTGAAATATCAGCATGATGAACGACACTTAAAACCGCTCCTTGATGAAAACGGGAGCATGATGCTCCGCAGCGAATTTCACATGAATGGAGTAAACTGCAATCCCGACACCTTTGATCTTGAGTGCGAAATGCTCAATGACCAGTATCGAAAAAACTACCGATACGACGAAGTCAAGTCCCATCACTATATCATCAGTTTTGATCCGCGCGATAAAGACGAACACCATCTTACTGGCGAGAAAGCACAAACTCTGGGACTTGAATTTGTGAAGAATCATCTTCCCGGCCATCAAGCATTGGTCTGTACTCACACGGATGGACATAATGGCAGTGGCAACATCCATGTTCATATCATAATCAACAGCTTACGGAAACTGGACATAGAGCCACAGTCATACACCACACGCAGCATTGACTGCAAAGCAGGATACAAACATCACCTGACAAAAGATTATCTAAAATACTTACAGCAAGAACTTATGAATCTATGCCAGCGTGAAAATCTGTATCAGGTCGATCTTCTCTCTCCGGCTCAACATAAAATCACTGAAGCTGAATACTGGTTGCAAAAGCGAGGGAAGAAAGAGCTGGAAGATATAAACGAACAGATCATTGCTGATGGCATGAATCCAATGGAAACAACATTTCAGACTCGTAAGCAGTTTGTTCGGAATGCTGTTTCAGAGATTTCTTCCTCCGCAATTTCGTTTGAAGATTTTCAAATCCAGTTATTTGAAAAGTATAAGATTCATGTGAAAGAAAATCGGGGAAGATATAGCTATCTGCATCCAGAGCGAGAGAAGTACATTGCTGGTCGCTCTTTAGGCACAAATTTTGATAAAGATTATTTGCTCAATCTTTTTGAAGCCAATGCACTTGCTGCTGAGCAAGAAGAAAAGCAACGACAGACCATGCCCGATTACCATGCAGACCCGATTGCCATTCTCTTCATTCGCTCTGATCTGCGTCTTGTTGTGGACTTGCAGAACTGTATTAAGGCTCAACAGAGCAGAGCCTATGCTCAAAAAGTCAAAATTTCCAATCTTCAGCAGATGGCAAAGACCGTAGCTTACATTCAGGAAAACGGATTCGATACCAGAGAAAATTTACAGACAACCTACGATAGCATCACATTACAGATGCACGATGCACGGCAAAAGACAAAGGACACCGAAACACAAATCAAATCTGTGAATGAGCAAATCCACTATCTGGGTCAGTATCTTTCCACAAAATCCACCTACAATGAATTTTTGAAAGCTCGCTTCAAAGGAAAATTTCGCAAGGATCACGCTGATGAAATTGAGAAGCATGAAAAAGCCGTCCAGATTCTGAAAGCACAAAATCCAGACGACTCACTTCCGAAGATGAAAGATTTGAAGCTTGAAAAAGAACGGTTGCTTGCCTTGAAAGCGGCTCAGTACGACACCTATACCTATTATAAAGATTATCAGAAAGAATTACGAACAGCCTGCGCCAATGTTGACAACATCTTGGGGCAGCACCACATTCGAGATCACACTCAGCGAACAGAACAGACCCTTTAAGCAAAAAAGAGCCACCATACGCTACCCTTTTGTTGGGTAAGCCTATGGTGGCTCTTGCACTATTTTCAGTCTTTAAGCGTCCCTGTATTTCAAGAAACCATTTTGTAATTCCACAAAGCGATCCTGAAATATTTCTTCCAACGCCTGTTTGCAGGGAACCCTCTGCACCCGGGCAACAACAGATCACTTCCTGTTCCGTTCCATATCAGCCGACTGCTCTTGGCTACTCTTTTGCTTTTCCCGTGCCATCTGCCTGATTCGCAATTTATCAAGAACGGATTCCCGTCCGTTGATTATGCGGGGCTTAGGGAGATTGTTGGCACAGCCATCAATCATATTGTAGTTCTGTTCCGTAGTTGATTCTACGGCCCGAACATATTCCCCGTTCTCATAGAACTTCTGATAATGTTCCATCTGGTGTAGTGACGGCTTCTGGTTCATCGGCTTTTCCATCAGCGGTTGATAATCAATTCCGTTTTCCGTTATTCTTGGTTTCAATTCGCTCATGTTCCTTACCTCCTGTGGAAGCAGGCTCGTCTGGTACTAACTCAATCAC
>JABLTO010149448.1_pt1 | contig 23498 bp, 19 predicted proteins | sample 7160091 | NCBI WGS metagenome assembly JABLTO01 (sample SAMN14651225, study PRJNA627086) | human gut metagenome | isolation source: feces | host: Homo sapiens
ATATTATAGATATACTATCTCAACATAACTTATTAAGAATATCTATTAGTGAACTTGATATTGATGAATATTTAATCTCAACAATTGAAAGTAAAAATAATATTGGAAATAATCCCATTTTAATTGAAAAGTTAGATAAGCAAATAGAAACAATTAAGAATATGCAATATAAATATGGACATAAAATTATGCTTGGAGGAGTTTTATCTGTAATTTATAATAATGAATATCTTGTACTAGGTACTGTTGTTATTGATAAATTTAATAATTTTAATCCATTAAGTTCTTGCTTTTATGAAGAAATTAAGTTTGCTAAGAAAAAAGGACTTGATATATTTAATTTCAATGGTATTGGAAATAGTTTAGAAAATAATAAATTATTAAATGATTATAAAATGTATAATGGTAAAGTAATTGAACTTATTGGAGAATATAATTATGTTCTTAGAACTATTGCCTATAAAAGAGAAATGAAAAAGCTCGCAAATAAAAATAGATATTAAAAAAGAGCAATTAAGCTCTTTTCTTTTTCTTCTTAAATTTATTTAGGAAGTCTTTACCAAACACCTCATCAATTGAGTGTGTTTTTTTCATATAGATGAAATATGTAATCATACCAATAGCTGCATACACAACGATTATTAAGATGTTTAAAAATCTTGATGCTACAGAGATTGGAACAACTAATTTAACAACTGATAATACTAAAACCATCAAAACTGTTCCACATAAAGCATTAATTGTTTGTTTTATAGTTTTCTCATAATTAACTCCGCATTTTTTATGAAGTGCTATTAAACAAATAATAAATGATAAACCATAACCTAAAATAGATGCTAGAACAGACCCGTAATAACCAGGCAACCCTAAATTATATAATTGATTTATTAAACTAACATTTATTAAAGATTTTAAAACTAGACCTGAGGCTAAACTTACAAAAACAACTTTATAATATTTTAAGACTTGAGTAATAGTTATTGCTGTTGTAAATAAAGCTGTAATTAAGGCTACATATACATAAAAAGATAATACTGATGGACCATATTTACTAGCCCCATAGAAAACTGTATAAACAGGTTTTGCTAAAAAGCTTAATCCAACTGTCATTGGAAGTATTAAAAACATTAACATTTGAAAACTTTGATTTATCTTCTTTTTAACATCTTCTGTATTTCCAACTACAGCACTTGCTGTTAAGTTAGGAGTTAAACTTACTATCATTCCTGTTGATATAGAAATGATTATCATATTAAATTTAGCAGCCCAAGTAGATAAAATACTCATAATACTTTCAGCTGTTTTTGTTCCATAGATTGGTCCTAATGTTTTAACAACTGTAACAGTATCAACAACACTATATAATGATTTAAATATATCAATCATGATTAATGGAAAAGCATAAATCATAATCTTTTTTAATATCTGTTTATTAGTAATTTTGGGTTCTTTAACATTTAATTCTTTTTCTTCAAATTTTTTCTTATTCTTAAATCTTTTTTCTATTAAGTAAAAATACGAAGCAAATGAACCAACTGTTGCTCCAAAAACGGCAACACCAACAGCAGTAGTTAAAGATAATTTAAATACTTTTAAAGTTAGAAAACTTCCAACTACTATTACTAAAACACGAACTACTTGTTCAAATACTTGGGAAATAGCTGTAGGTGTAATGAATTTATGTCCTTCAAAATAACCTCTATAAATACTTAAAACAGGAACTACTGTTATAGCTGTTGAAATTACTCTTATAACAAAAGTAACATCTTCGATAGTGTTACCACCTTTTAAGTCTCCAAGTATTGCTGTTGCAATCTGTGGAGCAAAAACAAATAAAATAATGAAACATAATATACCTAGTGTTGTTGCTATTTGCTTACCTATTTTAAAAGCTCTTTGTTTAGCATCATAATAACCAAGAGTCTGATATTCACTTATTATTTTACTTATAGCTAAAGGAATTCCAGCAGATGATATAGCCATAAATACCAAATATATTGAATAAGCATATCCATATAAAGCTCCACCTTTTTCACCTATAATTGCATAAAAAGGAATTACATATAAAATACCAAGTATTTTAGTTATAACAATACCAAGTGTTGCAATAAATGCACCTTGAACAAAATTGTTCTTTTTCATAATATCTTTATTTTTATTAACTCTTTTTTTCTTCATCTTATCAACATCCAATCATACTTATATTATCATAGATCTTTATTTTTTTAAATATTTATCTAGATAAATTTAATTGTTATAACTTGCTATTTTCTAAATAATTTCACAAAAAAAAGAAAGATTAAGAAGCTTGTTTTCTTTCTTTTATTTTTTGTTTTACATAATTTGTATCTTTATAATCAATACTCATAATACTATCTAACTTTTCCATATTTAAATCTAAATCATATTCTTTATTAAACATTCTCATAAAGCGTTTAGCCCTGATATAACCTTGTTCAGGTAAAGAAGAATATAACATTTTTAACATGGTCATCTCTAAAACCTTATTTCTTATAGCAACAGAATTTTTATGATTCGTAACGGCACGTTCTAACTCGCTATAATCAACATCTGTTTCTAAACCAAAAAATCTTCCTAAAAGGTCTTCAACCTTAGTTATCCCATCTGTATCTTTTATGAAACCCTCAAATTCTAAATCTTCTAGTTCAGATGAAGCAATTTTTCCATTACTATCAACTCTAATCATTGAAATAGAATTTCCAAATAATTTTTTAGGTCTTCTTAAGGTTAAATATACTGGATACTCACATTCTAAGAAACGCAATTCATCATGACTCAATCTATATTTTAATTGTTCAATATCAAGTTTTTTAGCTATCTTCACGCATTCATAAAAAGCTTTCTTTTCTGTGCCACCAACATATCTAAATGCATCAAAGATTTCTTCGGGATATTTAAATTCAAAAAACATTGCTAATTTATCAATAAGTTTCTGAATTTCATCTAGATTCAATGTCGGATGATAGCCTTCTTTTAGTTTTTCTTCATAGTATTTAATAAACTCACTATTTTGTTCTACTATATATTCTTTACTATCATATTTTTCAAAATTTTCCCATTCTAATCCAGTCATGATGTTATCTCCTTTTTAATGATTAATCTTTATTATAATAGTTATAAAATACTTTGTCCACAAAAACTGTTAAAAAAAGAAATGTAGAATATTATTTTCCACATTTCTTGTTGAAAACTATTTAACAACAATATTTACAATTTTACCTTTAATAACGATTACCTTAACAATTTCTTTTCCATCAGTATGATTTTTAACATTTTCTTCTTTTAAGGCCTTTTCTTTGATAGAATCTTCACCTTCATTAACATTAATTTTTATAGTAGCACGTACTTTTCCATTAACTTGAACAGCTATTTCTTTTTCTTCATCTATAGTTTTTGCCTCATCATACTTAGGCCAACTACTCTTGCATATTGCTTCACCTAAATTATATTTTTCATTTAATTCTTCAGTGATATGTGGCGCAATTGGGTTAAACAAGATTAAGAATGTTCTATAGTCATCTTTTGTTATTTCTTCTTGTTCTTCAAATTTGTTTAGTAAAATCATTAGAGCTGATACTGCTGTATTAAATTTCATTGTATCTATGTCTTCAGTAACTTTTTTTATAGTTTTATGAATTAAGTTTTCTAACTTTTCTGAGTAACCATTTTTATCAGTTACTTTTTCTCCAATTCTAACTACTCGATCAATAAATCTTTTACATCCATTAAGTCCTTGTTCACTCCAAGCAACTTCTTTTTCGTAGTCACCAATAAACATTTCATAAGTTCTTAAAGCATCTGCACCGTATGAAGATACCATATCATCAGGATTTACAACATTTCCTAGTGATTTTGACATCTTAACGCCGCCTTCTCCTAGAATCATACCATGACTTACTCTTGTTTCAAATGGTTCTTTATTTGGTACTAATCCTATATTATATAAGAATTGATTCCAGAATCTAGCATATAATAAATGTCTTGTAGCATGTTCCATACCACCATTATAGAAATCTAGTTTACCCCAATATTTTAAGGCATCTTGACTTGCGAATTCTTTATCATTATGAGCGTCCATATATCTTAACCAATACCATGATGATCCTGCCCAGTTTGGCATTGTATCAGTTTCTCTTTTAGCAGGTTTTCCACAATGTGGACAAGTTGTATTTACCCAGTCAGTGATTGCTGCTAGTGGACTTTCACCATCATCTGTTGGTTCATAGTTTGTAACATCTGGAAGTCTAACTGGTAAGTCTTCTTCTTTTACTGGAACCCAACCACAATCTTCACAATAAACTAGTGGAATTGGTTCTCCCCAGAATCTTTGACGTGAGAATATCCAGTCTTGTAACTTATAATTTACTTTTTCATGGCCTAGGTTATTTTCTTCTAGGTATTCAATCATTTTCTTGATAGAATCTTTTTTATTAGTTAGTCCGTTTAATACTCCAGAGTTAACCATTTCACCATCACCAGTGTAAGCTTTTTCTGAAATATCTCCACCTTTAATTACCTCAACTATATCGATTCCAAATTTTTTAGCAAATTCATAGTCTCTTTCATCATGAGCTGGTACTGCCATGATAGCTCCTGTTCCATAACTCATCATAACATAGTCTGAAATGTAGATTGGAATTTCTTTATTAGTAATTGGATTTATTCCAGTAAGACCTTTTATACATACACCTGTCTTATCTTTATTTACTTGAGTTCTTTCGAATTCTGTTTTATTTTTAATTTTTTCACGATATGATTCGATTTCGTCAAAATTAGAAATCTTATCTTTATTCTTATCTATTATTGGATGTTCTGGTGCAACAACCATGAAAGTTACTCCATATAGAGTATCTGGTCTTGTTGTGAATACTACTAATTCTTCATCTATTTCTTTTACTTTGAAGTTAACTTCTGCTCCTGTTGATTTACCTATCCAGTTAATTTGCGCTGTTTTTATTCTATCTTGGAATTTAGTTTCATCAAGTCCTGTAATTAAGTCTTCTGCATAATCGCTCATTCTAAGCATCCATTGTTCTTTTTCCCTTTGTTCTACTTCTGTTCCACAACGTTCACAAACACCACCTGATGAATCTTCATTAGATAGTCCCATTTTACATTTTGGACACCAGTTAATATTTTTCTTTGCTTTATAAGCCATTCCATGTTCAAAGAATTTTAAAAATTGCCATTGAGTCCATTTGTAATATTCTGGATCAGTTGTTGCGAATTCTCTTGTCCAATCAATTGATAGACCAATTGCTTTAATTTGGCTCTTGAAATTTTTAATATTTTCTTTTACAGCAACACTAGGATGAATATGATTTTTAATGGCATATTGTTCTGCTGGTGCTCCAAAAGCATCCCATCCCATTGGGAATAAAACATTGTATCCATTCATTCTTTTCTTACGTGCTAAAGCATCTAGGGCAGTATAACTTCTAACATGTCCAACATGAAGCCCTGCTCCTGATGGATAAGGAAATTCTACTAAATAATAATATTTAGGTTTACTACTTTTATTATCTGCAACAAATACCTTTTCATCTTCCCAATATTGTTGCCATTTCTTTTCTATACTTGTATAATTACTCATTTTTAATCAATCCTTTCTTAACATAATATTTACCAATAAAACTATAACTTAAAAGTATTAATGGGAAAGCCAGTACTAAAGCCAGTAAAATCTGAAGTAGATAATTATCTATAATTAAAACTAACGTAACTAAAATAGAAATATCTAGCGAACTAACTAAAGATACAACTAGTAGTAGTCTGTTATAATTAATTTTATCTAAATCAAGCTTATACTTTGATTCTAAAAGTTTTATCTCCATTGGTTTCTTTGGTAAAATATCTTCTTTACCTTTATTATTTTTTTCTTTTTAAACAGTTTTTTCTTTGATTTCTTTTCTTTTTTTATCTTTGCTTTTCTAATTATAAATATTTGATAAAATAAGAAGACAAAGATAAATGTCAGTAAAAATAAAATTACTTGTTTCATACTCCTCCTTCAAATAAAAAACGCCCTTAATATATAAGGACGAATTATTTCCGTGGTACCACCTTATTTCATAGAATAAATCTATGCGGCTTAATAGAGATAATGGTCTTACCCAATATACTTAAAGATAGTCAAGTTCATAATCATTTCAGGTTTATTTTCACCAACCATAAACTCTCTTAACTGAAATTAATCATTACTACTACTACCAATATTTCAAATATTTGAATTTATTATACTAGAACTCACTAATATATTCAAGTAGTTTTAAGAATAAATTAATATAAGCTCTAGATAATCCTTTTCCTCTTAGTTTTCTAATTGCTATACGTTTTTTACTAATAGATTGATTACTAAACATTATATCAGATATTTCTTCTTTTAAATAAACATTAATTTTTAGGTCTAATAAAATACTTTTTACATCATCGTTAATAACTCTAACTGCATCTATTTCAATATCTTTTCCTCGACAATTAATTGTTAACTGCCCAATAGTTGGAATATTATTTACATAAACAACGAAGTCATTTCCATCAAATTCACTTTCTACTTTACATGGTTGACTATTATAATATGCAGTAACACTTTCTGCTTCTTTAGTATTTCTAAAGACTACTTTATAGTTTCTTTTAGCTGGAACTATGCCACTTTTTCCTTCTATTGATCTAATGATAAGTGTGTAGTTATTTTTTAAATAGTTGTAATCAATTGATGTTTTTAAATAATAACCATCTTTATATAAAGCAGTAACACCATCATCTTCATACAAGGTATAAGTATTAGATACTCCTGGGAATATTTGAATCTCCAAATCTGTTGGTAGCCCTGTATTGTTATAATCACTACGATTAGACAAAGGAATTATACTACCAGCATGGGCAAACACAGGATAATCCTCCTCTTTATAGAAAGAAACATATTTCTTATTACCAGGGAATTTCTTACCTGTTGTAAAATCATACCAAACACCTTCTGGAATAAAGAAACGATGAATAGTACGATTCATTACTTCATCCATTTTTGTAAGAATAGGACATACAAGTAGTTGAGAACCAAAATAATATTGATTTTTATATAAATCGTCATCATAAGTCCACATATAGTTATAATAAAATGGTTGAATAAGCGGTGTACCAGCTTTAGTATAGTTATATGATTCTGTATACAAATATGGGATTAATCTATGACGCAATCTTAAATATTCAGAAGCGATATTTTGTGTTTCATAGTCCCATAACCATGGTTCTTTTTTATAATATGGACCCCTTGCTGCATGAAATCTTAAAATTGGTGAAAAAACACTTAATTCTAAGTATCTGATATATAGTTCTGCTTCTTCAATACCTCCATGATTTCCTGCTACATCATGACTCCAAAATGATACTCCAATGTTAGCAGCATCAAGATAATATTTAGGAATTTTATTTAATTCTTCCCAACTAATTTCACTAGAACCACCATAAAGAACAGGATATCTATGAGGAGCAAAGATACCGTTACGAGCAAGTATCATACTTCTTTTTTCAGCTTTTCTTCCTGAATCAAGATATAAATAATGATTATAGGCCCATAAGTTTGTAAGATTAGAATTTCCTTTATAATCACTCCAGAAGAAATCTACTCCTAAATCTTCTAATGGATGTAGTAAAATCTTAAAGTAAACATCTAATAGTTTTGGATTTAAAGGATCAAATAAAATTATTTTATTATCAGTAACTCCTAGATATGATGCTGCTACTTTATAATATAATTCGTGTGGATAAATTCCTTCTTCTGGGTTTATAACAAGACCAAATCTAATTCCTTTTTTATGAAGATTATCTATAGTTTTTTTAGGTTCTGGAAGCAAACTTTTATTAAAAGTAAAACCAGTCTTTAACCCTTTAGCGTTACCTACATTTCTATAATGCCAGTCGTTATCAAGTAAAAGAATTGATAATGGAATTTTCTTTTTTTCAAAATGTTTTACTAAACTGGTAATTTTTTCATCATCATATTCTATATTTCTACTCCACCAATTACCTAAGGCATATCTTGGTATTAACTCTGGATATCCTGTCATTTTAAAATAATCAAGAAGAGCTTGTTTATAATCGTAATCGTACATGAACACATAAACATCAATGGAGTTTGGATCTCTATCAAACATTGTTCCATCGACATTTAAAAGTTTATTAGGAGTATCATTTATACTCGCAAATCCATCTAGAGAGTATAGACCTCTTTGGAGAATTTTCGAACATGGTACATCAATAGATACCATATTTCCTGCCATATTACGTGCTTCTGGATGATTAAAATACCAATCTTTTTGACGTGCAGGATCTCTTGATAACAATGTTATCTTTAAATTTTTAGTTGGATCTAATTTTGTTCCAATAAATGGTTGTCTTTTCAAATAAGTAAGTCTAAAATATTTGGTTGTGATTTCTAAGATATTTTGATCTTGGTTAATTCTAAAATTAGGATAACCTAAATTTCTAGTTTGAATTAACTGTGTTGGTGAGTCTACAAATTTCCCATCTGGATTATATTCAAGACGTACAACACGTTCAGTTATAATACTAATACGATAATTTGGTCCTTTATAAATTGCTTTTTCTTCAGGACGAGACTTAGAATTATCTATTGAAAACTGCTTTCCTAATGGATACATAGCCAACACCTTCCTATTATTCTAGAATAATGATATCACATTTTCTTACTATTTCCAAGGAAAAAGAAAACAACTTGATAAAGAATAGAAAATATGATACTATGTATATAGATGAAGTTTACTTCATAAAATAAAAATGGAACATTCAATATTTCTCTGTTGGGTGTTGCCTAAAAGGTGTTCACCTAACTTATGTTAGGTGTTTTTTTATTTTATAGTTACAAAAAGTAAACCTATAAGTAAAAGGATAATGATAATCAAAAGAAATACTAAAAAATCTTTCTTTGACATCTTACCACCTCCTTTCTTTAAAAAAGAGGCAAATCACCCAACTATTAAATGTTCCGAGTTTTACTATAACATATGTTCGTATATGTTTCAATAAATTTTATTAAAAAAAGCCAATTAGTGGCTTTATTTGTCTAAATGCATTGCATAGTATTCTTCATAAGAAATATCTTTTTCATATATCTCTTTAGCAATATCTTTTCCAACATAACGATAATGCCATGCTTCATGTCTTATTCCTGTAATATCTTCAAAATCAGGTTTAAATCTATAAATAAATCCGTATTTATAGCAATTATCAACAATCCATTTATACTCTTTGCTACTTGCAAAAACATTTGCTGTTGTACTTCCTATATCAAACGAAAGACCTGTTTGATGTTCTGAAAAACCTGGCTTTAAAACATATTTTTCAACATAAGCATCACCATATAAATTTTTATAAGTATCTGATATCTCTTGTTGTTCATCATAACTACGATATGCTGAATTTATTATTAATCCATACCCTTCTTTTTCTGCATCTTTTTTCATATTCTTAAAAGCTATATAAGCTGTTCTATTAGCTTTCATTCCTTTTTCTTTGGCATCATCTGTACTAATAGCAACTAAATCATTTGGTCTAAAATCTTTATTTAAACATCTATGTTTATTAACTAACATTGTATAAGAAAACTTTTTTATTTCAATGGGATCTTTATAATCTTCTTTATCCATATCTAAATTAACTAATAAAACACTAGTTTCTTCATCTTCTCTGGAGTTATTCATATAAGAAACATAACGATCATAATATTTTATCTTTGCGTAACTTAAAGTATAAAACTCCTCTAAATATCTTACTTTTTTTCTTTTAGCAAACTCTTTTACTTCTTCTCCTGTTCCATGGGCAAGTATCATTGTAATTTGCTCATTATCATAACCATCCTTAATTAAAGCATTTATATTAGATATTACATATTTTTCATCTTTATATTTTATTTTTGCGTAACTATTAAAGTTTTTCTCTTTGTAGTCTGAACTTTCAAAAGCTTTATTTAAAGTCTTATTTTTACCAATATTTAAAACATCATCTTTTTTGAATTTAGCTAAAATATTTTTAGAAGCTTTTTCACTATATCCTAGCTTTTTTAAATCATTTATTTGAACTCGATAAAATATAAACACTCCAAATATAATTATAAATATTACTCCTATAACTTTTAATACATTTAATACAGGAGCCTTAAGTTTAACTTTTTTCTTGGTTACCATAAACTACCTCCAATTATAAACATTATATCATAACTTAATTTTGTGGTATAATATTTTTGGTGATATTTATGAAAGCAATCGTTTTATCTGGAGGAGGCTCTAAAGGTTCTTATCAAATTGGAGTCTGGAGAGCTCTTAGAAAATTACATATTAAATATGATATTGTAACAGGAACTTCTGTAGGTGCTTTAAATGGTGCTTTAATGGTTCAGAATAAATTTCATAAAGCTATTAAATTATGGAGTAAAATTAATATGGAGCTTCTTTTTGGTGATGAAGCTACTAATTCTACTAAAATTAAAGATGTTCTTAATATGTACCGTATTAATTTTTTTAAAAATGGTGGTATGGATGTCAAAATATTAGAAGATGTTATTGATAAATATATAGATAAAGATACATTTTATAATTCAAAAATTGATTTTGGTTTAGTAGCAGTTAATCTTAGTGGAAAAAAGGCCGTTCAAATGAAGAAAAAAGATATACCTAAAGATAAATTAACTGATTATTTAATGGCAAGTGCATCATGTTATCCAGCTTTTCAAAAGAAAGATATTGATGGAAATAAATTTATAGATGGTGGTGTTTTTGACAATATGCCTATTAACCTTGCGATTGATTTAGGTGCTGATTCCATTATTGCAGTTGACTTATGTGCGCCGGGTATTAAAGCAAGACCTAAAAAGCATGTTGAAACAATAACAATAAAACCAAATAATAAATTAACTAATTTTCTTAATTTTTATGAGGAAGGTTCAATTAGAAATATAAAGTTTGGTTATAATGATACAATGAAAGTTTTTGGTAAATATAAAGGCTACAAGTATACATTTAAAAAGAAAAAAATTGATGATGAAATAAGCGAATATCATAAACTATTTATTTATAATCTAAATCAAATCTTAAATTCTGAAAAGTTAATAAAGTTAATAGATGTAAATTTAATTGATACTGAAAAATTAATTATAAAAACTGCAGAAGAGATAGGATTACTTTTAAACTTTGATGAAACAAAAATTTATAAATTTAAAAAATTTAATAAGAAGTTGTTAAAATCATTTAAAAATAATAAGTCTAATTCTAAAAAGATATTAACTATAAAAGAGTTATATGAAATGATGTTAAAAAAGGATTATAAATTATTAAGAACAATAGGAATTGTTCATCCTAAAGAGTTTATAGAAGCATTATATTTATATACTATAAGTGAGGCTTAAATGGAAAATACATTTAAATATAGCAATGATAATAAAAGATATCATACTCTAGATTACTTCTATAAAAATAAATTTAAATCTAAAGTTTGTAAAATAAGTTTAAATGCTGGATTTAGTTGTCCAAATCTTGATGGAACGGTTGGATATGGAGGATGTATATATTGTTCTAAATCAGGAAGTGGCGAGTTTGCTGGAGATATAAACGATTCTCTTTCTAAACAATTTGAAACAGTAAAAAAAATATATGACATTAAATGGCCTAACGCTAAATATATTGCCTATTTTCAGGCTAGAACTAATACTTACGCCCCTGTTGAAAAATTAAAAAGTATGTATGAAAGAGTTTTAATGTTTGATAATGTTATTGGTATTAATATTGCAACTAGGAGTGATTCAATAACTGATGAATGCCTAGATTATCTTGAAGAATTAAATAAAAGAACCTATTTAACTATAGAACTTGGATTACAAACAATACATGAAAAAACAGCAAAGTTAATTAATCGTTGTTCAAGTCTCGACTGCTTTTATAATATAGTACAAAAATTAAGAAAAAGAAATATAAATGTTGTAGTTCATATTATTAACGGTCTTCCATATGAAGATAAAGATGATATGATTGAAACAGTTAAATATTTAAATAACCTTGATATTCAAGGGATTAAAATCCATATGTTAAGTGTATTAAAGGATACACCACTGGAAAAGTTATATAATGATAAAAAATTCCATATTTTAACAAAAGATGAATATATTGACATAGTTATATCACAACTTGAAAATTTACGTGAAGAAATTGTTATAAATAGAATTACAGGAGATCCCAAATTAGATGATTTAGTTGCTCCTACTTGGTTAACTAAAAAATTTTGTGTATTAAATGATATTGATAAAGAAATGCTTAGAAGAGATACTTATCAAGGAAAATTGGCAAAAAAAAATAGCAATTAATTTAGTGTTAATGCTATTTTTTTATTTGTCATAATTAAGCTTTAGTTCCGCATTCTGGACAAAATGCTGCATCTTTTTCCATTTCTGCACCACATTTAGCACAGAATTTTACATTCTTTTTAGTTGTCTTTTTAGTTGTTTTATTTGCTTCTGTTTTTTCTTCTTTATCATCTTTAGATGCTTCTTCTTCTTTTGCCTTAGATGTAGATTTCTTTTCTTCAGCTTGTTTAGCTTCTTTTTTTGATTCTGTTTCATCTTTAGCAAAAGCTATCATTGGATAACCAACGAATGGGAATAGTAAAGTGATAACTGCAAATCCAGTACTCTTTCCATATTTAATTGCTAACTTGTAGCTAACTATATATGTAAATACAACATTTGCAAATGGTACTAAACACCACCATCCTTGAACTCCTACTATTTCAAATAAAGTCCACATGTTTAGGAATGGAATTAAAGAATACCATCCTGGTTTATTATTTTTTTCAAATATTTTCCATTCAGAAATTATCATAATAACTGAAGCTGCTAATGCTAAAAGCATCATAATTACATATATAACAACGAATGCACCTAAGAAACCTGCCCCAGCTGATGCTACTCCTCCAAAAGAAGAATAGCTTCCATAATCATTTGTAATTGACATTATTTATCCTCCTATTACTTTACAAAAATATTGTAACCATTTGTAATTACATATTTTTCCTTAGAATCTTTCTTTAATACTAAGATTGATTTTGTATCATATTTTCTATCATAACTACTACTTGAGTAATTCATTTTATATGTTAAATTATATTCTACCATAACTACAATATTATTATCATCATAGTAATAAGTACCTTTATTTTGTAAATCTTCTACTTTAAAGTCACTTGCATATGAGTAACTATTTTCTTCTTTTTTAGCTTTTTTTACTAATGATTCATAATTTTTCTTAATATTATTATATTCATCACTTTCGCTATCAAAGTATTTAGCTACTCCATCAAAACTTCCTGTTGAAGCATTAGAATAAATATTATCTAAGTAATTCTTAACATAAGTTTCTACATCTTTGTTAGAACTTGCTAGTTTAAATGTATAAGTTTTAGTTCTATCAGAATAATCTGTGTCTTTATCGTAATTATCTGAAGTAGAACCACTCTTAGAGTATGTATAAACTACATCTTTAATTTCTTTTGTATCTTTACCTTTAACTGCTACACTATATTTACCAGCAATTACATTTTTAACTTTATATATATCCATCTTTACATCTTCTAATTCAACATTTCTGTATGAATCTGGATAATATACCTTAGTATCTGTTTCTTTTGTTTTCTTTAATGATTTATTTAATGTTTTACCATTAAATTTAACAGTTGTTCCACTTGGAACTGCTATTTCAATATTTCCATCATAGAAATCTGGTTCATAAACATACCATTTATTTCCCACTTTAATAGTGTCAATATTGAATATTTTATTATCATCAATAGCAATCTTTACTTCTACTTTTGAATATCCTGTTTCAGAATCAGTAATTTCTTCTCCTACTTCTTTAACCTTAATTGTTTTATTTCCTGAAATATTTAATTCTTTATCTTGAATTAATTTTTTGAATGCTTCTTCATCAAAATAACTATCTTTTTCTTGGTAGAATATTTTACCAATATTTTTGTAATCATCTTTGCTTAATTTTGTAACCATTTGAACAGCTACATCTTTAGCACTACTATTTTTACCACAACCAGTTACCATAAATGGTAAAACTAATATAGCTAGTAATAAAAATACTTTTTGTACTTTTTTCATAAACTCACTCCTACTTTTTTTCTTTACCTTTCATTGTCTCTGCAAGTGTTGTTCCTATTGTTGTAATGTTTTGTAAGTCACTTGGAACAATAATCTTAGTTGCTTGACCATTTGCAACATCTACTAAAGCTTCATAACTCTTGAATTTTAAAACAGCTTCATCCATTTTAACATCCTTCAAAAGTTTTAATCCTTCTGCTGTTGCTTGTTGGATTTTTAAGATTGCTTCTGCTTCACCTTCTGCTTCTTTAATTTGTGACTCTTTCTTAGCTTCAGCTCTTAAAATAGCACTTTCTTTTTCTCCTTCTGCAATAAGAATTGCAGCTTTCTTTTCTCCTTCTGCCTTAAGGATAGCTTCACGTCTTTCACGTTCTGCACGCATTTGTTTTTCCATAGTATCTTGAATATCACGAGGTGGTATGATATTTTTTACTTCAACACGGTTAACTTTGATTCCCCAAGGATCTGTTGCTTCATCTAAGATTGATCTCATTTTAGTGTTGATAATGTCACGTGAAGTTAGTGTTTCATCAAGTTCTAGTTCACCAATTATATTACGTAGAGTTGTCGCTGTTAAATTTTCAATTGCATTAATAGGATTTTCAACTCCATATGTATATAATTTTGAATCTGTAATTTGATAATATACAACTGTATCGATTTGCATTGTAACATTATCCTTTGTAATTACTGGTTGAGGTGCAAAATCTTTTACTATTTCTTTTAAGCTTACAACACTAGCGATACGATCAATTATTGGAAATCTGTAATGAAGTCCAGTTTCCATTGTTCTATCATATGCTCCTAAACGCTCAACAACATAAGCCTTAGATTGAGGTATAATTTTAACACCTGCAGCTATTATAACTATAATAATAATTATAATTGTTAATAACATTTAATCTTCCTCCTTTATTTCTTCAACTAAAAGTTTTACGCCTTCTATTTTTAAAACTTTTATTGAAGCACCCTTTTTTATCTCTTTTTTACTAGTAGCAGTCCAAATACTTCCTTTTACATTTACTTCTCCGTAAGTATTTTTTGAGATTTCTTTGGTAACCACACCTTCTTTTCCTATTATTCTATCTAAATTAGTAGGTTCTATTTTTCTGACTCTTAATTTCTTAACTATTGGTTTGGTAATTATTAGAGCAATAACACTTACTATAATAAATACTATGATTTGAATTGTAATATTATCAGTAAAATATGTTGAAATAGCGCTAGCTAAAGCTCCAATTGCAAACCAAATAGATACTAAATTTATAGTTACTAATTCGATAAATAGTAGAACTAAAAAGATAATAATCCAGATATCAACCATTCTCTCACCTCCCCTTTAGTATATTTCATAAAGTGTTATTTTTCAACATATTTCGACTTTATTTTCACTAATTTTTTAAATATTTCTTGAATATATTTAAACGCTTTGTTATACTCTATATAGAAGGTAGGAGATAAAATGAAAAATTCCTTTAATTATTTCGTATCAGGATCCTTTGCTTTCTTGGGTTTATTATGCATAACAAGTGGTATTGCTATACCTAAACTTGCCGCTGATACTGAAACAAACAGTGTTGTTAAATTAAGCGTTACTCAAAAGCAAGTATCTTTTTGTAAAAGTAATGAAATAAAGCTTGCTGATATTAATGTTGAAGTTAATAATCCTTTAAGTACTAATGCTAAAGATTATTTAAAAACACCAAATGATATTGATACAAGTATTATAAACAGATTAAAATTAGATACATCAAATGTAAATGTTAATCAAGTTGGTAGTTATACTTATACTATTACATATAATAAAAAGATTTATAATGGAACAGTTAATGTAAAGGCAAAAGCTCTTCCTCAAGTTGATATAATGACATTAAAATCATTATCATTTGAAACAAATACTAAACTATCTCTTGATGTTACAACATACATTAAAGAACAATTAGCACCTGAAGTGGTTGCTGCTGTTAGACTTGATATTAGTAATGTTGATGTAACAAAACCTGGTAGATATTTATATTCTATTAGTTATAATGGAAAATTATATACAAATACAATAACTATTTATGAACCAAAATTTGGTACTACTACTAATGATTCAACAATAAAAGATAATACAGTTAATAAAGATGAGAGTAATACTAATATTAATACAAACAAAAATTCCTAAAACTAGGAATTTTTTTATTTTATACCAACTATATTTCCATCAATGATTTGTATATTTTCATAATTGGGATTTTTAGAAAGCCCTGGCATAGTTAAAATTTTTGATAAATACACAGTTATAAAACCTGCTCCATTGTATAATTTTATATCTTCTACATAAATATTATAACTATCATTTATAAGCAATCTATTTTTATCATCTGATATTGAATATTGTGTTTTAGCTACACATATTGGAAGATAAGATAGATTATTTTTCTCTAAAAGTTTTATTTTTTCTAAGGCTTTAACGCTGTAATCTACTCCACTAGCTTGATATATAGAAGCTAGTTTTTGCATTTTTTCAAAAATAGTATCTTCTAAATTATATAAATAATGGAAGTTATTTTCATTTTCTAAAGATTTTAAAACTGTATTTGCTAAATCAAGGGCTCCTTTGCCACCATCTTTGTAAGAAGTAATAGTTGAGAAAAGAACTTCCTGTTCGTTACAATTTTTTTCAATAAATTCAATATCTTCTTTACTATCATCTTCAAATTTATTTAAAGCAACTACTATATTGGTGTTATTCTTCTTTAAGTTTTTGATATGAATTACTAAGTTATTAATTCCTTGTTCTAAATCTCCACTTCCATAGTGTTTCAAAGCACGTATTGTTACAGTTAAAACAATGCAATCAGGTTTTTTTGAAAGTTTTCTACACTTTATATCAAAGAATTTTTCTGCTCCTAAATCAGCTCCAAATCCAGCTTCTGTTACAACATAATCAGCTAAACTTAATCCTAAGTTAGTTGCTTTGATACTATTACATCCTATAGAAATATTAGCAAAAGGTCCACCATGAACTATAACTGGGTTATTTTCTAATGATTGTACAAGATTAGGGTAAAATGCATCTTTTAATATAGCAATAAGAGCTTTTTCTATTTTTAGATCTTTTGCAAATACAAAACCATTATCACTTCTCATACCTATAATAATGTTTCCTAAATTAACTTCTAAATCAGATAAATCCTTTGATAAGCAAAAAACACTCATTATCTCACTTGCTGCTGTTATATCAAAAGATGTAGAATAATTACCTAAGTCAACCTTTCTTAGGCTTCTATCATTAACGTCTAAACATCTATTAAATAAAATCTTATCTATTTTAAGACTATTACCATTATAAATATGATTGTCAATAGAAGCAGATAGTAAATTATTTGCTGAAGTAATCGCATGAATATCCCCAGTAAAATGAAGATTTATATCGTTAGATGGAATTATTTGAGAATATCCTCCTCCAGTAGCGCCTCCTTTAAGTCCAAATACTGGTCCCATAGATGGTTCTCTTAATACTGCAACTGATTTTTTATTTAATAGATTTAGGCCATCATTTAGTCCAATACTAACAGTAGTTTTTCCTTCTCCATATGGAGTTGGATTAATAGCTGTAACTAAAATTAGTTTTCCTTTTTTTAAATCATTATCAACAATTATTTTAGCTTTATCTTTTCCATATAAAATTAAGTCATCAGAAGTTAGACCAAGTTTTGTTGCTACATCAATAATATTTTTCTTTACAACACTTTTTTCAATATCTAAATCACTCATCTTATCCCCTCCAGTAATCTCATTATAATTTTATTACTTTCTTTTGTCAATTATCGATAATTTAAGAATTATAAAAAAATTTTAAAAACTATGAAACTTATTTTTTCAATAGACATAACTATTCCAATTTTAATAATTTCTTAGCTGAATTTAAAAATTTGCCTAAAAAAGATTCTTAAATTAGTAATTTCTTCGATTTGAAAACATTTTAAAGTTAGTTTATATTCTTAAGCATTAAGAAAAAAAGGAGGAATTAGATGAAAAAAATATTTGTTTTCTTAATGACAATTTTAGCTACTAATATTTTGTCTTTAATAAATGTTAGTGCTGCAACAAATACTTTCTATGAAGGAGATTACATAGGAGATATTTATATGACAAAAGAGAAAGGAGGGGTTAAGTATTATCAAAGAGCTAGATTTTTCAATATGACTAATAGAAAAAAGGAAGCTTATTGTATTGAGCCTTTTGCTATGTTCAATGAAAATGGTTCTTATACATTAAGTTTAACTGCTGATAACTTATCTAGTGAACAGATGAAAAGAATACAAGCAATTATTAATTTTGGTTATTTGTATAGTTATCATTACGATCCAAAATGGTATGCGATTACACAGTTTATGGTATGGCAAGTAGCTGATCCTACAGGAGATTATTATTTTACTAATGGTCTAAATGGTTCTAGAATTACTAGATTTGAAAGTGAAATGGCAGAAATTAATTCTTTAGTAAATGAGTATTATACTATTCCTAGTATCGCTAATACAAATATAGATATAGTAAAGGGAAAAGATTTAACACTTACAGATACTAATAATGTCTTATCTAAATATAAATCTGATTCAGATAAAGTCACTATAGATGGTAATAATCTAATTATCAAAGATTTAGATGAAGGTAATAATAGAATTCATCTATATAGAAAAGAAGTTAGAACTACTCAAATTCCATTTTTTTATAATTCACCTGATAGTCAAAATATGGCTACTAGTGGAGATTTAGAACAACTAGACATTTACTTGAATATTAATGTTGTTAAAACAAGATTAGAAATAACTAAAATTGATAGTGACAATAAAAATACTACACCAAGAGGAGAAGCTAAACTAGAAAAAGCTAAATATGAATTACTTGATAAGGATAAAAACAAAATAAGTGAACTTACAATTTCTAAGAATATGAAAGCTAGTATTGAAAATCTTGATTTTGGAAAATATTATCTTAAAGAAATAGAAGCTGGTATTGGTTACAAAATTGATGATAAAATTTATGAAATAAATATAGACAAAAATAATCCAGTTATTAGTATTGAGCTTGAAAATAAGGTTATTGAAAAAGAAATTGAGTTAACTAAATATATTGAAGATAGTAATGGTTTTTCAAAAGAAGAAGGCATTGGTTTTGATATTATAGATAGTAATAATAAGTTATATGACACGATTACAACTGATAAAAATGGTTTTGCTAAGATTAAGCTACCATATGGAAAATATTTAATAAAACAAAGAAATACAACTGATGGTTATAGTTTAATTGATGATTTTAATATAGATGTTTTGGACGAGATTAAGTTCACAAAAGAGTTATATGACTATAAAATTAAGGTACCTAATACTTATCATGAGGAAAATAACTACAATATTATTTTACTAATTTTGATGGGATTAATCTATGTCAAGGAAATGGTATTTTGTTAGTGTTTTAATTTTAGGGATAATCATTATGATTTTTATAAATACGACTCCAAAGATAAATTCTAAAACAATTTCTATTGCGAGTTCTATTTCAAATAATAAAGTTTTTAATAAGACTGTTAGTCCTAAGGTTATTCCTATTGGTAGACTTATGATAGAAAAAATTAATTTAGATCAACCATTATATGATATTAATTCTCCAAATAATAATGTTGAGGAAAATGTTACTATTTTAAAAGGTAGTAGCTTACCAACTGATAATAAGGGAACCATCTTTTTAGCAGCTCATTCTGGTACTGGTGATATTGCTTATTTTAATGATTTAGATAAGTTAAAAGTTAATGATGAGATTATTTTTCAATATAATAATATTAATTATCATTATTTAGTTGATAAAATTTTTGAGGAAGAAAAAGATGGTGATATTGAAATTACCAAATCAAGTGATAATCAATTAGTACTAACTACTTGTAGTAAGAAAGATTCTAAAAAGCAATTAATAGTTAATTCTAATCTCATACAAAAAGAGGAAATTACTTAGTTTTTTCCTCTTTGTTTGTTAATAATTCTAAAGCTTTATTTAATTGATTATCATTTTCTTCTGTTGGATTTTCATAATATTTGTCATCTAGTTTAACTTCATAATTTGGTTTTACACCAACTTTATTAATACTATTTCCTTTTGCTGTCAACCAGCTTTGAATTGTATATTTTAAGGTTGATCCACTTTCTAAAGTATATGCAGTTTGGACACTTCCTTTACCATAAGTAGTTGTACCAACAAGTTTTGCCTTGTAAGTTTCTTTCATTGCTGAAGCTAAAATTTCTGATGCTGAGGCACTTTCACTATTTATTAAAACAACAATATCATAATCTCTAGAAGTTGTTGTTTTATCTTTTATTTTTTTCACAACATTTTTCTTTTCTATTCGATAAATTACTTGGTTTTTCTTAGTAAATAATTCAATAATATCTGTAACCTGTAGTAAATGACCACCAGGATTACTTCTAACATCTATTATTAATGAATCTATATTTTTAGATTCTAATTTCTTCAAATGTTTCTCAAATTGCTTTGCTGTGTTTGCTGAAAATATCCCAATAGATATATAACCTACTTTTTTATCATTTTTCTTAATAACTTTAGATGATACACTTGGAATTACAACTTTTCCTCTTTTAATTGTTATTTCTTGTTCTTTATTATCTCTTTTGATTTTTATTTTAACATTAGTTCCACTTTTTCCTTTTATTAAATTACTTATTTTACTAAGTTCCATATTCAAAATACTTTTACCATCTACTTCTAATAATTCATCATTAACTTTTAAGCCAGCTTTTTCTGCTGGAGATGATTTTGAAATTTCTATAACACGAACATGTTCTCCATCATATTGAACAGTCGCTCCTATCCCAACATACTCACCATCTACTTTTTCATTAAATGTTTCTGAGTCACTGTTTTCCAACATTTCAGAATATGGGTCATCAAGAGAAGAAACCATTCCTTTAATGGCTGCATTAACTAAAGTTTTTTCTCCCACTTTTTGATAATAATTATTATATAAGTTATTATATGTAGATACTAATTCTTCTAATTCAGCAGAATTTTTGCTAAAAGAAATATCTGAATTATTATAACTTGAACTACTACCTATTAAAAAACCTATCATAATAGCTAGAACTGTAATTGTCATCATTTCAGAAAAATTGAATTGTAGCTTATTTTTTCTAAACCAAATTTTAATTTTTTTAATTTTTGAGTTATTTTTCGATTTCTTCTTGCTCATTAAACCCACCTCATTTCTAGTATATTTATCTCGTTCTGTTTCTATTTAAATTATTTTGACTTTCTAGTTCATTTACCTGAGAAAGTAATTCAAATTCTAATTCATTGATTGTATTTAAAGCTTCTATTACTTCTGGTACCATCCCAAAAGTCATAAGTTCAGCTTTTAATTTTCGAAGTTCACTTAAACTATTACCAATAATTGCTCTGACTTGAATAATAGGATTAGGTCCAACTTTTCTAATTACTTTTTCTAATTTTAACTTTTTAACCTTTCTTCCAAGTAGACTTCTTGATCTTCTAATTTGATTATTTACGGTTAGAAGAGTATTTACAACTAAAGAACTGTTTAAATTAATTAATTGATTAATATTTGCTCTTCCAACAATAGCTTTAGCCTGTGCTAATATAACTGCAATTACTGCTACATTAGCAACTTTTCTTTTTAGTTTAAGCTTAGTAACATTTTTTTCTAAATTAGTTTTATTAACTTTATACTTTTTTGGTCTCTCTTCGATGCAAAGACTACTCTTTGATGTTTTCTCAATATTTTTTACTGTCTTCCTATTTTCATTATTAAGCAAATATTTTTTTTCTTCTTTGTTAATAATTTTTTTATCACTAGATATATTTAATTTTCGAGAAATTTCTACTTTTTGCTCTTTGCTTATTACTATATCAATTATTACTATCTTTTTTAAAATATCTTTTTCTTCTTGAGTGCTGTTTTTTTCTTTTTGTTGGTCTAATTCTTGTTTCTTTTCATCTAAACTATTATCACCAGGTTTTTTTTCAACAGTTTCTGTGGATTCTTTAGTATTCTCTTTTTCTTTGTTTAATTTATATATTTTCTTATCAATTTCTTTTTCTGACTTTTTTATTGAATCTGTACAATTTTTATCAATTGTCTTAATATCAATGATAATATTATTATTTAAATCCGTCTTTTCATAATAAGTGGTAATTTTCTTCAAATTATTTTTTTCTTTTTCTAATTGATTTTTGTAGTATTCCAATATTTCTAAATCATTACAATTTTCTATTTCATATTCTAACTTCATAATATAGTCTTGAATAACCATAAGTTTTTGAATATCTTTTTTTGCAAAATATAAAATTTCAGCCTCGTTATTTTTAGTAGAGGATATATTTTTACTATTTGAGTCATCATCAGAAAATAGTCTGTTTTCTTTATACTTTTTCTTTGAACGGATATTATCTGTATGTGTATTCTTTTCGTTTTTTTCTTCTACATCTTTATCCACAGATTTGTGGAAAAGACCAAAGATAAATGAAATTATGATTGCAAAAATTTTTTTTATTGAAACCGATAATTTTTTCATAGTTATCACCACTAAAACTATTATACACCAAAAAGAAAAAAAGAACTAGGCAGTTCTTTTGTACATGTAAACAGCTAAATATGGGGGAATATTTGATTCTGTGCTCGTATTATATACCAATTTTTTAGTTACTGTATCTTTGTCCACCTTTGTAATTGATGTACCATAGAAATCTCTATTTTCTACAACTGTATAACCATAATAGTTGGTAGTACCAACCCAGCTGTCAGTTGTACTTTGTCCCTGAATCCATGTTAATGGACTTTTATGATTATGTGTTATACTTCCACCAGTAGATTTACCATCATATAAGTTACCCGCTCCTACTAGGAATTTATCTGTTATTCTTTCCCATGTTCCACCATACTTACTTTCCACATTTTCAACTTTTTCTTCACTTAAACTTATATAAATACTCCCTACTGGATATATTTCATTTATTGTTTCAGTTTTTACTTCATTTTTCAAGTTAGTTAACTGGTTACTAAATTTTGTACAAGTACCATCTATTGCCGCTTGAACATTATCTACTCCCAAATTAGAGTTATCAGAATAAGCAATTTTTGAAGCACTAATAGCATAATTTGTTGCAGCATATGATCCACTTATTGAAATTATGCAAGTTACTATTGCCATTAAAAGTGGTATTTTCATACTTTTTTTCATCCTAGACATCACCTATTTTACTATATATCTAAGCCTATTATACCCCCCCCCAGATG
>JABLTO010096444.1_pt1 | contig 23484 bp, 24 predicted proteins | sample 7160091 | NCBI WGS metagenome assembly JABLTO01 (sample SAMN14651225, study PRJNA627086) | human gut metagenome | isolation source: feces | host: Homo sapiens
AATCATTGGTAAAATTGAGAATGGAACACAAGAAATGCTATTTATAGAAGTATTTAAGACGATTTGAGACTTTTCATTCTGAACAGAAAATCCTGCCGTGACACAGAAAAAGTACACGAATCACAGGAAATCCTCCTTTCATTACCCCAAAATCCCCGCTGTCAGGGACTCCATCTCAGCCTCCAAAATCTCTGCCGCCCGCCTGCAAGCCCCCACGCAGGGCCGACTCTGGTAGTATTCCTCCGTCCGCACCGCAGGCTCCGCCAGATCCTCGCCCTTGGCAAGCCCCAGCAGGTCCCGGCAGATCAAACTGCCTTCCGACGCCTCGAAGGAACCACACATCTGCTGCACCAGCGCATACAGCGCCTGTTTCCCTGCGGCATCCGTCGGGTCCTGGTAGCCGCACAGATCGCCCAGCACCAAGACCATGCCGCTCACCGCGCCGCACACCTCTCGCAGCTTGCCAAACCCAGCGCCAAAGGGACTGGCTCGCTTGGCCGCCTCCTCCACGCTCATGTCCAGCTCTTCCGCAAAAGCCGCATACACCGACTGGCTGCAATTATAGCCCATCCGGAACAGTTCTTCCGCTCTGTCTGCCTTGTTCACCGGTCATTCCTCCTATCTGTTTTCTCAAAGTGCAGTGCCCTTAGTAGGGCGGAACAGACCACGCATATCCACCCCCTCCAAGGTCAGCAGCCGCTCCTTCTTGTCCACCCCGCCGGCGTAACCGGTCAGACTGCCGTTGGTGCCCACCACCCGGTGACAGGGGATGAGGATGGAGATCTCATTGTGCCCCACCGCACTGCCTACAGCCTGAGCGGACATGGTGGCCCGTCCCTGCTGCGCCGCCAGCCGGCGGGCAAGCGCCCCGTAGGTGGTGGTCTGTCCATAGGGGATTTGCAGCAGCAAATCCCAGACCGCCCGGCGGAAGGGGGAGCCGATGGGGTGCAGCGGCGGCAGGAAATCCGGTTCTCGGCCGGAAAAATACACGTCCAGCCACCGTTTGGTCTCAGTCAAGATTGCAGTCTCCTGCCGGACGGGTTCCGCCGGGAGGTTTGTTCCAAAATACTTCTGCCCGTCAAACCACAGGCCTGTCAAGCCCAATTCGTCAGCGGACAGGAGGACGCCGCCGAGAGGGGAGGCATAGGTGCAAATAGATACCGTTGTCATGTAAGTCCCCTTTCTCAATCTTTGGATCGCCGTATACGATAAAATACATCTGCATCCCTCCGTTTCGCTGTCTGATAGGGTCAGTATAGCACATCCGAGGCGTTTTCCCCACCCTCATAGGGCATTTCGGGCACGTTTGCAACGAGAATTGGGCAGTTTGCACCAAATTACTTGAAATGGGGGCAGGGGGCAGGTATAATAGAAAGCACTTGAACAAATGTCCTCAAAAGTTAGCGATAACTAACTTTTGGAAGGCAAGGTACCCTACGCGAGAAAGGCTGTTCATGAAAGTGAAGATCAATCAAGATAAGACCATGTCCGAGATCGAGATCATCGTCAACTGCCCTGCCGTAGACGCCCGTGTGCGCAATCTGCTGGACGCCTTGCGGCAGTGTGCGGTGTCGCTGACAGGCATGGCGGAGGATATGACTGTTTGCGTCCCGCTCCATACCATCCTCTATATCGAGAGCATCAACCGCAAGACCTTTTTCTACGATGAAAGCCGGGTCTTCCGGTGCAGGGATTCCCTGACTGCTCTGGAGGCGCTGTTGGAGCAGTATCGCTTTATCCGCATCAGCAAGAGCTGCATCGTCAACATCGCCCAGGTGGCCTCCACCTACCGCTGTGACAATCACCGGCTGGGCATCCTGCTCCGCAACGGGGAACGGCTGGTGGCAGGTCGGGTCTACGCGGCGAAGGTGCGGGAGAGCATCCGGCAGTTTGGGCTGTCCCTGTCTGGGACGGGGCAGATGCTGGAGTACCCGCGGCAAGAGCGCAACGCATGACGGACTGGTTGGATGGTTCCGGCAGAGAAACTGCTGGAGCATCTTTTTTTGGCGGTAAGTTAGCGAAAGCTAACTATGATAGTGACATACTTCCGGAAGAAAACATCCCCGTATTTTTGTTCGCCATCCACCAACTGCACCCGGACACCCTGGAACCCTACGCCCCCTACCTCTCCCCAGAGCGCTGGCACCGTGCCAGCGCCTTTCGTCGGGAAGCGGATCGGCTGCGCTGCGTGGCAGCCGGGCTGTTGGGCAACTTCTGCCTGTGGAAGCGGTGCGGAGACCGTCCCATGGCGCTGGGGCGGAACCGGTATGGCAAGCCCACTTTGGAGGGCAGTCCCGTCCAGTTCAGCCTCTCCCACGCGGGAGATTGGGTGGCCTGTGGGTTGGCAGACTGTCCGTTCGGCGTGGACATTGAAAAAGTCCAACCAGTGGAGCGGGGAATGTACGAGCTGTGCCTGACATCTCAGGAACGACAGCAGCTGGAACAGGCATCGACACCGCCAGAGCAACGATTTGTCCAGCTTTGGACGATGAAGGAGAGTTTTGGCAAACTCCGCGGCGACGGGCTGAACTGCGGATTCCAGCGCTTCCAGGTGGAGCCGTTGGAAGGCAACCCCTGCCGTTCCGTCATCTGCCACGCCCAGACCGGCCAACCCTGCGCCAACGCCGTCACCCAGCCGGTGGGGGAGGACTACTGCCTCTCCGCCTGCGTGCCGCCGGAACGGGCGCTGCGTTCCGTGGTCACTGTGCCGGTGACCCTGGCGGACATGGAGCCGTGGATGGCGCAGCCGAAACCAGCCCGATGGTTGTAGAAAGAGAGAGTAGAAAGAAATCTATGAAACTGATTTGTTTTCCACACGCCGGTGGATTTGCGTTTTATTTCAACTTTATCAAGCAGATCGAGACGCTGGCCAAAGAGGATGTCTTCCTCTACGAATACCCCGGCCGGGGTTACCAGGCCAAAGAGCCCAGCGCGAGAAGCCTCATGGCCATTGCCCAGACGGCGGCGGCACGCATCGCGGACTTCGTGGGTGACGAGTCCTTCTGCATCTTCGGTCACAGCATGGGTGCGTTCGTGGCCTACGAGACGGAAGTCCTGTTGGAAGCCGACTATGGCAAGCAGGCCGCCCGCCTCATCCTATCCGGCCAGCACCCACCGGTGTGCTTCCGGCCTCACCACTACGGGTTCGGCTCCGAAGAGGAGCTGAACGGGTATCTGATGAAGCTGGGCGGCTTCCCGGAGGAGGTGCAGACCAATTTGCAGATGTTCCGAATGCTCTTCACCGTCTGCCGGGATGACATTCGCCTGTTGGAGCAGTACCGTCCCACTTGTCGTGTTGTTCAGGCGGAGACAGTGGTGCTGTGCGGCGACGATGACGCCGAGGTGGAGGACACGGAGGAACTGGTGTTGTGGCGGGAGAGTGCCCCCAACCTGTTGGAGGTCAAGATCTTCCCCGGCACCCACTTTTATATGCGCGAACAAGAAGCAGATTTTCTGCATTACATCCAGCAGACCATAGAAGGAGAAACTGTAGTATGAGTACATGGATCAAAGGAATCGGCGGGTATCTGCCGGAACGGGTGGTCACCAGCGAAGAGCTGGAGGAGATGGCCGGTTATAAGGACCACGGCGTGAAGATCGGCCTGTGCAAGATGCTCACCGGCTGCGCCTCCCGCCATTGGGCGGCCAAGGACGAGCTGTGCTCCGACATCGCTGCCCGCGCAGGGGAGATCGCCATGAAGGAAGCTGGCGTGGAGCCCCAGGACGTGGACGCCATCCTGTTCACCTCGGTGACCCAAGATTTCGTGGAACCGGCCACCGCCAACGTGGTGGCAGACAAGCTGAACATCCGCAACGGCTTTGCGTTTGACGTGAAGAACGCCTGCAACGCCTTCCTCAGCGGCGTGGACATCGCTGACAGCTTCATCGCCACCGGCAAGGCGGAGACCGTCCTGGTGGTCTCCGGCGAGTGCCTGTCCAAATGGACGAAGCTCCGCTACGATGACAAGGAAGAGCTGATCCAGCGTGCTCCTGTGGCCTTGTCCGTGGGCGATGGCGGCGGTGCCTTCCTGCTGCAAAAGTCCTCGGACGACCAGCGGGGCATCCACACCTCCTGGTTCAAGACCATCCCGGAGATTTGGAACAACAACGTCATCTGGGGCGGCGGCGTAGCTTACCCCGGCGACCCGGATAAAATGTACGTCCCCGGCACCACCAAAGCCCTCACCGACGCCGCGGCGGAAGCGCCCTACACCATCCCCAAGGTGCTGGCCGCCGCCGGTTGGACCAAGGAGGACTTGGACTATATCGTCCCCACCCAGGTGGCCAAGTGGATCGTGGCGCATATCAGCAAGGCCATGGATATGGACTTGAGCAAGTTCGTGGAGATCGTCAAGGACTGCGGCAACATGGGCGCCAGCAACGTGCCTCTGGCGGCCTACCGTGCCTGGCAGGACGGCCGGCTCCATGCGGGATCCAAAATTTTGATGGTAGGCGGTGCCGTTGGCGCCAACATCGGCATGATGACCGCCGTTTTGTGAGGAGAAAGGAGTCCTATGGAGCAGAGAATGCACTTTCAGACCCTGTTGGATGAGACCATCGGCAACATGACCGGTCACACCGCAATCGAATATTTCGTCGGCAAGGAGAAGAAGAAGGTCAGCGGCGACGCCTACCTGACCCATATCCAGGCCATGACCAACTACCTCAATCAGCGGATGCAGCCCCTGGAACCAGGCGCCTGGGTGGCCTTGAAAGCCCCCAACTCCATCTATTGGTTCGGCGTCATGTTCGCCCTCATGAAGTGCGGCTATCGGGTCATGCTGCTGGACGCTCAGAACCCCCACCAGCTGGACGAGCACTTCGTGACGGAGGCCGGCGTGAAAGCCTTTATCACCAACCGTCCCACCGGCATCCCCGGTGTCATGGACGTGGACATTGCCGAAGTGGAAGGGGTGGACGACCAGGAGATTCTGGGCGACCCGACCAGCTATCCTCCCGTAGGCGACGACCGCTGGGCGGATAAGGTGTCCTTCCACACCTCCGGCACCACCGGCACCGCCAAGGCATACGTCTTCGCCGCCTCCGCCATCGTGGGCACGGTGCGCAACGTGACCGAGTATTGGCTGGGCAACGACCGCATCACCGAGCGGCGTATCTCCCCCAACCTGGAGGAGCACAAGAGCCTGCTGGCGCTGCCCTTCCGGCATATCTCCGGCTTCCTGCTGGTGGTCACCTTCTGGCACATGGGTCACTGCGTGATCTTCCCGCCCAACAGCGGCGTGTTCTCCATCATCGACACCTGCAAGCAGGAGAACATCTGGATGATGTTCTGCGTCCCCGCCATGTGGAAGGGCTTTATCCGCATCGCCCAGGCCCGCTACGGCGGCTGCGGCGAGCAGGAGTTCCAGCAGCTGCTGGGCGAGAACCTCAAAGTGGGCATCAGTGCCGGCGCCAAGCTGGACGCAGAATCCGTCAAAGTCCTGCTGAACAGCGGCATCTACTTCCTCAACAGCTGGGGCATGACCGAGATCGGCACCTCCACCATGGGCGGCATCGACGAAGACCCCTCCACTGACTATGTGGGCTGCTTCTACAACAAGCACAAGGCCAAGATCCTGCTGGAGGACGGCACCTACGTGGACAACGGCGTAGGTGAGCTGGTGCTGGACGGTCACTCCCTATACGAGTCCATCCTCATCGGCGGCAAAGAGGTGTTCCGAGAAGGCCCCTTCCGCTCCGGCGACATTTTTAAGCTGGACGGACAGCGCACCTACTTCCTGGGTCGCTGCAAGAGCGTCATCGTCACCGACTCCGGCGAGAACATCTATCCGGAGGAGATCGACGTCTATTTCGACTTCCTCAACGATTTTTCCAGCGGCTACTGCACCGCAGGCTATCAGGATCAGGTGACCCTCTTCGTCAGCCCCAAGGACTATGACAACTTCCAGGAGACGGAGTGCTTCGCGCAAATTCGCAAGGTGAACGCTGGCCTGCCCATGAATAAGAAAGTGACCAAGCTCTACGCCTTCCGCGACCCGCTGCCCCGGACGGGCAAAGGGGAAGTGGCCCGGTTCCAGATGGCCAAGGTGCTGGAGGAACGGACTGACGGCGTGAAAGAGATCAAGATGAAGGGACGGAATGTGTGAGATGACCATTGAAACAGTAAAGAGCACCATCAAAGGACACCTGGGCGAGCTGCTGAACCTGAACCCGGCGCAGATCGGTGACAACGACCTGCTCATTGACGACCTGGGGGCGGACAGCATCGTCATCGTCCAGCTGTACCTGAGCTGCCAGGAGGATTTCGGCATCCTGGTGTCAGAGGAATTGGATCTATACATCTCCCAGAGCGTGCAGTCGCTCAGCGAGGTGGTCATGCAAAAAATCAGCGAGGAGGCAGAGCAGTAAATGTTTATCCAATTGAAGAACGCCAGCAAGGTGTATGGCCAGGGCGAATCCGCCGTCAAAGCCCTGGACGGGGCAGAGCTGAGCGCCGAGCAGGGCGAGGTCATCGTCGTCCTGGGGCCCTCCGGCTCCGGCAAGAGCACCATGCTCAATATCATCGGCGGCCTGGACACCCTGGACAGCGGTACCCTGACCGTAGGCGGCCGGACGGTCTCCGGTCTGAAACAGAAGGAGCTGACCGAGTACCGCCGGGAGGACGTGGGGTTCATCTTCCAGTTCTATAACCTCATCCCCGACCTGACCGCCCGGGAGAACGTGGAAGTGGTGGCGGACATCGCCCCCAGTCCCATGAACCTGGACGAGCTGTTCGGCGCCCTGGACATCAACGGCCTCCAGGATCGCTTCCCCAGAGAGCTGTCCGGCGGCCAGCAGCAGCGTGTGGCCATCGCCCGCGCCATGGTCAAGAATCCCAAGCTCCTCCTGTGCGACGAGCTGACTGGCGCCCTGGACACCAAGTCCTCCCTGGGTGTCCTGCAAGCCGTGCAGACCCTGAATGACCGGTATCACACCACGGTGGTCATCATCACCCACAACGCCGCCATCAGCGGCATGGCGGACCGGATCATCCAGATCAAGGACGGCAAGATTCAGAGCAACGAGGTCAATGCAAACAAAGTGAGTCCGATGGAGCTGGTGCTGTGATGAAACTGAATCGAAGATATAAGCATAATCTCAAACACAACCTGTCCTTTTATCTGGCAACCGTCATCCTGACGGCGGTTTCCATCTTCCTCTTTCTGTCCATCCTGACCACCGGCACCGGACTGGACGGCTACGTGACCGACTTTGCCCAGCGGCACAATATGGAGGACGCCCAGTTCTCCACCCTCATGCCCATCGAGAAGGCAGACCGGAAGGACTTGGAGAAGAAATACGACCTGACCCTGGAAAAGAGCGGTTACGTGGACGTGGAGGAGAAGGACTACACCGTCCGCGTTCTGAAACGGAACCAGAAGATCGACACCTATGAGGTCTTCGAGGGCAAGGACGTGGTGGACGACGATGAGATCGTGGTCTCCAAGGGCTTCGCCCAGGCCAATGACCTGGCCATCGGGGACAAGCTCAAGCTGGACGGCAAGAAGTACACCATCACCGGTTTCCTGCTCCGTCCCGACTACATCAACTGCCTGGAAAACCTCACCGACGCCTATCGGAACAACGAGGGCTTCGCTGTGGCGGCAGTGTCCGACGACACCTATGACAAGCTGGAGGACGAGACCGTCTATTACACAGTGGTCTACCACGACTCCGCCAAGGAGAAGCAGTTCCGCAAGAAGGTGAACAAGGACTACACCATGCTCCAGTACACCGACGCCTCCGTCAACCCCCGCATCGAGGCGGTGCAGAACAACCCCAAGACCTATATGATGATGTCCTACATGATGATGTGCCTGATGATGGTCATCGTCAGCATTCTGGTGGCGGCCATCCTGAGCCGGAAGGTCAAGTCCGAGTGCAAGATCATCGGCACCCTGAAGGCCCTGGGCTACCGCAAGGGCGAGCTGACCCGTCACTACGCCACCATGGCCCTCATCGCCAGCATCGCCGGCACCGTCGTCGGCCTCATCATGGCAGCCGTAGGCGCACAGAGCATGGCGGAATACTACGCTGTGGACTATGAGCCTATGCCTATCCACTACGCCGTCCCCCTGTACGGCGCGGCCATCTGCATCGTCCTGCCCACCCTGTTTTATGTGGTCTCCGCCATCCTGACCACCAAGCGGCTGCTGCGGCGCAATGCGGTGGATCTGCTCAACGCCTCCACCAGCAAAAAGGGCGGTTCCAAGGCCTTTGCCAGCAACCGTACCATGAAGTTCAAGTGGAAGTTCCGCCTGCGCACCCTGCTCAGCAACAAGGCACGGGCGCTGGTGGTGCTCATCGGCCTGGTGGTGGGCGGCTACATCATGGCCATGGGTCTGACCTTCTTCGACAGCTGCGACAACTTTGTCAACAACTCCGTCAACAGCATCGGCAGCTTCTCCTACCGTTACTACCTGACCAGCTACGAGACCAAGGAGCAGGGGAAGGGCTGCGAGACCTACATCAACGAATCCCTCCAGCCCAAGGACATTGAAAACAGCCAGTTCAGCCTCAGCGGCCTGCAGAAGGATTCCAAGTACATCACCCTCACCGACCTGGACGGCAAGAAGGTCTCCCTGAAGGACGGCGACTACTACCTGACCGAGATGGCCGCCAAGGTCTACGGCCTGAGCGCCGGGGACAAGTTCACCTTCTACAGCCCCATCACCATGGATGAGTACACGGTGAAGATCACCGGCATCGTGGAAGACTGCGCCCAGAAGACCCTGTACACCACCGGCAAGACGGTGCGGGATCTGATGGAGCTGGACGACGATGTGTATAATGTCATCCTATCCGACCACAAGCTGAAATTGAAGGACAGCGAAGTGGCCGTGACCAACACCAAGGAGTCGGTGCAGGATCAGATCCAGTCAGTCATTGACGACCTCCAGCAAATTATTATGGTCATGATCCTCCTGGGCGCCGTCCTCTGTGTGGCCGCCGTCTACCTGACCGTGAACATGATGGTGGAGGAGAACGGGAACACCATCTCCATGCTGAAAATTTTCGGATACCGGAAGGGCGAGATCAACTCCATGGTTCTCTCTGCCAACCACATCCTGGTGCCCCTCAGCCTGGTCATCAGCATCCCCCTGGGCATCCTGGCTGGCGACCTGTTCTACACCATGATGATCGACAACCTGTCCGCTTACATCGAAGCGGTCATCAGCGTCAAGAGCAGTGTCCTCTGCGCGGCGCTGGTGGTGGTCAGCTACATCATCTCCCTGACCCTGCTCAAGCGCAAGGTGTTCCGGGTGAACATGGTGGAGTGCCTGAAGGACAACCGGGCATGACCCAGATTTGACAGCAGAACGATCACACAAACATGGCCGGGACGGGAGGTTCCTGTCTCGGCCGTATGCGTTCCAGAAAGGAATTTTTATGACCATCACATTGGATTTGAACCAGTTTCAGGCAAAAGACCAGAACTTTTTCGCCGAAATGCTCCCCTATGTCTCCCCTGCCATTCGGAACATCCAGCGCCAGGGCGACCAAGTGTCGGTGGAGCTGGAGGAACGGGACGAGGCAGAGGTGACCCAGAAGGTGGGGCAGCTGCGGGACATGATCCTGAACGGCCAGCTCAGCGGCAAAGAGGTCAAGATCAAGACCCTGGAAGACCACTCCGACGCCGTCCCCCTCAACCAGTCTCCCATCTTCCAAACCCTCCTGGACACCGAGGGCGTCAAGGAGATTGCCGACGGCGTGTACGCCTACAGCGACCTGTTTTTGCAGGTCTACCGCTACTTTGACCGGAAGATCGAAGCCTTCGGCAAAGAGGTCTTCGGGCCGGTGAAGCAGTACGATTTCCCCGTGCTCTATCCCATCGACAACTACGAAAAGGGCGGCTACTTCGAGACCTTCCCCCACTACATCATGTTCCAGACCACCATGAAGAACGACCTGGCCGTGCTGGACCGCTTCGCTCAGAAGGGCACCCAGGACAAGACCATTTTTGAGGAGATGAAGACCCCCACCTTGGTGCTCCGCCACGCCACCTGCGCCCCGGTCTACCAGTTCCTCAGCGGCAGCACCATCCAGCGGGACGCCCCCCAGACCTACCTGGTCTCCGGCCGCTGCTTCCGGAACGAGGCGGGGAACGCCTATGAGCTGGCGCGGCTGAACGAGTTCAACATGAAGGAATACGTCTTTGTGGGCGCGCCCGAGACCTGTGCGGAAAAGGTCGGCCAGGCCAAAGAGCTGTGGCACTTCTGGCAGGAAACCTTCGGCTTGAACTGCAAGGTGAACACCGCCAACGACTCCTTCTTCGCCAGCAACTATAAGAAGTTACAGTTCTTCCAGGTGCTGGGTGACTCCAAGCAGGAATTCGTCTGCCGGTTGGACAACCCCGACAAGGAGATTGCCGCCGCCTCTGCCAATTTCCACCGCACCCACTTCTCCAAGCCCTACAACATCCGCCTGGACAACGGCAACTTCGCCTACACCGCCTGCTTCGCCTTTGGTGTGGAGCGCCTGACCTATGCGCTGCTGTGCCAGAAGGGGTTGGATGTGAGCAAATGGGACGAAAAGACCGTACAGGAGTTAAAAAAATATGACATTGAACTATAACGGCCCCCGCTGCGCCTGCTGCATCATGCCGGAAGCCGAGGGGCATATCACCTTGGGGAAAAACGGTGTGTGCAGCGTTTGCCGGAACCTGCAAAAAAAGGTCGCTCCCAGCCAGTCCTTCGACAGCAAGAGTCCGGAGGAAAAGCTGGAGACCCTGAAAAAGATCGTCGCCCCCTACAAAAAGGGCAACCGGTACGACTGCGCCGTCAGCGTCTCCGGCGGCAAGGACAGCATCATGACCCTGTACGTGGCCGTCCGCGTCCTGGGGCTGAACCCGCTGGCCATCATCATTGACAACGGCTTCGCCCTGGATGAGATGTACGCCAACGTGAAGAACGCCACCGACATCTTGGGGGTAGACCTGATGGTATTCAAGACTGCTGACCTGCTGAAAATCTTCCCACAGATGATCCGCTCCGGCAAGCCCATCTACTACTGCCGAGTCTGCCACGCCCTTATCGACAACGCCATCCGCCGCATCGCCCATCAGAATGGCATCGACCTCATCTTGGGCGGCTACACCAAGGGACAGCAGTACATCCGTAACTCCGAGCTGTTCTGGATTTACAAAGAGTCCGACGAGAACGCGGTGGAGCTGTTCCAAACTATGCCTGGCTACGAGGACTACGCTGACCTCATCCACAACCAGAACAAGTACTTTCGGGAGCATTATGGCAACATGAGACTGCTGTCTCCCTTCAAGTACATCGAGTGGAACGAGGACAAGATTCTGGACATCATCACCCGGGAATTGAAGTTCCAGCTGCCCAAGCGGAGTTGGCCGGATAAGTCCTCCAACTGCTCCTTCAATTATGTGGCACAGTACCTGACCGAAAAGGTTTTCCGCTACGGCCAGCACGAAGTGGAGCTGAGCGAGCTGGTGCGGGTGGGCGAGATGAGTCGGGAGCGGGCGTTGGAGATCATCCATTCGCCCATCGAAGAAAGTGACTTGGAAAAACCCCTGGAAAAGATGGGATTGACCGTGGAGGATGTGTATTGCTATGACAAACAGTGAAATGAAGAAACAGGTCATCGAAATGTTCCTGGAAAACGTGCCCGAGCTGGAAGGCATTGAGATTGCCAACGACACCATGCTCATCTCCTCCGGCTACGTGGACTCCTTCAGCGTCATCAAGATGATCGCCCTGTTCGAGGACGCTTTTTCCGTGACTATCGACCTGGACGAGATCAATTATGAGGACTTCGAGACGGTGGACTCCATCGTGGACAAGGTGATTTTGAAGGGGGCGTCCGCATGATGCGGATGCGCCCGCTGAGCGAGCCCCTGGTGGCCGATTGCAGCGCCTTTCTGTTCGCCACCGAGCTGGGGCAGCGCTATTACCCCCTGCGCAAGCTGCTGGACGCCGCCGTGGAAAAAGCCTGCCAGCGGGACGCCGTCTACCTGGCCTATGAGGGTCAGCGGCTGGTGGGGGTGCTGTGGTACGTGGAGGAGGGTTCCTTCTACACCTACCCCTACCTGCACATGATCGTAGTGGATGAGTCCTGCCGAGGCAAAGGCTACGGACGGCAGATGCTGGCCTATATGGAGGAGCGTCTGTTGGAGAAGCGGATGACCAGCAAGATTTATCTAGTGGTCACCGAGAACAACCAGGCCGCCCAGAAGCTGTACGCCGACGTGGGCTACCAGAAGGTGGGACGGCTGGAGAACCTGTATCGGAAGGGCGTCCACGAGTTGCTGATGGAGAAATTCCTCAGTAAGATGACCAAGATCGGTCAGCTGGACGCCAGTTGAGGAGGGCTTATGAGCGAGCAGAACATCAAATTATTTTGCATCCCCGGCGGAGGCGCATCCGCTTTCGTCTATTGGAAATACACCAAATACCTGAACAAGAACATCAAGCTCTGCCTGTTGGAGCTGCCCGGCCGGGGCCTGCGCAAGCGGGAGGAACCGATCAACGAGCTGCACGCCGTGGTGGATGACCTCTACGCCCACCTGGTGGAGGAGCTGACCAAAACCCCCGATTGCGGCTATATGCTCCTGGGCTACTGCTACGGCGGTATCCTGGCCTATGAGCTGTACCAGAAAATCCGCCGGGAGGGCATCCAGGAACCCTTCCACATCTTCATGAGCGCCACCGCCACGGTGGACGGCGATGTGTACGGACACTCCCTGTTTGAGAACGAAGCGGCTAGGGAAGAGGTGCAGGACCTGATGACCACCTATTTCCCCGACCATGTGTTCCCGGACAAGGAGCTGGTGACGGAGATCTCCAACCGCTGCGTGGACTGCCTCTATGCCCAGTACGCCCAGCGTGGAGAGATTGGTCTGATCCACTACGAAGACATCTTCAACGAGGAATCCAAGGGCAGCCGCCTGGAACAGATCAGCCGGGAGAACCGGTTTGAGGTGGAGAAGTGCCTGGAGTTCGCCTGCGAGACCATTCGGGTGGTGGAGGCCGACCTCCATGCGGTCTATGAGTACAAGCAGCAGACCCGGACCTATCCCACGGTGGGCTGTGACCTGTCCATCTTCTCTGGCCGGGATGACCTGATGACACATCTGGACTCCGTCCGAGGTTGGGTGCGCTTTGCCGAGCGGAATTTCCATCTGTACTCCATGCACGGCGGACACCGGATGATGCTGGATGAGTATCAGCAGTGCATGCCCGTTATCAACTATGCCGCCAGCCAGTGGCAGCCCAAAGAAGGAGGAAAGACCGAATGAGCGCATTATGGGAACCCATCACCTTAGGAGAACACTTCCTCCGAGGGGCAGAACAGTACGGCGACCGCATCGCCCTCTCCGATGGCGCCCAGAAGGTGACCTATCGGCAGCTGGCAGAGTTAGCCGAGGCTGACCGGGAACGGCTGCGCCAGGCGGGGGTGCAGCCCCATGAGCTGGTCATTATGCAGATGTCCAACGGCATCCCCTTCGTTCAGATGTTCCTGGCGCTGATGCTGGAGGAGGTCGTGCCCATCCTCATGCTCCCCAACCATGGGGTTCGGGAGCTGACCGGCATCCAGAGCAAAGTCCACTGCCGGTTCCACCTGACTGACGACGGCATCCAGCACTTCGCCGGTATGAAACAGGTGGCCTATGTGGCGCCGGAAGCGGTGGTAAAAGCCCAGTCTCCTGACGAACGCATCGCCATCCTGCTCCTGTCCGGCGGCACCACCGGCATCCCCAAGCTCATCCCCCGCACCCATGGGGACTACTACTACAGCTGTATGCAGACGGCAAACAAAAACCAGTGGAGTGACCAGACCACCCTGCTCACCCCGCTCCCCCTGGGGCATAACTTCGCCCTGGCTCACCCGGGTATCCTGGGCGTCCTGTTCCACGGCGGCAAAGCGGTCGTTCCCCGTTACGCCTCCCCCTTGGATATACTCAACCTCATCCGTGCGGAGCAGGTCAACGCCCTCATCTTGGTTCCAGCGTTGCTCCACCTGCTCATGGAGGCGCGGGAACTGCTGCCGGAAGCGGACTTGAGCACCCTGCGGCAGATTTATGTAGGCGGCGCCATGCTCCCTGTGGCGGATGCGGAACGGACGGTAGAGCTGTTCGGCAACGTGCTCATCCAAGTTTTCGGCACTGCCGAAGGACTTGTCTGCACCACCCAGCAGGATGACCCACTGGAAAAGATCTTGACCACCCAGGGCACCCCTGTCTCCCCCCACGATGAGCTGCGCATCGTAGACGGCAGCGGCGCCCCGCTCCCCGCCGGACAGCGGGGCGAGCTGCTCACCCGTGGCCCCTACACCATCCACTACTATTACGGCATCCTGGACAAGGACAACCAGTACTTCACCTCTGACGGCTGGTACAAGACCGGCGACCTGGCCAGCATCGACGCCCAGGGCTACATCACCATCCATGGCCGCATCAAAGAGCGCATCAACCGTGCCGGCGAGAAGATCATCCCCTCTTACCTGGAAGGGCTGCTGACGGAGTGGGGTGTCTTTTCCGAAGTGGCGGTCATCGGCGTGCCCGACCCGGTGCTCACCGAGCGCATCTGCATCTGCGGCAAGCCTATCAGCGGCACCGACGTGCTGGATTTGGGACAGATCAACCACTTCCTGAAGGAAAAAGGCGTCTCCGGCTTTTGCATGGGGGACGACTACCTGGAAGTCCACACCTGGCCGCTCACCGCCGTGGGCAAGACGGATAAAAAGCAGCTCTTAAAGCTGGCGGAGGCGCAGGGGACATGAACAAGACCAGGATTCAGGAATCCTACCTCATCGGCGCGTCTCTGGAGCAGAACCTAGGCGGTGTCCCCGGCCACGTCTACTTGGAGACTCGAGGAACGGCCATCGACCTGGCCAAGCTGCGCCAAGCGTGGCGGGACGTCCTCACCCTCCACGGCATCCAGTCGCCCCTGAACGACTACGTGGCCTGCTTTGACTGCACCACCCTGACCCAGGCGGAAGGGGAGCGGGAAGTCCAGCAGTACCGTGCCGCCTTCGCCCAACGGAACACCCGAACGGAGGAGGGGCACAGCTGTGGTCTGACGCTGTTCCGGCTGCCGGAGGGGGTGGACTGCCTGTGCTTTGACCTGAATTTGCAGGTGGCTGACCCAGCTGGGTTCCAAATCTTGCTGGGACAGCTGGCGGAGTTGTACCAGGGACATTCGGTGACCGTTTCCAGCGGAACACCCGACCCGGAACCGGCGTCCACGGCGGACGTGGCCTATTGGCAGGAGCAGGTTGCCCAGATGCGCCCCGGCTCCATCCTGGAACAGCAGCGTGATCCCACCCGAATGCACCACTGCCGGTATGAGGCCACCGCCGCCAAGCTGGACGCCGCCCAGTGGAAGACCGTCCAAACCCGGGCGTCCACCCTGGGCGTCCATCCCACTACCCTGGCCATGGCGGCCTTTGCCGACACCATGCGTCAGGCGACCGAGACCGATTTTGTCCTCAACCTGCCTATCTTCCACACCACGGGCGACACAGTGGAGCACCCTGACCGCATCACTGACCGCACCCGACTGCTCACATTGGCCGTACGAAAAACAGACCAAATGGCAGATATTTTGGCACGTTACCAGACCGGCATGACCCACATCCGCCTGGACGGCATGGACGTACAGACCATGCTCCGAGAGCGGCACCCAGAGGAACCCCTGCTGGCGCCCACCGTCTTCTCGTCCACGCCGGGCATCCAGCTGGTGACCGAGCGTTTCCAGGCGTCCTTTGGGGCGCTGACCTACCTGGTCTCCCAGACCCCTCAGGTCTGCTTGGATGCCCAGATCTACGAGCTGTGGGATGGGGCGTACCTGGTTTGGATGACGCCGGAGGGATTGTATGAACACGCATATTTGACAGAGCTGTTCCAGAACTGGTTGGAACGGCTCTTGGAGGAACCGAAAGGGAAATGACCATGAGAGAAAAACTGTATCAGATGGTAGAAGCAGAATTGAACCTGCCCAAAGGATGGGACACCACCAAGAATTTCATCGAGCTGGGCGGCCAGTCCATCCAGATGATGAAGCTGCAAATGAACATTTTGAAGACCTTCGGCATCACCCTGACCTTCCAGGAGCTGTTTGAGAACAACACCATCGACCGCCTGCTCCACTGCCTGGAACAGAAGCAGGCGTAAGGGGGCGTCCATGAAGGAACGGATCGCCCTCAACCCCATGCAGCAATCCTACCTGCGGGGGCGAGAGGCCAAGTGCGGTATGTTCAGCAAGGCGTGCTTTGTGTACGAATATGACCCGGCCAAGGTGGCGCACGACCGCCTGGTGGAAGCCCTCCAACGCCTGCCACAGCTGCACCCGCTGCTGGGCGCGGCACTGGACGGAGAGACTTTGGTGCTGGGCGCTGGCCGGTTGGACATTCAGGAAGTACCCCTGTGGGAGGATGGCATCGAAGCCCAGGCGGAGGCACTGTTCCAGCAGTTCACTTGGAGCGAGCAGTGCCTGACCCAAGTGACCCTGGTCAACGGCTCCCACGCTTACGTGGTCCTCTGTATCAACGGCATCCTGGCCGACGGCCTGAGCCACGACCGCATCCTGGAGACCTTGGAGCGGTGCTATGAAGGGGAACCCTTGGAACCGGTGGAGTGTTCCCAGGCGTTTCTGGATTACATGGAGACCCTGCGCGATGAACAGCACACGCCGGAGCAGGAGCAGGCGCTGGAAGAGACCATGCGCCAGTTCCCGCCAGCGGCAGAGCTGGCCATCGCGGAAGAATTTTGCACGCCGGAACCCCAGGAAACTGGCGTCCGCCGCCAGCCCATCCAGGCATCCCTGTGGCAGGCGTTCCAGCAGAAGGCAGCCGGGCAGGGGGTCACCGCCTTTCCCGTCCTGCTGACCCTGGTGGGCAAGGCCATCGGACAGTACACCGACCAGTCAAACGTGGTCTTAAATGTGCCGAGAACTGCCAGAATGGTGCCGATAGACGGCATTTTTCAGGCGGTCGGGATGTACTCCGACTTCTCCCTAGTGCCAGTGGACGCAGCCGGAAGCAACGTATTTGCCCAGGCGAAAACCTTGAGTATTTCGCTCATGGAACAGCAGTTCCAAGGCCAGATCTCCGGCCTGGATCGACTGAAAGCCTGGAAAAAGAGCGCCCCCCAAGCGGCCGCTCCCTTCGTCTGCACCTCCCTGGTGGACGGCGCCTATGACAGCCGCCTGTTCACCCGCCGGTTCGTGCGCACCCAGACGGCGCAGGTGTGGCTGGAGCTGCTCCTGCTCCGCTGCGGCGAGACGGTGACTTTGGAGGCCGCCTACCAGCCAAAAGTATTCCCAGCGGCGGTGGTGGAGCAGATTTTGTGCGCCGTGGTGGCGGACATGGAACAGCTGGTGCACCCGGTAACGGAAACACCGGAACCAGTCGCCCAGCCCCACCTGCCCAGCCTGACCGACCTGCTGACCGAACGATTTTCCACCTACCGCGTCCACCCCTTCCTGCTGTGGAGCAGGGGACAGCTGACCTACGGCGAAACGGACGCCCTGGCGACCCAGCTCTGCCAGCGGCTGCGGGAGGCTGGCCTGACGCCGGTTGACCGGGTGGGTATCCTGTTACCTAAAAGCCCCCTGCAAGCCATCGCCAGCCTGGCGGCCACCAAAGCGGGCGCGGCATTTTTGCCCCTGGATTTGGAGTACCCGCCCGAAATGCTCTCCGCCATCGCCCGCCGGGCAGAGCTGTCACTGATCGTGACCGAACCGGCTTTGGCGGAGCGGGCGGCGTCCTGTGGCGTGCCTTGTTTGACGGTGGAGGAAGCCTGGCTGGACGCTGTGCCCCCGCAGGCAACGGTGTTCCAGGGATACCAGTGGCGGACGGAGGACGTGCTGGTCATCATCAACACCTCCGGCACCACCGGCGAACCGAAATCCGCCGCCATCCCCTCCGCCGGGGTGGTCAACTGCCTGTTGGAGTCCCAGCAGCGTTTTTCTCTGACGGACACTGACCGGTGTATCGCCATCACCAATTACTGCCACGACATGGCTCTCTTCGACCTCTACGGCATGATCGCCTGCGGCGGTTCGGTGGTGTATCCGGACGGCGATAAGGGGAAGGAGCCTGCCCATTGGGCGGCGCTGATGGAGCGTTACCAGGTCACCTTCTGGAACTCCGTCCCGGCCTTCATGGAGATGCTGGCGGCAGAGGAGACCACCCTGACCCAGGCCCTGACCAGTCTGCGCACCGTGGTCATGGGCGGGGACTTTTTGCCGGTCAGCCTGGTGAAACAGCTGAAAGGGGAGAAACCCACCCTCTGCGTCCACAGCGTCGGCGGCCCCACCGAGACTACCATTTGGAACATCTCCCACGAGATCACAGCAGACGATCTAGAACTAGACGTGATACCATACGGAAAACCCTTCCCCAACACCACCTACTTCATCCGCAATGCCGCCGGACAACCCGCTCCCATGGGCGTCATCGGCGAGATGTGCGTGGCTGGCGTGGGGGTCAGCGCAGGCTATCTGGGGATGCCGGAGAAGACCGAACAGGCGTTCCCTCAGTGGAACCACCGGCGGGTCTACCGCACTGGCGACTTTGGCTACTTCCGTGCTGACAGCAACCTGATGATCTTGGGACGTCGGGACGGTCAGGTGAAGATCAACGGCAAACGCATCGAGCTGCCCGGCATTGAAGCAGTGCTGCGGGCGCAGCCGGAGACCAACCAGGTGGTGGTGGTGAAGTCGGCGCAGAGCAAGAAGCTCACCGCCTTCTACACCGGCACTGCCCTAGAGGAGGACGCCTGGCGCACCTTCGCTCAGGAACGGCTGCCTGCCTACATGGTGCCCAGCCGCTTTGTCTGGTTGGAACAGCTCCCCCTGACCCGCAACGGCAAGGTGGACCGAAAGGGACTGACCCAGTACCAACTGACGCCTACGGGACAGCCTGCCCAGGCCACCGAGCCGACCGGCCACCAGACGGTGACGGCACAGCTCATCGACCTGTGCCGCCAGCTGTTTCCGGACGAGGAGATCGACGAGAACCTCAACTATTACGTCATCGGCGGCGACTCCATCCAGGCCATCAAGCTGCTCTCCCTCATCAAACGCACCTTTGATGTGACCCTCAGCGCCTACGACATCCTGGAAGCCCCCTTCCTACAGGAGTGGGCGGCGCTCATCCAGCAGAAACAGGCGGAACGGAACCAGCTGCTCCAACAGCTCACCGGCTTGGCAGAGACTGTGGTGGGCGTGGACGGCGACGCCTTGCGCTTGACCGAGGGCGTGGAGGCACGCCTGAACATCCTCTCCCATCGGTTGGCAGAGCAGGGGATCGAGAAAACTGTATATGAATTGCTGGCCATGCCCTACCTAACCGAGATGGGGCGGTGAGCTGGTGAAGCAGAGAACCTCCTGGCGTTGCGCTGGGAGGTTTTTTGTACGGGACGGGAAAAATCGGGTTTGTACTGCAACTGTGGGATGTTTTTGGGACAGTCACTTTGTTATAATTAGAAGAAATAAGAAAAAATGCCCTAAAATTACAAGCGAATCAACAGGAGATGATGCAATGGATGAAAAATATTATGCCCATTGGTCAGAAGATGGGCGAAAACAGACCGTGCTGGCGCACCTGCTCCGTACCGCGCTGCTCTGTACCCAATTTGCGGCAAAGTTCGGAGAGAAGGCGCTGGGATATTGGGTGGGTCTGCTCCATGACATCGGGAAGTTCACCCAGGCGTTCCAGAAGCGGCTTTTCGATGGTGGGAAAAAGGCGGACCAGTTCACGTAGGCCGTGCGCTTCCCCGGGTTCTGGATCCTGGGCTTCACTCTGCTCTGCTATGACGTCTCCGCCATCGGCAACGGTTTCGTCTTCCCCCTCTTCTTGACCGGCTCCGGCCTGGATGCCGCTGCTTCCACCTCCGTCATGTCTCTGGGCAGCATCAGCACCATCCTCTTCTGCTTGGTGGGCGGCGTCCTCAGCGATAAGCTCTTCCACCCCAAGCGCACCCCGGTCACCATGATGGCCTTCGGCGGCTCCGCCACCTTCTTCACCATTATCGCCCTGTACTTCATCGCCTGCCAGAGCATGATCTTCGTCCTGACCCTGCTGCCGCACCTGAAGTGCAAAGTCTGATTCCTTCCGTTCCATTCTGAACCTGCGAAAAAGTGACGCCTCGTGCGTCACTTTTTTGCGTCCCAAAGGGGCAGCTCCCTCCCGTACTGCATCTGTTTTCTAGACAATCCCAGGGCATATGTGTTATAGTAACTTTTAAACAGCAAGTTATCTATGGTGTATGACAAGGGGAGAACGATCATGAAAACATCCCATCGACCAACCACCGTCCTGGGCGTGCTCTTGGCTGTCTGGCTCCTGCTGGGCGCCGGCGGCATCCCCCAGGCGGCGGCAGCCAACCCGCGTACCAGTGCCGCTGCATCCTCTGTGGCCGAGCCGTCTAAGGGCGGTGCTCACGCCTCCGGCAGCGTCACCCTGCCCGCCAGCGTGACCACCTACGTGGGCGCGTCCATCACCGTCAGCCCCTCCTACCACGGCTACGGGACCATCCGCAAGCTCTCGCTGTCTGCCCCCAAGTTAGCCGCGGCGAAGGTGGTCAGCGGAGGACGGAACATCCAGATTACCGGGAAAAAGGCGGGCAGCACCAGCATGCAGGTGACCTTCAGCAACGGCACCCGCAGGACCACCCAGGTTAAGGTAGCCAAAGGCAGCGCCAAGCTCTCCCGGGTCACCGCCAAGCTCTACCCCGGCAAGACGGTCACCATCCGTCCCAAATACAAAGGGGTGGTCTCCATCCGCAAGGTGGTGGTGGACAAGGGCAGCGTGGCCAGCGTGAAGCTCACCGGCGGCTCCAAAGCGTTCATGCTCCTGGCCAAAACGCTGGGCAGCACCAAGGTGACCATCACCTTCACCAACGGCAACGTCCGGAACATGACCCTGTACGTGTACGAAAAACCCAAATCCAGCAGCCTGTCCGTCCAGTGGCTGGAGGACAGCTATCGACCGGCCAGCGGGAAATATACTGTGGACCTGCGGGTGAAGAACCGGTGTAAATTTAAAATCACATCCGCCACCATCCGGGTGGACGCGAAGCTGTCCAACGGCAAAAAACGGCGGCTGGAGCAGTCGTTCTCCCTGGCCCTCCGACCGGGTGGAGAAAAGAAACTGACCCTCCGAGGACAGCTGCCGGGGCCGCCCAAGAGCGGCAAGGCCGGGTGTACCGGGTTCCACTTTGACTTTACGTAATACAAAAAACAGCCTCCTTGGGAGGCTGTTTTTTGGGCATAGGGCAGGCTGGTTGCAGGTTGCGGGCGGGTGTGATACTATGTTACAATGAGAAAAACACAAAAGGAGCTTTACACAATGGAAGTATTTCAGGGTCGTCCGGCTGACGTGACCGGCCGCTTGAAGAAAGAGATCGCAGTATATGACCTGCTGGACCAGCTGGACATCCCCTTCCGCCGGGTGGATCACGACCACGCCGACACCATGGAGATGTGCCAGGAGATCGACCAGGCGTTGGGGCAGGACATCTGCAAGAACCTGTTTCTGTGCAACCGGCAGAAGACCAAATTCTACCTCCTGCTCATGCCCGGCAGCAAGCCCTTCAAGACCAAGGACCTCTCCGCCCAGATCGGCTCCAGCCGCCTCTCCTTCGGCGGTCCCGAGGACATGGAACGGCTGCTCCACCTGACGCCCGGCTCCGTCACCGTTCTGGGTCTCATGTACGACCCGGACTGCCAGGTGACCCTGCTCATCGACCAGGATCTGTACCAGCAGACCGCCTTCGGCTGCCACCCCTGTATCAACACATCCACCGTCCAGTTCAGCACCGCCGACCTCCGGGAAAAGCTGCTCCCGGCGCTGGGACACCTGGTGACCCTGGTGCAGCTGTGAGCTTCCCATTTCACTTACGATCAAACAGAAAAGGATGAACCTACTATGAGCGATTACCAGATCAATACCAAATGCGTCCAGGGCGGCTACACCCCCGGCAACGGCGAACCCCGTCAGATCCCCATCATTCAGTCCACTACTTTTAAATACAGCACCAGCGAGGACATGGGGAAGCTCTTCGACCTGGAAGCGGAAGGCTACTTCTACACCCGCCTCCAGAACCCCACCAATGACTACGTGGCCGCCAAGATCGCTGACCTGGAAGGGGGCACCGCGGCCATGCTGACCTCCTCCGGCCAGGCCGCTAACTTCTTCGCCCTCTTCAACGTGGCCCAGTGCGGCGACCACCTGGTCTGCTCCTCCAGCATTTATGGCGGCACCTTCAACCTCATCGCCGTCACCATGGCCAAGATGGGCGTAGAGACCACCTTTGTCTCGCCCGACTGCACTGAGGAAGAGCTGAACGCCGCCTTCCGTCCCAACACCAAGGCGGTCTTCGGCGAGACCATCGCCAACCCGGCCCTGACCGTCCTGGACATTGAAAAATTCGCCAAGGCAGCCCACGCTCACGGCGTCCCCCTCATCGTGGACAACACATTTCCCACGCCGGTGAACTGCCGTCCCATTGAATGGGGGGCGGATATCGTCACCCACTCCACCACCAAGTACATGGACGGCCACGGCGCAGGCGTCGGCGGCTGCATCGTGGACGCCGGAAACTTCGATTGGATGGCACACGCGGACAAATTCCCCGGCCTGTGTACCCCCGCCGACAGCTACCACGGCATCACCTACGCCGAGCGGTTCGGCAAAGAGGGCGCCTTCATCACCAAGTGTACCGCCCAGCTCATGCGCGACCTGGGTTCCATCCAGTCTCCCCAGAACGCCTTCCTGCTCAACCTGGGTCTGGAATCCCTCCACGTCCGCATGAAGCGCCACTGTGAAAACGGCCAGGCGGTGGCGGAATACCTCCAGAACCACCCCAAGGTGGCTTATGTCAGTTACCCCGGCCTGCCCGGTGACAGATACTATGATTTGGCACAGAAGTATCTGCCCAACGGCGGCTGCGGCGTGGTCTCCTTCGAGCTGAAGGGCGGCAGAGAGGCGGCGTCTGCCTTCATGCAGAACCTGAAGATTGCCGCCATCGAGACCCACGTGGCCGACGCCCGCACCTGCTGCCTGAACCCGGCCTCCTCCACCCACCGCCAGCTCACCGACCAGCAGCTGGAAGAGGCAGGCATCCCCGCCGGCCTGGTGCGCTACTCCTGCGGCATCGAGGATGCAGCTGACCTGATCGCCGACCTGGCGCAGGCGCTGGATGCGGTCTGAGATGACAACAAGGTTTTGGCAATATATGGCTCCCTTGCGCAAAGGGAGCTGTCAGCGCAGCTGACTGAGGGATTGTCGAACTTGCAGATTCTATAAAAGGAACCACGCAACGTTGGAGATTGACGTTGCGTGGTTTTTCTTTTGTGATGTTCTACATGAAAGGGAGAACCCCCGGCGAGGGTTCTCCCTCTTTTTGACTACGTCAAAAATTCACCCTCTCCTGCGCTTTTGAACGATTAGGAGAGTTTCGCCGACTGCGGTCAGGGACCAGGGGCGTTGCCCCTGGACCCCACTTCCTTTTCT
>JABLTO010208427.1_pt1 | contig 23394 bp, 24 predicted proteins | sample 7160091 | NCBI WGS metagenome assembly JABLTO01 (sample SAMN14651225, study PRJNA627086) | human gut metagenome | isolation source: feces | host: Homo sapiens
CGGTGGACGGCCCCTCGGCAGGGGTAGCCATGGCGGTGGTGGCGGTCAGCGCGTTGACAGGACAGCGCGTAGACGGCGAGGCGGCCTGTACGGGGGAAATCTCCGTGCAGGGGCGCGTGAAGGCTGTGGGCGGCGTACCGGCTAAGGTGGAAGCGGCGCGGCGTGCGGGTTTGAAGCGCGTGCTGATTCCGCAAGAAAACGCGGGCGAGGTGCTGATCGAAGGCATTGAGGTTCACGCCATTACAACGCTTCAGGAGGCGATGAGCTTGATGCTTTTGCCGCCTGTGGAGGCGGCACCGGTGCTGGAAAACACGGAGGTTTCCAAGCGAGAAACACCGCTGGCGGCACAGCCCTCCGGCGGCGAAAACTCCGCAGTGGCAAATGTATCCGGGGCTTGCAAAAGGGAAAATCTGCCGTTATAATAGTATTCTGCCGGAGGTTGCCTTCCGGCAGAATTTCGTGTATCTTTCATCCAAAGGTTAGATACGGGCAGGAAGGCCGCTGTCAACGACGATACGCCTGTCCTGCGGTTTTTATAGGAGGATTCTATGCCCAGAGGAAAGAAAACGGCGACGCTGCATATGCCGATCTTGGCATTGCGGGGTCTGATGGTGTTCCCGCATATGGTGCTGCACTTTGACGTGGGGCGAGATAAGTCCGTGGCAGCGCTGGAACAGGCCATGATGGACAATCAGGAGATCTTTCTGGTTGCTCAGCGGGACGCGGAGGCCGTGGACCCCACGGAAGCCCAACTGTGCCAGGTGGGTACGATCGCCCATGTGAAGCAAGTACTGAATCTACCGGGTGACAGTATGCGGGTGCTGGTGGAGGGACTTCGCCGTGCCACGCTGGTGACGATCACGCAGGAGGAGCCCTATTTGCAGGGTGACGTGCGTCCGGAGCCGGAGCGCAGCGGCGAGGAAGCCGTTGATATGCAGGCGCTTGTGCGTGCAACGCAGGACTTCTTTGCGTCGTTTGCCGCGGCCAGTCAGCGGGTCTCGGCGGAGACGGTGCATTCCATCCGCGAGGTGGAAGCGCCCGACCAGCTGGCGGACGTGATCGCAGCCAATGTGCTGACGCACATGGAGGATCGTCAGGCTATTCTGGAGGAGTTGGATGTCAAGACTCGTCTGGAAAAGCTTTGCGCGATCCTGGCTCGTGAAACGGAGCTTGCCGGTGTGGAAAAGCAGGTACAGGCCCGCATCAAAAAGCAGATCGAGAAGAACCAGAAGGATTACTATCTGCGGGAGCAGATTAAGGCCATTCAGACGGAGCTGGGCGACAAGGAAGCTACGGACGTGGAGGACTTGCGCGACCGCTTGGAGCATACGCCGGTCAATGACGAGGCTCGGGAAAAGGTCGCCAAGGAGCTGGAACGCCTCTCCCGCATGGCGCCCGGTACGCCCGAGGTGGGCGTGAGCCGCACATGGGTGGAGTGGATCCTCGACCTGCCGTGGGGCAAGAACACGGCGGACAATCTCGATCTGAAGCGTGCCCGCAAGGTGCTGTCGCAGGAGCATTATGGTCTGGATAAGGTGAAGGAGCGGATCATCGAGTATCTGGCGGTGCTGCGCATGAAGCAGGATATGAAGGGCCCGATTCTCTGCTTTGTGGGCCCGCCAGGCGTGGGTAAGACCTCTATCGTCAAGGCCATTGCGCAGGCGGTGGGGCGGCAGTTCGTGCAGGTATCGCTGGGCGGCGTGCGTGACGAGGCGGAAATTCGTGGTCATCGCCGCACGTATATCGGTGCGATTCCCGGACGCATTATCGCGGGCATGAAGCAGGCGGGCACCATGAACCCGGTGTTCCTCTTCGACGAGATCGACAAGATGTCCAGCGATTTCCGCGGCGACCCGGCCAGCGCCATGCTGGAGGTGCTCGACGGCGCACAGAACAACGCCTTCCGCGATCACTATCTGGAAATTCCCTTTGACCTGAGCCGCGTGATGTTCATCACAACGGCGAACAGTGTAGACACGATCCCCGCGCCGCTGCTGGATCGTATGGAGATCATCGAGGTGCCTAGCTACACCGAAGAGGAAAAACTGCAAATTGCCAAGCGCCACCTGCTGCCCAAGCAGATTGCTGCCCATGGCTTGCAGCCCAAAACAGTAAAGCTGACGGATCGAGTCATGCGCGAACTGATCGAAGGTTACACCCGCGAGGCAGGCGTGCGTACCTTGGAGCGTACCATTGCTAAGGTGGTGCGCAAGAGCACCGTTACCATGCTGGACATGGACGTAACGGAGGTAAACGTCACGTCCAAGGTACTACATGAGGATTTGGGTGCGCCGCGTTATACCCGCGAAATGCCGGAGAAGGAGCCGCAGATCGGCGTGGTCACAGGCTTGGCTTATACCACGGTGGGCGGTGAAACGCTGGAGGTCGAGTGCGCTATCATGCCCGGCAAGGGCTCGCTGCAATTAACGGGTCAGTTGGGCGATGTAATGAAGGAAAGCGCCGAGGCGGCTTTCTCTTGGGTGCGTGCGCACAGCAAGGCCCTTGGTCTGGCGGATGATTTTTATAAGGATAAGGATATTCACATCCATGTGCCCGAGGGCGCTGTACCCAAGGACGGCCCAAGCGCCGGTGTGACCATGACGACGGCGCTGGTTTCTGCGCTGACGGAGATTCCCGTGCGGCAGGAGGTGGCCATGACGGGTGAAATCACCCTGCGTGGGCGTGTGCTGCCCATTGGCGGCCTGAAGGAAAAGACGCTGGCGGCGTTCCGTGCGGGCGTAACAACGCTGATTATCCCCAAGGAGAACCTGAAGGATTTGGAGGAAATCCCTCCGCATGTGCTGAGCCAGTTCCGTGTGGTCACGGCGGAGAAGATCGAAGACGTACTGAAAGCGGCGCTGTCCCGGATGCCTGAGGCCAAGGCTGAAGCGACGGCGTAAGAAGGAGACACCGATGGAAATTAAATCGGCGGAATTTATTACCTCCATGGCGAGCTACACCAATGGCTTTGCCGGGGCGGGGCTTCGGCAGGTGGCGATCTGCGGCAAGTCCAACGTGGGCAAAAGCAGCCTGATTAACCGCCTGTGCCGCCGCAATAAGCTGGCGCGCACCAGCTCCACCCCCGGCAAAACGCGGCTGATTAACGTGTTTCTACTGAACAACGCGTTTCATTTGATCGACCTGCCGGGCTATGGGTTCGCCAAGGTGGACAAGCAGGAGAAGCTTCGCTGGGGCGAGATGATGCAGCACTATTTTGAAAGCTCCGACGAGCTGTGTCATGTGCTGCATCTGGTGGACATTCGCCATGCCCCTACGGAGGATGATATTACCATGAATCAGTTCCTGCGCCAGATGGGGATACCGTTCACGGTCATTGCCACGAAGGCGGACAAGATCACCCGCGGAGCCCGTCAAAAGCAGCTTGCGCCCATTTGCCGTGCGCTGTTGGTGCAGCCGTGGGAGATCATCTGCTGGTCCAGCGAGGACGATACCGGGCGGGAAAGCCTACTGGAGGTGCTGGAGAAAGTCACGACGGAAGAAGCAGGAGAGGAATAGATTCTTCGACAAGAAAAGCAGGACTGTCCGCATGGGCAGTCCTGTTTTTCATTGGGAATAAAGAGAGGCGAAGCCTTTGATTCAAAGCTTCGCCCCACAAAGATACGTTACTGAATAATCATCCGTCCGCAAGTCTCGCACTCGACGATTTCTGTGCCGCTCTTGATGCGGCGCAGCACCGCGGAGGGCTGAGAAGTGTTGCAGCCGGAGCATTGGTCGCCCACCAGCCGGGACATGGGCGGCGCAATGTGCTTCTTAACCACATTGTATTCCTCCAGCAGCGAGGCAGGAATGCCTGTCTTCTTGCTGTCGGCAACAGCCCGCTGTGCGTCCAGCGCTGTTTTCTTCTCCTTCAGCTCCTTGTCATAGACCACCTTCAGCTGGTCAAACTCCTGCTTGGTCTTGGCCGCCTCGTGGCGGATGTTGCGCTGCTTGTTGTCATAATCGTTGGTGTCCTTCACAATGCGGCGCATTTCCTGCTCGTAGGAGCTGATGGTCTCACGATGTTTGGTGATTTCAGCAATCATGCTGCGGGCTGCGTCCAGATCGGCCGGGGGCTCCGCCTCAAAGCGAGCCGTCACGTTCTTGATCTGCTCCTCGCAGCGCACAATGGCATCCTTGATGGCATCCACACGATCTGCCAGCACAGCAATCTGCTCTTCAATCTGCTTGAAGCGTTTCTGCTGCTCCATGATAAAGTCACGGTCCTTCTCCAGCTTCTGCCGGGTGGGGGAGCGGCGAATCTCGCTGGCAATGCGGTCGGCCGCCATATCCTCCTGTTGGTAAGCCCAAAGAAGTTCCAGTTCCTGCTGATTCATGGATATTCCTCCTTCTGCGGGAACGTCCAACCCTCCCGCCGGGCCCGCTCAGCCCAGATAACCGGGAATGAGCGACTTCGAAACACACACATTGCATTGTACCGCATTCAAATGGGTTTGTAAAGCATCCGCCAGCGTAAAAATCCCCGGCGCTTCCGTGGCGTAATGCCCGGCTTCCAGCGCGACCATGCCCGCCGCGACGCACCCAAGGGCCTCGTGATGCTTGATCTCTCCGCTGAGGAAGGCCTCTGCGCCCAGCGCCTTTGCGTCGACCCAGCCGTCGCCGCCCGCACCGGAGGAAACGCCCATCCGCCGGATGATTTGATTTTCCGGCCCCATGAGACGCACAACGGTGTGCAACCGTGCCGCAATCTGATCTCGCAGTTCAGCCGCAGTCAGCGGCGCATCCAGTTCGCCGACGCGCAGAAACATTTCGCCGGAGACACGCTGCAGTCCACAGCAATCCGCCAGCACATTGTTGATGCCGCCGGGAGCCTGATCTAAATTCGTATGTGCGGCGATCAAGGCAATCTTTCCGCGAATGAGGCGGCAGAGCAACTGCCCCTCGTCATCTTCCTCCGTTATGCGCTTACGTGCGTGGAACATCAGCGGATGGTGCGTAACAATCAGGTTTGCGCCGAGCTCCTCTGCTTCCTGAATTACGCCCGCTGTGCAGTCCAGCGCTACGTGAATGCCTGTGACCTCTTGCGTCATGCGTCCGGTGAGCAAACCGGCATTGTCGAAGTCTAATTGTGTCTCAAAGGGTGCAAGGCTGTCGATGTATTGATAAACGTCCGCAACAGTCAGCATGAAGCTTCCTCCTTCATCATGTGCGTGTATGCCTCAAGAATCGCTTCCACACGAGCGATTTCCTGTGTATCCGGTTCCCGAGCGGTGCGCAGTCCAGCCAGCTTGTCTGCCCAAACATGGCGCCGCCATGCCGCGTAGCCGGGCAGTAGCGGGTCTCCGGAGTGGGGGAGGCAGGGGCCGACGATCATCTCCAGCGGCGAATAATGGGCGCTTCCGGGCACAGCCTGTAAAAACACATACCAGCGGTTTCCGGCACGGCACAGACGCTCCTGCGTCAAATGATAGCCGATGTCCTGCACCGCTTGACGCACAAGCTCCAAATCGGTGTGTGCGGAGAGCACCAGCGTTGCACCGTGCAGCCGTGCCTGTCCCGCACGAAGAATCTCCGCAATGGTTTGTCCGCCCATGCCCATGATCGACACGCAGTCCACCGGCTCAGTCAGACAGTCCAAACCGTCTGCAACAACCAAGGCAGCCTTGTCCTGCAAGCCACGGTACTCAACCAGCGCCTGTGCATGTGCGAGAGCCTTTTCGCTGATGTCGCTGAGGATCATCCGCTGACAGCGGCCCTCTTCCAGCAGTCGACAGGGGAAAAGCCCATGATCCGTGCCAATATCTGCGCCGATTTCGCAGGTGGGGAATAATTCTATGGCCAGAGAAAGTCGTTCATCCAGAAGAATGGGTCGCATAGCGTCGCTCCTGTCTGTTGATAGAAAAACAAAGGAGGCGGCTTGTCAATGAAGCCGCCTTCCTAGCGTTATGCCTTAATCCAGATAATCCTTCAGTTTCTTGCTGCGGCTGGGATGACGGAGCTTGCGGAGCGCCTTGGCCTCGATTTGACGAATGCGCTCACGGGTCACGTTGAACTCCTTGCCGACCTCTTCCAGCGTGCGCTGGCGACCATCGTCCAAGCCAAAGCGCAGACGCAATACTTTTTCCTCACGGGGGGTCAGCGTGTCCAGCACGTCCAGCAGCTGCTCCTTCATCAAGGCGAAGGAAGCGGCCTCTGCCGGGGCGGGCGTGTCGTCGTCAGCAATGAAGTCGCCCAAATGGCTGTCCTCTTCCTCGCCGATAGGCGTTTCCAGACTGACAGGCTCCTGCGCGATCTTGATGATCTCCCGCACTTTTGCCTCGGAGATGCCCATTTCCTTGGCGATTTCCTCCGGAGTGGGTTCGCGGCCATACTGCTGAAGCAGCTGACGACTTACGCGAATCAGCTTGTTAATGGTTTCCACCATATGGACGGGAATGCGAATAGTGCGAGCCTGATCCGCGATGGCGCGGGTAATCGCCTGACGAATCCACCATGTCGCATAGGTGGAGAACTTGAAGCCTTTGCGGTAATCGAATTTTTCTACGGCTTTGATCAGCCCAGATTGCCTTCCTGAATCAAGTCAAGAAACAGCATCCCGCGACCCACATAGCCCTTGGCAATGGACACCACCAGACGCAGATTGGCCTCGCTCAGCTTCTTTTTGGCTTCTTCGTCGCCGGTTTCCAGCCGCTTGGCGATCTCAATTTCCTCTTCTGCAGTCAGCAGCGGCACCTTGCCGATTTCCTTCAGGTACATGCGTACCGGGTCATCAATGCTGATGCCCTCCGGCACGGAGAGGTCGTCCTCAAGCTTCGTATCCGCCGTGTCGGCAGGCTCGGCTTCAGGCTGAGGCTCCAGCTCATTGACCACTTCCACGCCCAGTGCTTCCAAGGTTTCCAGTACTTTGTCAAGCTGGTCGGGATCCATGTCCAGCTCCATCAGAGCGTTCATGATCTCCTTGTAGGTCAGGGTTCCCTTGCGCTTTCCCAGCTCGTACAGCTCATTGAGCTTGGCTTGACGGTTATCAGGCGCGTTCGTCAAGTGTGATCCTCTCCTTCTTGCATAGGCCGATCGACGGCAAAAAACAAACAGTTCATCGTGCTTTTTTCAGTTCATTGATTCTTCTGGTCAACTGCGTGACCTCCGCCATGGCGGAACGCTTGTCCTCGCCGGACAGGCTGTTGATGGTTCGCATGATCTCCTGAATCCGGGCTTCCATGCGGGTCAGACGCATGGAGCGAACGCAGTCCTGCGCCATGTGAATGATCTGATCCGTATCCTCGCTGGGCGGTGTGAGCAACAGCTTGCTGACTCGCGCCCGCGTGACCTCGTCTTCCTCGCGCTCCACCAGCGAAGCGGGGGAGGCGCCGCTTTGAAGCCCCTCATACAAGGATTTCAGCAGCGGGTCTTGAAAATCCTCCGTGGTGACAATATCTCCCGGCAGCCGCCCGGTGGCCATCAGAGAAAGCAAGAGCTCCTGCGCCCGCAGTTCTTCGCCGGAAATGGCGGGAGCGGTGGAGCGGCGGGGGGCAGCAGGCTGCATTTGCCGCGTGACCTCTGCGGCGCTGGGACGGCTTGCGCCGATCTGCGCCAGCAGCACCTCGCGGCTGAACCCAGTCTGAATCATCAACTCCTGCAAATGGTTTTCCATTTCCACAGGCTCTAGGGTTGCCAAGATGCTTGCGCACGCTTTCGCATAATCGGTGCGTCCCTCCTGCGTGCTGAGGTCAAACTGCTCCTTTAAGCGACGCATTCGGTAGGTTTCCGGCGTAAGCGCTGGCAGATGGGCGAAGCCCTCCGGGCCGTCCCGGCGAATAAATTCATCCGGGTCAAGACCGTCCGGAAAATCCAGCACCCGCGCAGGAACGCCCTCCTGCTCCAGAATGTCCAGTCCGCGCAGGATTGCGTGCTGGCCCGCGCTGTCGCCGTCGTAGCTCAGGTAGACCCGCGGGGCAAAGCGCTTGAGCAGCTTGGCCTGTTCATTGGTCAGGGCAGTACCTAGGGTGGCCACAACGCCGGGCACGCCAAACTGCGTCAGCGATACCACGTCCATGTAGCCTTCCACCAGAATGACTCGTTCCAAGTGCCGCTCCTTGCGCAGCAGATTCGCGGCATACACACCCAAACGCTTGTTGAACACCGGCGTGTCCGAGGTGTTCAGGTATTTGGGCTGCTGATCGCCCAGCGCTCGTCCGCCAAAGGCCAGCACGTTGCCGTATTGGTCGATGATGGGGAAAATGGCGCGGTTGCGAAACATGTCGAAGGTCTTGGGCGGCCCTTGCGTGCCGTCCGCCCGCTTTTCACCTTCCTTGACCACCGTCAGGCCGCACAGGCGAAGCTCGTCCACCGAGTAGCCCTTTTCGATCAGATAGGTGGTCAGCCGATCCCAGCCCTCCGGTGCGGCTCCCAAGCCAAACTTGCGAATCACGCCGTCGCTCAGCCCGCGCTTTTGCAGGTAAGCGTAAATGGGCGCACCCTCCGGCGTGAAAAGCTCCCGGTGATAAAACTGGGCGGCTTCCCGGTTGGCGCTCAGCAGACGCTCGCGCTGGTCGCGTTTGCGCTGGTAGTCGGGATCCTCCTCCATTTGGGGCAGCGGCATATGAAGCTGGTCAGCCAGAAATTTGACAGCCTCGAAAAAGGTCAGCCGTTCGATCTCCATAATGAACGAAATCACCGTGCCGCCGGCCTTGCAGCCGAAGCAGTAATAGAGCTGACGCTCCGGGTCCACGGAGAAGGAAGCCGTCTTTTCGCCGTGAAACGGGCACAGTCCCCAATACTTGTGCCCGTTTCGTTTAAGTGTCACATAGCCGGATACCACCTGCACAATATCCGCCCGGGAACGAAGCTCGTCCAGCCAAGCAGATGGAAAGCGCGATGCCATCTTTGCTTCACCTGTCCTATTCTTTCGCCACGTTCGGAAATTTTCCTTCTTTTTTCGAGAAAACGTGACGCGTATCCTGCGATTCTACGTTACAGCGCGGAAAACGCGCCGGGAATAAACAGCGACTGATACTGCCGCACGGCGTACCGATCGGTCATGCCGGAAAGAAAATCGCACACGGCGCGATCAGTGCCCTCTTTATAGCCGATCAGCAGATATTCGTCTGGCATTTCGCCGGGGTGGGCGCTGTAATATTGAAACAATCCCTTCATTACATGATCGCACCGGGCTTCTTCCGCGGCACGCCATGCATCGCGGTATACGCGCTCGAACATGAATTCCCGCAGGCCGTCCATGGCCGACTGCACCAGCGCTGTCATTTGCAGATGCTCCGTGTCCTGACTGCTGTACACAATATCGCGGATCATCGTGTCAATGCGTTCGCCGTGCGTCTGTCCCAAAACCTTCAAACAATCGCCTGGAAGCTCGAAGGGCTTCAGCACGCCCGCCCGAAGCGCGTCGTCGAGGTCATGGTTCAGGTAAGCGATACGATCTGCACGGCAGACACATTCGCCCTCCAGCGTTGCGGGGGCTTGCTTACCGCTGTGGCATAGGATGCCGTCCCGTACCTCCCATGCGAGGTTCAGGCCCTCTCCCTCCTGTTCCAGCACGTCCACCACCCGCAGGGATTGTTCGTTATGCCGAAAGCCGCCCTGCATCAGCTCATCCAGCGTTCGTTCGCCGATGTGTCCGAAAGGCGTATGCCCCAGATCATGTCCCAGTGCAATGGCTTCAGTTAAATCCTCGTTTAGCCGAAGGGAGCGTGCGATGGTGCGGGCCACCTGCGCTACCTCCAGCGTGTGGGTCAGCCGGGTGCGGTAATGGTCGCCCTCGGGGGAAAGAAAGACCTGCGTCTTGAATTTCAGCCGCCGGAACGCCTTACAATGCAGAATGCGATCCCGATCCCGCTGAAAATCCGTGCGCAGCGGGCAGGGTGCAATGACTCTTGCACGCCCCCGCGACTGCACAGCCTTGCACGCACGGGGAGACAGACGTGTCAGTTCTTCCTGTTCGAACGTCTCTCGAATGGTCATGCGCAGCGCTCCTTTCTGCGAGGGGTATAGTTTTTATACAACGCGGAAAGGCGGAATTCCTTCATTTTCGGTTACATAAAAATACAGGGACAGCACGCTGTCAGAGCATGTGCTGTTCCTGCAAAGGCAGGGGTACGTTTTTTGTTGGCATCTTTTGCTGTTACACGTTCGTACTGCCGCGCACGCTGGCATAAGCGGCCTGACGGTAATTCATGGGTGCGAAGGTAGGTGCGGCCTGTGCCTCTGCGCCATCGTCCACGCGCACCTGACCGGGGCGATGACCGGGCAGATAGAAGGTAACAAACTTGATAGCGTACAGGTCGCCTACGTCGTATTGCTGATTCGCATCGTCATACAGCACCACGTAGCTGGTGCCCACGGCGTACAGCAGGCCGGAACGATTGACCTGCGTGACGGTGCCGATGAGAAACGTGATGGTGACGTAATTGCCCACGTTGTCCTGCAACAGCTGCTGCATGGAGCCTCGGAACGCTTCATTATCAAAGGATGGTTCGGCGGGGACCTGAATGCCGCTGTTTTCGCTCATGCTGCAAAACCTCCCTCAAAACCTTTGTTGTGATAACTGTATGCAAAATGCAGGAAAATCAGAACCGGGCCGCGAAATACACCGCCGATAACGCTTACAAAAGGAAGCGATGAGCATGGACGCGCCTTTTTATCAACGAACTTGGATCGACATTGACTTGGACGCGCTGAAAGCGAATTACCGCACGGCGAAGTCTCTGACGAAAGCAACTGTCACCTGCGTGATTAAATCGAACGCCTATGGACACGGCGCGGTACGCGTGGCGCAGGCGCTGGCGGAGGAGGGCTGCCGCAGCTTTGCGGTCAGCTGTGCCCGGGAGGGTCTTGAGCTTCGCAAAAGCGGCTTGCAGGGTGAAATCCTTGTGATGGGTTTGACGGAAAAGCCCATGCTTCCCGTCAGCATTCGTAATGAGCTGACGCTGACCATCGGCGATCTGCAAGGCTTACGTGATGCAGAGGAGGCTGCGGCGGCGCTGCAAACGGTCGCGCACGCGCATTTAGCGGCGGACACAGGTTTTCACCGGTTGGGCTTTGATGTGACGGAAGCGGCGGCGGACGCAGTCGGGGCGGAGGTGAAGCAGCTGCATTGGCTGCATGTGGAGGGTCTGTATTCCCATCTGGGACTGATTACTCCGGAGCGGGATCAAATGCAGTATGATAATCTGATGCGCATGTGGGACATGCTGCGCCAGCGCGGTGTGAATTTCACGGACGTGCATTTATGTGACAGTATTGGTCTTGTGCGGTATCCGCAATGGCACATGAGCCGTGTGCGGGTAGGTGCGTTGCTGTTCGGCGTTCGGCCCTATCATTCGGAGCATATGCCCTTTGAGGATAAGGAGACGCTGACGTTTAACACGACGATCAGTCAGGTGCGCGACGTGGCGGCGGGCGAGATCGTGGGCTACAGCGACGATCAGGTGCTGGATCACGACGCACGGATCGCTACGCTGTGCGCGGGCTATGGTGACGGCTATCCCCGGTGCCTGTCCAATGGCCGGGGTAAGGTACTAATTCACGGCAAGCTTGCGCCGGTGGTGGGGCTGATCTGCATGGATCAGCTCATGGTAGATGTCACGGACATTCCCGAGGCGGCTCCCGGAAATGCGGCGGTGCTGCTGGGCGGAGGCATTTCCTATATGGAATATGCCGACTGGTGCCATACCAATCGAAATGAATGTATCACCATTCTGTCCCGGCGGCCTGTGCGGGTTTATCATGAACACGGGAAGATCGTCACGGTGTTGGACAGCATGATGGAGGAAAGGAGCGACGCGGAATGAAGCTGGCGGATTGGGAGAAGGAGCTTGCCGAGGTTATGCCCTTTGTCAAGGAGGTGCTCCGCAAGCTGCATCGTCATCCCGAGGTAGGCGGCGAGGAGCGCTGGACGCGGGAATTTCTGGAAGAAACGCTCCATGGCTTCGGCTTGAAAACGACACGTTTTGAGGATACCTGCTGTGTCATGACGATCATTGAGGGCACGCGTCCCGGAAAGTGCGTCGCCATTCGCGCAGACATTGACGCGCTGCCTATTCAAGAGGAAACGGGATTGCCGTTTGCCTCTGAAATTCCCGGGCGGATGCACGCCTGCGGACACGACGCGCACATGGCGTTGGCGTTGGGTACGGCGAAATATCTGTCCAGCCATCGGGAGAAATTCGCTGGCACGGTGAAGTTCTTCTTCGAGGCGGAGGAGGAAACTCGCGGCGGCGCGAAGCTGATGGCAGATCAGGGCTGCTTGGAAAATCCACGTGTGGATTGGGTGATCGGCCAGCATATGAATCCGCGCTATGCGGCAGGAGCGTTCTTTGCCAAGCCGGGTTTTGTCAGCGGCGCGAGCGACGAGGTGGAGATTACGGTGCGCGGCAAGAGCTGCCACGGCGCGTATCCCGAAAGCGGTGTGGACGCTATCGTGATCGCCGCGCAGGTGGTCACGGCGCTGCAAACCATGGTCAGCCGCATCATCAGTCCGCTGGACAGCGCCGTATTGACGCTGGGCACGGTGCAGGGCGGCAAGGCGTGCAATATTATCTGCGGCGAGGTGCGCATGACGGGTACGCTCCGCACGCTGTCGGATAAGACGCGGGCCATGCTGAAGGAACGCATTGCGCAGCTTGCCTCCGGCGTGGCACAGGGCATGGGCGGTGACGCTGAGGTTGTTATTACACCCGGTTACGGCGCGGTTTATAATGACGATGCGCTGTATGCCCGCATGGAGCCGCTGGCGGCGGAATTGCTGGGGGAGGACAAAATCGTCCGGCGGGAGATGCCCAGCCTCGGCGTGGAGAGCTTCGGCTATTTCCAGAAGAACACCCCCGGCGTATATTATGATCTTGGCAGCGGCGTCGGTACGGCGCTGCATACCAGCACCTTCCGCGTGGACGAGGATTGTCTGCTGCCGGGCGTGGCCATGCAATGCGCCACGGTGCTGGAGCTTTTGAAGCCCTAAAAAGGAGGCACAAGGTATGAAACGGATTTTTCTTTCGGCGGACATCGAAGGAACCTGTGGCATTGCACATTGGGACGAATCCCTGCCGGAAAAGCAGGACTACGCCCGCTTTCAGCGGCAGATGACCCGGGAAGTGGCGGCGGCCTGCGAGGGCTTCAACAAGGCTGGCGTGGAGGAAATTTTCATCCGTGACGGACACAACAACGCCCGGAATATTCTCGCGGAGGAACTGCCGGAGAATATCGAGATCATGCGCGGCTGGGGACGCGATCCTTGGGCCATGATGACCGGCATCGACGAGAGCTTTGACGGCGTGGCGTTCACCGGGTATCATTCCGCCGCCAGCTGGGACGGAAGTCCCTTGAGCCACACCATGAATCTGGGCAATAATTATGTCAAAATCAATGACGAGCTGGCCTCCGAACTGATGATCAACAGCCTGAGCGCCTCCTATTTCGGCGTGCCCGTGCTGCTGGTGACGGGGGATCAGATGCTCTGCGAGTGGATGAACGAGGCCTGTCCGGGGACGCTGACCGTCCCTGTCAGCCATGGCGTTGGCAACGGCTCTGTTTCCATGCACCCGGAGAAGGCGATTCGGCTCATCCGCGAAACCGCGGAGGCCGCCGCGTCGCTGGACCCTGCGCTGTGTCTGTTCCCCATGCCGGAGCACTTCGAGGTGGAGATCAATTACCGCAAGCATACGGATGCGAAGGGCAACAGCTTCTATCCCGGTGCGCGGTTGGACGGCACGACCTCGGTCATTTATGAAAGCGACGACTGGCTGGACTGCCTGAAATTTTTCCATTTCTGCATGTAAACAATCGGCTTATGAGGCGAGAGACGAGACACTTTCGCCTCTTTTCTATGCATAAAATGACGTTCTTGGACAGTTTGTGAAAAATGTGGCGACAGCCTTGCGTTACTGTCCAGCTTTTTTCCCGAATTGTGCAAAAAAGACTTGCCAGTAGCTTCCATATGTTTTATAATACACTAGGATAAATTGGTCGGATGGGGCGAAGCTTGAATGAATATGCGGTCAATGTCTGGGAAGCGCATAGGAGCGGGAAAACGGATAAGCGTCTGATACATGAGGTATCGGTGCTTGTTCGTTTTTTCACAAAAGAGAGCCGTACCCCGCAATAGAAATACGGAGGGATTTATTGATGAGTAAGGTACATGTTTTTGACCATCCTCTGATTCAGCACAAGCTGAGCCTCATGCGTGACAAGAATACCGGTGCGAAGGAGTTCCGCGAGCTGCTGGAGGAGATCTCCATGCTGATGGTCTATGAAGTGACCCGCGACCTGCCCACCGAGGAAGTGGAAGTGGAGACCCCCATCTGCAAGTGCAAGACCCGGATGCTGGCCGGTAAGAAGCTGGGCATTGTGCCGATCCTGCGTGCCGGCCTTGGCATGGTGGACGGCGTGACTACGCTGGTTCCTGCCGCTCGTATTGGTCATATCGGCCTGTACCGCGATCCGCAGACGCTGGAGCCTGTGGAATACTACTGCAAGCTGCCCGTGGATGCGCAGAATCGTGAACTGCTGGTACTGGATCCCATGCTGGCCACCGGCGGAAGCGCCAGCGCGGCCATTGGTTTCCTGAAGCAGCGCGGCTGCAACCACATTCGTCTGGTGAACCTGATCGCTGCTCCCGAGGGCATTGCACGCGTGCAGAAGGATCATCCCGATGTGGATATTTATGTGGCTGGCCTAGATGAAAAGCTGAACGATCATGGTTATATCGTGCCGGGCTTGGGCGACGCGGGCGATCGCCTGTTTGGTACGAAGTAATAGGAGCCGCTGACTCCGAAAAAACAACACCGGGGAGCGTACTCCCTAAATAGAAAGGTGGTGATTGGTTTGTCGCTGGAAATTCTGCAAAGCATCGAGCGGGCGGAAAGTCAGGCGGAGCAGGTGCGCGGCGATGCGCAGCGAGCGGCACGGGACATGCTGAAAAGCGTGGAAGCGGCCTGTGTAGCCCACGAACGTGCCGCAGCCATCGAGCATCGCGGACTGTATCAGCAACTGATGGAGCAGAACCGCGTTTCGGTGGAGGGCGAGTTGGCCAAGAAGAGCCAGACGCTGGCCAAAGAACGCGCCGCCCTGTGCAGGGATGCGGAAACACGGCTGGATCAGGCGGCAACCCAGATCTTCGAAAGGATCGTGCGTCATGGCCATAGTTGAAATGAAACGGATTGAGCTGCTGGCCATGCGGCAGGATCAGCGAAAACTCCTCAAAGCCATGCAGAAAATGGGCTGCGTGGAGGTAAGCCCCATCAAGGATGAAGCGCTCAAGGCCTATCAAGGCAAGGATTCCGCACGTCTGCAGCAGCTGGACAGCCTGATGGAGCGCTTGCGCTGGACGATCGGCCAGTTGTCCCAGTACAACAAGCAGAAAGCACCCTTCATGGGCAATCTGCCGGACGCGGAGCCGCAGGAGATCGCTTATATCCAGAGCCATGAAGCCGAGATGATTGCAATCATCGACAAGGCGGAAGGGTTGGAGAAGACGGGCGGCGACTTGAAGGGTCAATTAGCGCGATTGCAGGTGGCGCAGGAGCAACTGCTTCCGTGGCAAAAGCTGGATATTCCTGTTAAGGAGATTCACGCCAGCCGCGATGTGCTGCAATTCGTCGGCACAATGAACAAGGCGGGCGTGAAGGCGCTGAACGAGCAGTTTGCCGGTCAGCCGCTGTATGTGCAGGTGCTGGGGGAGGAACGGGATAACGTCTACCTCTGGCTGGCGGCGCACGTCTCGCTAAAGCAGGAACTGACTGCGGTCATGAAGAGCGGCAACTTTGCTCCGGCTCAGTTTGGCGACATGCAGGGCACGGTGCAGCAGCAGCTCGACGCATATGAGAACAAACGCGCAGAGCTGCAGGGAGCCTCGGAAGCGCTGGTCACGGAATGGAAAACGCTTTCGGAGCAGCTGACCCGACTGAAGATTTGGTTCGATTTACTGCAAATCGAACGAGATCAGGCAGATGCGGCTCAGCGCACCATCGGAACAGGCGCGGCCTTCCTGATGCGCGGCTGGGTGCCGACCTCGCTGGCGGACAAGGTGACGGAGGATCTGAAGAAGCTCTCGCCCACCTGTGCCGTAGAGGTCTATGCGCCGGAGGAGGGCGACGAACCGCCGGTACTCCTGCACAACAATAAGTTTGCTTCTCCCTTTGAGACGGTTGTTACGGGCTTTGCGTTGCCTGCGCCCGGGAGCGTTGATCCTACCGCCGTCATGGCGCCCTTTTACGCGCTGCTCTTCGGCATGATGCTGTCGGACGCGGGCTATGGCCTTGTCATGGCGCTGGCGATTCCGTTGCTCATCAAGCTGAAGAAGCCGGGCAAAAACAGTCAGAAGCTGCTATGGGTGCTGTTCTACAGCGCCATTGCCACGGTGTTCTGCGGCGCGGTGTATAACACTTGGTTTGGCTTCAACCTGCCGATTAAGAGCATTCTCGATCCCATCAACGACCCCATGCCGGTCATGGTGGTATGTATGGGTGTGGGTGTCATCCACCTGTTTGCAGGCCTCGGCGTGGGCATGTACATGAACGTCAAGCGAGGCAAGCCGCAGGATGCGATTTTTGACCAGCTCAGCTGGATGCTGCTGGTCAGCGGCCTCATCATGCTGGTGCTGGGCGGCACCATTGGCGAAATCGGCAAGTGGATGGCGATCGTCGGCGTGGCGATCATCCTGATCTGGGCGGGACGCGCCAAGAGCAAGAATCCCTTCAAGCGGCTCATCAGCGGCTTGGGTGCGCTCTATGGAGCGACTAGCTGGATCTCGGATATCCTGTCTTACATGCGTCTGTTCGGTATGGGTCTGGCGACCGGCGTTATCGGCATGGTTATCAACCAGCTGGTGGGCATGGTCTTCTCGGGCGGCATCGTGGGCGCGATTATCGGCAGCGTACTGTTCGTCGGCGCGCACACGTTCAATTTGGGCATCAATGCGCTGGGTGCTTACGTGCATTCCTGCCGCTTGCAGTACATTGAATTCTTCGGCAAGTTCTATGAGGAGGGCGGCGTTGCCTTCCGTCCGCTTACGTATCAGACGCGCTATGTGAACATTCACGAGGCGTGAAGAAAAGAGAAACAATCAAAAGGAGGATACAACTATGGAATGGGGTCTGGTTCTCGCGTTTGTTGCCGCCGCGCTGGCGGTTGTGCTGCCCGGCATGGGTTCCTCGAAGGCTGTGGGTGCTTGCGGTGAGACTGCTTCCGGCGTCTCCACCGAGAATCCCGAAGTGAACTCTAAGCTGCTGGTTTTGCAGCTGCTGCCCGCTACGCAGGGTATTTACGGCTTCCTGATCGCCGTTATCATTATGATCAACACCGGTATCCTGTCCGGCAATCTGGCGAGCGTGTCTCTGGTGCAGGGCTTGGAGCTGGTCATTGCGGCGCTGCCTATTGCGATCGTTGGCTACTTCTCCGCGCTGAAGCAGGGCAAGGTTGCCTCTGCCGCCATGCTGATGACCGGCAAGCGCCCCGAGATGAGCGGCAAGGGCATCACCATGACCGTTATGGTCGAGACCTATGCCGTGCTGGCGCTGCTGGTTTCCTTCTTGGCCGTGAACGCCATCAAGCTGTAAGAAAGGCTGAACGCGCATGAACGCACAAGCGATCTTGGATAAAATTTTGCAGGACGCGAAGGAAAGTGCCTCCGTGACCCTGCGGGATGCCGACGATCGTGCTAAGGAAATGGAAGCTGCCGCCGACAAGCGGATTGCCGCGGCTCGTGCCAAAACAGAGGCGCAGGCCCGGCAGGACGCGGAGGCTGCCACGGCGCGTATGCAGCGCATGGCAGAGCTGGACGAGCGCAAGCTGCTGCTGGCGGATAAGCGCCGCATGATGGATCGCGCCTTCGAGTTGGCGCTGGCCAAGATGAAGGCCATGCCCGCCAAGCAGGCTCGCGCCTTCCTGCTGGATGCGCTGACGGAGCTGGCGGAGGGCGGCGAAACCCTGATTGTGGGGGCGGACAACGACGGCTGGATGGACGATCAGTTCCTTCAGGATGCCAACGCCGCACTTGCAGCGAAGGGCAAGACTGCGGCGCTAACCCTTGGCAGCGAAAAGCGCAAGGGAGTCAGCGGCTTGATCCTTGCCAAGCACGATACGGAAATCAACTGCACCTATGAAGCCTTCCTGACCAGCGAACGGCTGGAGATGGAGGCGCAGGTGGCGCAGACCTTGTTCCCCGGGGACTGAACCTAACCGATTTCAAGGAAAGGAGGGCTGGCAATGCCGCAGGAAAGCGTAAACTATGCTGTGGGAGTATTGAGCCTGAAGCAGCGTGAAGCTATGGATGCCAGTCGTCTGGAAAGACTGCTTTCCGCCTCAGGCTATGAGGAAGCAAAGCGTACCCTTTCGGAGATCGGGTGGTCCAGCGCGGAGGAGGCGGACTACGAGCAAATGGCACTGGACCGGGTGGCTCAGGCCAGCACGCTGGTTCGTTCTCTCTCCACCGATGAAAGGGTCACGGATTGTTTCCTGCTGAAATATGACATTGCAAATTTGAAAATGCTGCTGAAGGCCCGCTGCTTGGGCATTTCGGCAGACTATCTGTCCCAGAGCGGCACCCTTCCTGTGGAGACGCTCCGTCACGCGGTTGCCGATCACGGCTATAAAATGCTGCCCGTGCCCTTGTGCCGGGCCATGGAGGAGCTGGAGCAGGAGCTGCTGGTGGAGGTCGATCCGCTGCTGATCGACGTGAAGCTGGATCGGGCGATGTTCGAACTGATCTTTGAGAGGCTGAACAAGACCCGCTGTCCCGCAGCGGCGGCATATTTCCGCGGCCGGGTGGATCTGCTCAACGCGATCACCCTGCTGCGTCTGCGCCGCATGGGTCGGGACGAGGACTTCCTTGATCGCGTGCTGCTTCCCGGCGGCACCATCACGGAAGCGGCTTGGCACACGGTTTGGGCGGACACGGAGAAGCTGCCGGGTCTGGTGAAAAGCTATGGCACGAAGGTGGAGGATGCGGCGCGGCTTGCCGTGCGCGACTTCAACCATCTGCCGGGACTGGAAAAAGCCATGGATAACGCGCTGCTGGCGATGTTCACCCAGTATAAGCACGACTTGATGCGCTTTGAGACCATCGTGGGCTACCTGCTGGCGGTGGAACGCGAGGCGAGCGCGGTGCGGCTGGTGATGGCGGGCAAGCAGAACGGCTTTGACATGGATGCCATCCGGGAAAGGCTGCGTGATCTCTATGGCTGAAAACAACACTCGCATGGGCGTGGTGGGGGAGCGGGACGCTGTGCTGGCCTTTAAGGCGGTCGGTATGCGCGTTATTGCCGTGGAAACCCCGGAGCAAACCACCGCAGCCCTGCATCGACTGGCAACTGAGGGCGTGCCGGTGATCTTCATCACTGAGAGCTGCGCTCGTCAAGTGCCGGAGGCTTTGGAAAAATACAAGACCATGTCGGAAACTGCCGTGATTCCCATCCCGGGAAGTCAGGGTACGGACGGCTATGGTATGCGCCGGGTGAAGGCCAATGTGGAAAAGGCCATCGGCGCGGATATTCTGTTCAATAATGAAGAAAAGGGGGTTTGACCATGGCACAGGGAACCATTGTAAAGGTTGCCGGCCCCTTGATTGTCGCGGAAAACATGGCCGACGCCCGAATGTATGACGTGGTGCGCGTGAGTCGTGACCGCCTCGTGGGCGAGATCATCGAGCTGCGCGGCGACCGCGCCTCCATTCAGGTCTATGAGGAGACTGCGGGCCTCGGCCCCGGGGAGCCTGTGGAATCCACCGGCGCTCCGCTTTCCGTGGAGCTGGGACCGGGTCTGATCGAGTCCATCTTTGATGGCATTCAGCGCCCGCTGACAGTCATTCGGGATCAATGCGGCGAGCGTATCCGCCGTGGCATTGAGGTCCCTAGCCTGAACCGCGAAAAGGAGTGGGGCTTCGAGCCCAAGGTCGTCAAGGGCGACAAGGTTGAGGCAGGTTCTGTGCTGGGCACGGTGCAGGAAAGCGCCGTTGTGGAGCACAAGATCATGGTGCCCTATGGCATCAGCGGCACAGTTACGAAGATTTATAAGGGCCCGGCGAAGCTGGAAGATGTAATCGCCGTGGTGAAGGACGACAAGGGCGAAGAGCATAACATTACCATGCTTCAGCGCTGGCCTGTCCGTCGCGGCCGTCCCTATAAGGAAAAGCTTGCGCCTCAAGCGCCCATGGTAACGGGACAGCGCGTTATTGATACGTTCTTCCCCATTGCCTCCGGCGGCGTGGCGGCAGTTCCCGGCCCCTTCGGCTCCGGCAAGACCGTCGTGCAGCACCAGCTAGCTAAGTGGGCAGATGCAGACATCATCGTCTATGTGGGCTGCGGCGAACGCGGCAACGAGATGACGGACGTGCTGATGGAGTTCCCGGAGCTGCATGACCCGCGCACCGGCGAAAGCCTGATGAAGCGTACCGTGCTGATCGCAAACACGTCCGATATGCCTGTAGCGGCGCGTGAAGCCTCCATCTATACAGGCATTACCATCGCGGAGTATTACCGCGACATGGGCTATAAGGTCGCTATCATGGCCGACTCCACCAGCCGCTGGGCTGAGGCATTGCGTGAAATGTCCGGCCGTCTGGAGGAAATGCCTGGTGAGGAAGGCTACCCGGCCTATCTGGCCTCCCGTATTGCAGAGTTCTATGAGCGGGCGGGCTATGTGAAGTGCTTGGGTGATACCGAGCGATATGGCACGATTTCCGCCATCGGCGCTGTGTCGCCGCCCGGCGGTGATATTTCCGAGCCTGTCAGTCAGGCAACCCTGCGCATTGTAAAGGTGTTCTGGGGCTTGAGCGCTTCGCTGGCCTATAAGCGTCACTTCCCGGCCATCGACTGGCTGCAAAGCTATTCGCTGTACGTGGATCGTTTGGCGGGCTGGTTCAGCGACAACGTGTCTCCCGAGTGGAATGACTTGCGGGCTAAGGCTATGCGGGTGCTTCAGGAGGAGGCCGAGCTGAACGAGATCGTGCAGCTGGTCGGTATTGACGCGCTGAGCTGGAAGGATCGGCTGACCATGGAGGTTGCCCGTTCTATCCGTGAAGACTATCTGCATCAGAACGCCTTTGACGAGGTGGATACCTACACTTCTCTGACCAAGCAGTTCGACATGCTGCGGCTGATTTTGACCTTCCAGGAGAAGGGTCAGCAGGCGCTGGATGCGGGTGCGAACCTGTCCGATGTGCTGGCGCTGCCGGTGCGCGACAAGATCGGCCGTGCCAAGTACATTCCCGAAGAGAGTGTCAAGGCCGAGTTTGAAAAGATTGAATCTGATCTGAGCAGCCAGACGGCGGCGCTGATCGACCAAGGAGGGCAGTCCTGATGCTGAAGGAATACCATACCATTAAAGAGGTAGTGGGCCCCCTGATGCTGGTGGAAGGCGTCTCCGGGGTTACGTACAATGAACTGGTGGAGATCACGCAAGCCAACGGCGAGAAGCGCTCTGGCAAGGTGCTGGAGGTCAACGGCGATAAGGCGCTGGTGCAGCTGTTCGAGTCCAGCAACGGTCTGCGCATTGACAACAGCTCCGTGCGCTTCTTGGGTCGCGGCATTGAGTTGAGCGTGAGTATGGATATGCTGGGTCGCGTGTTCGACGGCATGGGCCGTCCCCGCGACGGCGGGCCGGAGCTGATCCCGGAAAAGCGCATGGACATCAACGGTGAGCCGCTGAATCCTGCCGCCCGCGACTATCCCAGTGAGTTTATCCAGACGGGCATTTCCGCCATTGATGGTCTGAACACGCTGGTGCGCGGTCAGAAGCTGCCTGTGTTCTCCGGTTCCGGTCTGCCTCATGCGCAGCTGGCTACGCAGATTGCGCGTCAGGCGAAGGTGCTGGGCAAGGGCGACAAGTTTGCCGTCGTGTTCGGCGCGGTGGGTATCACGTTTGAGGAAGCGGATTACTTCATTAGCGATTTCCGCAAGACCGGCGCTATCGAACGTGCCGTGCTGTTCATGAATCTGGCCAACGACCCGGCTATCGAGCGTATTGCGACGCCTCGTATGGCGCTGACTGCCGCCGAGTATCTGGCCTATGAAAAGGGAATGCACGTGCTGGTCATCCTGACCGACATTACCAACTACGCCGAGGCATTGCGTGAGGTTTCCGCCGCACGTAAGGAAGTACCTGGCCGCCGTGGCTATCCCGGCTATCTGTGCACCGACCTTGCGACCATGTACGAGCGTGCGGGCCGCGTGGTGGGCAAGCCGGGCTCCATTACGCAGATTCCTAGTCTGCCTATGCCCGAGGATGACAAGACGCATCCCATTCCCGACCTGACCGGCTACATTACCGAGGGTCAGATTATTCTGAGCCGCGAGTTGTACCGCAAGGGCGTTACGCCGCCCATTGATGTGCTGCCGTCCCTATCCCGTCTGAAGGACAAGGGCATTGGCGCGAACAAGACCCGCAAGGATCACGCGGCTACCATGAACCAGCTGTTTGCTGCTTATTCCCGCGGCAAAGAGGCTAAGGAGCTGGCTGTGATTTTGGGCGAAGCGGCACTGTCGGATACGGATAAGCTGTACGCCGCCTTTGCGGACGCGTTCGAAAAGGAATATGTCTCTCAGGGCTATGAGACGAACCGTTCCATTGAAGAGACTCTCGATTTGGGCTGGAAGCTGCTGGCCATGCTGCCTCGTTCCGAGCTGAAGCGTATTCGTGACGATATGCTGGACGAGTACCTGCCCAAGAAAGAGGAGGAAAAATAAATGGCATCAGCACTTCGCGTGAATCCGACGCGGATGGAGCTGACCCGCATCAAGAAGCGTCTTGTGACGGCCAAGCGCGGTCACAAGCTGCTGAAGGATAAGCGGGACGAGATGGTGCGGCAGTTTATCCTCATCATCCGCGAAAATCAGGCGCTGCGCAAAGAAGTGGAGGAGGAACTGTCTCAGGCGCTGCGGAACTTTGCCATGGCTCGTGCGGTCATGGATCCGCAGGCATTGGAGGAGGCAGTTTTGTATCCCGCCCGGCAGGTGCGCTTGGAGCTGGGGCGCAAGAACATCCTCTCGGTGCATGTGCCCACCATTGCGGTGGACGAAAGCTCCCTGCAGGAGACGGTGCAGGCCTACGGCTTTGCGGAGACAAGCAGTCAGCTGGATGGTGCGATTGCCACGCTGGCGGACTTACTGCCCAAGATGGTGCGGTTGGCGGAGATTGAGAAGACCTGCGACATGCTGGCTGACGAGATTGAGAAGACCCGCCGCCGTGTCAACGCGCTTGAATATGTGATGATTCCGCAGTTCGAGGCGACCATCCGCGAAATTTCCATGAAGCTGGAAGAAAACGAACGCGGTGCGACCACCCGTCTGATGAAAGTCAAAGACATGATGGCCAAGCGCGACGCGTGAGGAAGACAAAGTGAATCATGCGAGGGAGGTGGCTTCTCTGCGAGAAGCTCCTCCCTCGCGCTTTCTTCCGAAGAGACGCTGGGGGGAGAGGCCGCTTCTCTGAGAG
>JABLTO010011202.1_pt1 | contig 23312 bp, 18 predicted proteins | sample 7160091 | NCBI WGS metagenome assembly JABLTO01 (sample SAMN14651225, study PRJNA627086) | human gut metagenome | isolation source: feces | host: Homo sapiens
CTAGAACTGTCAAAAACAATTCTAATCTTACCAAGCTCCATATCTAAATCATCATGAATAACCAAAAGATCATTAACATCAATATCATAATAATTCATATATTTAATTACACTATCTCCTGATAAATTCATAAATGTTAGTGGTTTTACCAAAATAACTTTTTCACCCATCAAATTAAAACTGGCTTCAAGCGCATTAAACCTTTTATTTTCACTAAATGTAATATTGTACTTATCTGCTAATAAATCAAGAACATTAAATCCAATATTATGTCTAGTTTTTTCGTATTCTCGTCCAGGATTACCTAGTCCAACAATTAACTTCATTATTTACCCTCCTGATGATACTCTTTATAAATAACATTTTTAGCAACTCCTCTATCCTTAGCAACCTTCTTAATCGAAGTCATTACATCAAATCCAGCACTAATATAATTATTTACAGCATCATGGACACTAATAGTATCATCTATTTTTTTCTCTTTCATACCATCTACAACAATAACAAACTCTCCTTTTTCAGGGACAAGATCAATTACATCACTAATTTTTCCACGATAAATAGTTTCAAACTTTTTAGTAATTTCTCTAGAAATGCTAATATCTCTATCACCAAATATATCTAACATCATATTTAAAGTTTTCATAATTCTATGAGGAGCTTCATAAAAAATCATAGTTTCATCTTCATCAGATAAAGCTTCTAACTCTTTTTTTCTAATACTATCCTTGCTATCAAGAAATCCATAAAATAAAAATGGTTGTGGCGCAATACCGGAAGTAATGAGTGCTGGAACAAATGCAGTAGCTCCAGGAAGTGCAACAACATTATAACCATTATCACTAATATATTTTACCGTTTTATATCCAGGATCACTAATTATTGGAGTTCCTCTATCAGTAACCAAAGCAACACTCTCGCCATTTTTGAGATAGTCAAGTACCTTCTCTTTAGCAGTATCTTCATTATATTCATGAAGAGCAATCAACTTTTTACTAATACCATAATGAGTAAGTAAATTAAGTGTTACTCTAGTATCCTCTGAAAAAACAACACTAACTTCATTTAATACTTTAATACTCCTATAAGTAATATCTTCTAAATTACCGATAGGCGTAGATATTAAATACAAATTAGGTTTATTATCATAACTATTTTGTATCACAAAATCACTCTCCAAACATATCTTCTACTTCTTTTGAATATACATTCTTTTTATCGTAAACATATAAAGGTTTCATTACTTTAACACCACTCTTACCATTTAATGTACATTCAATTAAAACTAAATCACTATCTTTTTCTTTATTTGGATAAACAAATCTAATTTTTTTAGGTTCAAAATTATATTTTTTCATAAGAAGTAAAATTTCCATAAATCTTTCACTTCTATGAATCATAGCTAATTTTCCATTATTTTTAAGTAAATATCTGCTTATTTTAAAAACATCTTCTAGAGACAATGTTTTTTCATGCCTAGCCATAGATTTAATCTTGTTATCATTTTCAAACAAAGCATTATTTGTTTTAAAATAAGGTGGATTACAGGTAATAATATCAAAAGTATCAGGTTCAAAAACATTTGCAAGATTATTAATATCATCATTAATTAAACTAATTTGATCCTTCATATTATTTTCATTAATAGATATTCTACCCAAGTTATACATCGCTTTTTGAATTTCGACACCATAAATTTTTGCTTTTGTTCTATAAGTTAAAAGCATTGGAATTGGTGCATTACCAGTAGCCAAGTCAAGGATTTTCTTATCTCGTAAATTTATTGTCACAAATTTAGAAAGTAAAAGACTATCTAGAGACATTTTAAAATACTCTGTATCTTGAAATATATAAGCATTTTTATAATTTAATAAATTATTTTTTACTATCATTTATATCAACTTCCATCATTTCTTTATCTACAACAGCCTTACCTTCTTTATTCTTTACATTAGTTTTTTTACCAACTTCTGAAATATTCTTTTTAATTTTAGTGTACTCTTCATTTTCATAATTCAAACAACATAAAAGTCTTCCACAAACACCATTAATTTTAGAAGGATTTAAAGCCAATCCTTGATTTTTTGCCATATTAATAGAAACTGTACTAAAAGAAGTCAAAAATGTACTACAACAAAGTTGTCTACCACAAGGACCTAATCCTCCAATTTCTTTTGCTTTATCTCTTACACCAATTTGTCGAAGTTCTATTCTTGTTTTTAATTTAGCACCAAGTGTTTTAGCCAATTGTCTAAAATCAACTCTTTCATCTGATAAAAATCTAAAAACCAACTGATTTCTATCAAAACTATATACAGCATCTATTATTGACATATTCAATTTATTTTTTTGAACCATTTTTTTACAATCAACTAAAGCTTTTTCAGCCAATTCTTGATTTTTTAAATACTGTAAATAATCTTTTTTTGTAGCAATTCTTATAACCTTTCCAGTTACGCTGTTTTCATTTTTCTTAAAAAAATCTACTACAGTAGCATATTGTAAACCTTTATCAAATTCAACAATAACAGCCAGTCCATTTTCTAATTCCAGATTATTAATATCAACAAAAATAATTTTCCCAACATCATTAATTCTAACACCAACGCTATCAATCATAAATCTCACCACACATATCTATAACCATCTTATCAATACTAAGTCCAATATTTGAATTTCTCTTCAAATTACTTTTAATATTATCTAAGACCTCTATTTTATTTACTAACCTCATAATATCATTTTTATCAGCAACCATTTTTAAAATATCTTTATTATCACAAAAAAAGTCAATATTTATATTAGAAATATATTTAATAACAGTATAATAGAAATTAATCATAAGATCAACAGCAATAATATTTAAATCCCTATCCTTAAATTTATTATGCCAATACTTTTTAATATAAATTAAAGTATCTAAATTATTATTTTCAATATACATTATAAATTCAAGAACATCTTCTATTATCCTTTTTTGTGTTTCAAGTTCAATATTTTTATACTTTTGAGAACAATCCAAGAAAGAAAAAATACTTGAAAAATCATCTTTTCTATTTTTATTTAATTTTACAATTTGACATCTAGATAAAATTGTTGGCAAAACCAAATTAATATTATCAACAACCAAAATTGCAACAATATCATCTACTGGCTCTTCTAAAAATTTCAAAATAGAATTAGCCGTTTGAGTATTCATTTTATCAGCAGATTTTATAATATAAACCTTTTTATCTCCTTCAATTGCCTTTTTACTAAATTCGCTTTGTAAATCTAAAATTTGTTCTTTTTTTAGCCATAAACCATCTGGTTCAATGATTTTAAGATCAATATAATTACTATCATCAATTCTTTTACAAATATTATTAATCTTTTTTTTATCTGAAATATTTCTACAAAATATCATCTTAACAAACGAATAAATAATATCATAAACCTCATCATTTCCATTAGCATCAAATAAATAGGCGTGAGATAATTTATCACTATCAATAGCATTATTAAGCATAGTATAAACCAAAGGTTGTCCAATTTTATATCTATCAAGCACTTCATATCACCTCACTAAAATAGAAACGGAAATAAGGATATTGCAATCAAAGCAGGAAATCCAAATAATATAACTAATAACACCGTAAAAATATTAATTGGAATTACAGCATTTATAGGAAATACAATAATATTATAAGCATATATAAAAAGAAAGCCTATAATAATTTTTTTTACTAAAGAACATAATTTTTTTAACATTTTTTCACCCTATTAATTTATATGAAAAACAACAAATTATATGTCTTTTCTTCCTTCAAGTGCAAACTCCAAAGTCATCGGATCAATATATTCAATATCAGTCCCCATAGGAATGCCGGTTGCAATCTTAGTAACTCTAATTTTTTTATTTCCCAATATTTTCTTTATATACTGCATAGTAGTTTCCCCTTCAATAGAAGGTTTTAAAGCAAGTATTAACTCATCAATATTATATTTATCAATGCGTTCAATCAAACTACTCATATTAATATCTTCAGGCCCTATACCCTCAAGTGGTGAAATAAGACCACCTAAAACATGATATTTTCCATTATAAACATTTATTTTTTCAAATAACGATATATCCTTTGCCTTCTCTACAACAAAAATAATTTTATCATTTCTAGAAGAATCAGAACAAATTTCACAAACATCATTTTCACTAATATTACCACATATTCTACAATTTATAATTTTATCTCTCAAATCAATAATTGCATCAGCAAATGATGTCAATCGTTCCTTATCGAAGTTCATAAGTGAAAACGTAAGTCTTTCGGCAGTTTTCTCACCAATACCAGGTAAATCTTTAAAACAATCTACTAAATTTTTTACACTATTAGGATACATATTACATCAATCCATTAAACATTTTTCCATATTTCCCAAACTTTTCTTCTTTATCAGATTCAACTTTATCAACTGCATTGTTTATAGCAATTAAAATCATATCTTCTAATATTTCTTTATCATCAGAAGAAAAGTTTTCCATATTAACATTTACAGAAATTACTTTTCCTTTACCATTCATTTTAACACTAACTAGTTGAGATTCACCTTCATAAATCTTATCTTCCAATTCCTTTTGAGATTTTTCAATATCCTTTTGCATTTTTTTTGCTTGCATCATTATACTTTGCATATTCATTTTTTATCATTCTCCTTTACTTATATTCAATCATATTATCTCCAACCAAATTTATCAATTCATCAACAGGAGACATATCATTCTTCTTTAATTTTGTTTTTTTTTCCTCTATTACATTATATTTTACACCATTTTTTAAATTATTAATATACTCATTTTTTTTAATATTCCAATCATTTTTAGTCATACAAACTGAAAAAACATTATGTCCTAAAATTTTAGTTAAAAGTTTATCCATAATTGTATAATTATTATTAATTCGTTGGACAATAGAATCTAAGTCATTTACAATTATTAAATACTTATTAGAACCAACAACAATTATGGAATCTTTTAAAAGTCCTGAAATAGTTGAATATTCTTCTTCAAAAATATAACCATCAATTAACTTCCATTTATTTCTAATACTGTTAAGTTCATCCTTTGAAGCTAATGCTAAAGCATTATTAATACGTATTTCACACTCTTTATCAGATAGATTATTACTTTGGGAAATATTATTAACATCTTTTTTTACAGAAGATTCTACTATATTTTTTTCTTCAGAAATAATGTTCTCTTGATTTTTATTTTCTACAAAATGATAGTTGTTATCTGAAAACTTTAATAAAGATGTCATTAATATTATAGAACTATGAGTAGAATTTTTCATTTTATTTTGTGTTTCATTTAACATTTCTATAAAAATATATAATTCATTGTCAGAAAAAATTTCATCAATTTTTTTTATAGCCTCATTTTTATCAACAACCTCAGAAAGCTTACCAGTATTTTTATATAAAATAATATCTTTAACAAAAATAATCAACTCAGAAACAAATCTATTAATTTCTTTACCATCAATATCAAAATGATCAATAAATTCTATTATTTTTATTTTATCATTATCTTTTATATTTTTTAACAAATCAAACAAATTTGAGTAAGAGACTGTTCCATTAACAGCATAAATATCTTCTAAAGTTATTTTAGAATTAGTAAAAGCTACTAATTGATCTAACATATTAATTGCATCACGCATACCACCATCTGAAATTCTTGCTATCTCAAACAAAGCATCATCACTAATTGAAATATTTTCATTTTTAGAAATTTCTTTTAATCTATCAACAATCTTATCATCGCTAATCTTAGAAAACCTAAACTTTTGACATCTAGATGCAATGGTTAAAGGTATTTTATGAGGTTCAGTAGTTGCAAGGATAAAAATGACATGGCTTGGGGGCTCTTCTAATGTTTTTAACAAGGCATTAAATGCTTGATTAGTAAGCATATGAACTTCATCAATAATGTACACTTTATATTTAGATGATGTTGGAACAAGATTAATTTTATCACGAAGTTCTCTAATCTCATCAACACCATTATTAGAAGCTGCATCTATTTCAACAATATCGCTACTATTTAAAAAATTAAGACAACTATAACACTTACCACAAGCGTCGCCATCAATTGGATTTTCACAATTAACAAGTCTTGCAATTATTTTAGCAATAGTTGTTTTTCCAGTTCCTCTTGGACCAGAAAACAAATATGCATGAGAAACTTTATTTCTCATAATTGCGTTTTTCAAAACAGTAACAATTTCCTCTTGACCATATATGTCATTAAATTTAATTGGTCTATATTTTCTATATAATGCTAAATAACTCACAATTGCCTCCTCACAAACTATATTATATCATAAAATAGCAAAATAAAAATCAATTTTTTCGCTTATTTTTAAAAAAATCAGATAAAATTTTAGAACTTTCACTATCTTTTAAATTATATATATCAACATATTTTGAAATTTTGTCAAAATCATACATTTGTTCGCTATTATTCTTAGTGCCAAAATACACTTTTTTTATTCTGCTTTCTATGATCGCACCCATACACATCATACAAGGTTCTAAAGTAACATATAATTCACACTCATCCAGCCTCCAACTACCAAGTTTATGACAAGCTTCTTCAATAGCTATAATTTCTGCATGCATAATTGCATCTTTGCTAGCTTCTCTTTTATTATGAGAAGAAGATATAATAATATCATTTTTAACAATAACACATCCAACCGGTATTTCTTCATTTTCAAATCCTTTCTTAGCCTCTTGCAAAGCAATTTTTATAAAATTTTTTTTCATATTATCACTCCAATTTTAAATCTAATATTATTCTAATATATAATTATTAAATTACAAAATATTTCGTATGTTCCACGTGGAACATATAAATATATAATCAATTCAAAACACATTTTTCTATACCTCAAAAATATATTTTCGAGCATATTTTCCAAAATTACTTTTTCGATACCTCAAAATACAGTTTTAATGCCTTCAAAACATAATTTTGATACCCTCAAAATCTATTTTTAAAATTTCGTACTATGTTTCACGTGAAACATAGTATAGTTTAATTAAATCATTTTAGATTACATCCTAAAATTAAAATCATAAAAAAGTATGTTCCACGTGGAACATACAATCAAATTTATATTCAATTTCTATACTTCAAGATAAAAAACATATATTTTTAATTGTGTTATACATATCTAGTATTGATAAATTATATATTTAGTTATCTAATTCAAAATCTAACAATTTTTAATAGTTCTATTAAATTACATCTGCAATATAAAGGTCTTTAATTATAATGTTTCACGTGAAACATTATAATTAATGTAATATTGTAATAAAAAATATAAAATAGTTTTATCACATAAAAGTATTTACTATTAAAATTATATACACATTAAAATATTAAAAAGCATTTTATGTTTCACATGAAACATAAAATGTTTACTAACATTTCGTCAAGCAATGAACTGCATAAAGTTTAAACACGATTTTTTTAATAAATATCTATGTTTCACGTGAAACATAGATATTTGTAATTATTTGTACATTATCTAGTTTCGTACATATTTTAAAAACAATACTTATGAATATAATAATACTACTAACCATATGTAAAATACTTAATATGTTTCACGTGAAACATTAAAATTAATGTATTATTATATTTCGAGAAAAGGAAATATTAAATCTATATATACTCATTAAAGCAACTTAAAATAAAATAATCTAAATAGATAATGTGAATTTAAACGTAATATAATACATGTTTCACGTGGAACATAACAGAATTATTAAACTATATTTAAAATGATGTGAAAACAAATAATATGTTAAATAAACACATATATCTAACATACTATATTTTAATGTTCCACGTGAAACATAAAAAAAGATACACACATCAAACTAATGTTAAAGCTGCTGACTTCCGTCCCTGACTTGGTTCCATCGTTTAATGTTGTATCGATTATCATTATACAATATATTTGTGATAATTGCAAGTATTATATTCTTTATCAAAATTAACATACATCTGTTCGTATAAATAGGCGTCTTATTTTTTCATCCATCAACAACTAACTTAACATTTTTTATTATTTCCTGGGAAATATTGAATATATTTGTTTATAATTATTTCCCGGGAAATAAAATGAAGACCAAAAGGCTTCATTTTTTACATTAAAGACTACAGGCTTTAATGTACACAGAGAGATATAATTTATAGCTCGAAGTGAAAAAAAGAAAGCTATTCACTTTCTTTTTCACTATTTTCACCAGTTATAGCATCATCACTAACTTCTTCTCTATCAACAATAGAAGTAGAACTAACAATACTATCTTCTTTTAAATTAATAAGTTTAACACCTTGAGTAACTCTACTCATAGTAGAAATCTTATCAACAGCCAATCTAATAATAATACCAGAATCAGTAATAATCATTAAGTCTTTACTATCATCAACAGTCTTAAATGATACAATAGAACCATTCTTTTCAGTAATATTAACAGTCTTAACGCCTTTTCCACCACGATTAGTAATCCTATATTCATCAACAGGAGTCTTCTTACCATACCCCTTCTCAGTAATAACAAGTACATACTCATTAGGTTCAACAATTTCCATACCAACAAGTATACCACCATCAAGATTAATACCTCTAACACCAGAGGCACTTCTACCCATAATTCTAACAGCACTTTCATTAAACCTAACCATTCTACCATTAGAAGAAGCCATTAATATTTCATCATTACCAGTAGTCTTCTTAACAGATACAAGTTCATCATCATCCTTTAATGTAATAAACTTCTTACCATTAGTTCTAATACTATCAAATTCAGATATGTCAGTTCTTTTAATTAAGCCACTCTTAGTAGCAAATACCAAACATTTGTATTCATCATCGTTAGATATCTTCAATAAAGAAGTAACCTTTTCATCTTTATCTAAAGACAATAAATTAATAATCGGTAATCCCTTAGATTGTCTACTATATTCAGGAATCTCATAACCCTTAATCCTATATACTTTACCCTTATTAGTAAACATAAGAATATAATCATGACTAGTAGCATTAATCAAATGCTCTACAAAATCCTCTTCATTAGTAGCCATACCTTTAACACCCATACCACCTCTATTTTGAGTTTTATAAGTATCAGCAGGTAATCTCTTAATATAACCCTTATTAGTTAAAGTAATAACAACATTTTCAACAGGAATTAAAGATTCATCTTCAATATAATCAATAGCAGTCATATCAATATGTGTTCTTCTCTCATCAGCATATTTAGCTTTAATTTCAAGCATTTCAGACTTAATAACCTCAAGAATCTTCTCTTCACTAGCTAATATTTCTTCTAATTCCTTAACTAATTTTTCAAGTTCCGCAATCTCTTCTTCAATCTTAGATTTTTCAAGTCCAGTAAGTCTCTTCAATCTCATATCAAGAATAGCCTGAGATTGAACCTCAGATAAAGCAAAATTAGACATAAGTCCAGCCTTAGCCTCATCGTCATCAGCAGACTCTCTAATAATTTTAATAACTCTATCAATATTATCAAGAGCGATCTTTAAACCATCTAATATATGTAATCTATCTTTATACCTCTTTAAATCAAATTGACATCTACGATAAATAACATGTTTCTGATGATCAATATACTTCTCAATAATCTCTTTTAAACCAAGTGTTCTAGGACTTCCATCCACAAGCATTAAGAAATTAATACCATAAGAAGTTTGAAGTTGTGTGTGCTTATATAAATTATTCAAAACAACATTAGCATTAGCTTCTTTCTTAACATCAATAACAATCTTAATACCCTCTAAAGCCGATTCATCACTTAAATTAGAAATACCATCAATAACCTTATCTCTAACAAGTTCACCAATTCTTTGAATCAAAGCCTTTTTATTAACTTGATATGGAAGTTCTGTAATAACAATTCTGTGCTTATTATGAGTCTCTTCTACAGTAGCCATACCTCTAATAGTAATAGCTCCTCTACCACTCTCGTACGCCCTTTTAATGCCGCTATTACCAAGGATAACACCAGCAGTAGGAAAATCAGGTCCTTTAATATATTGCATAAGTTCAGTAACAGTAATCTCTGGATTATCAATATAAGCAACACATCCATCAATAACTTCACCTAAATTATGTGGTGGAATATTAGTAGCCATACCAACAGCAATACCCATATTACCATTAACTAATATATTAGGAAATCTACTAGGTAAAACAACAGGCTCCTTTCTCTGACCATCATAATTTTCCGAAAAATCAACAGTATCTTTATTCAAATCTCTAAGTAATTCCATTGATATTTTAGCAAGTCTAGCCTCAGTATAACGACTAGCAGCTGCTCCATCACCATCAATAGAACCAAAATTACCATGTCCATCAACAAGTGTATGTCGATAAGTAAAATCTTGAGCCATTCTAACCATAGATTCATAAATAGCAGAATCACCATGTGGATGATAATGACCCATAACAGCACCAACAGCATTTGCAGATTTCTGATATTTCTTATCAGGAGTCATACCTTCTTCATATAAAGTATATAAAATTCTTCTATGAACAGGCTTAAGACCATCTCTAACATCAGGAAGAGCTCTAGCAACAATAACACTCATTGAATAATCAAGGAAAGATTTCCTCATTTCACCAACAATATTAACTGCTACTTTTCTATCTCTCTCATGATTATTATCTTCTCCCATGTCTTCTATATTCAAATTTTTATCTACATTCTTATCTTCCATCATAAACCTCCTATATATCCAAATTCTCTACAAATAAAGCATTATCTTCAATAAACTTTCTTCTAGGTTCAACTTCTTCACCCATAAGTAATTGGAATGTTTCATCAGCAAGAATAGCATCATCCAAAGTAACTTGCTTTAGTATTCTCTTATCAATACCCATTGTTGTTTCTCTAAGTTCTTCCGGATTCATCTCTCCTAAACCTTTCATTCTACCAATTTCATACTTCGTATTTAGAGGTAAAGTAGCTAAATATTCATCTCTTTCCGCCTCATCAAGTACATACTTAATATTTTTACCATGTTTAATTGAATATAAAGGTGGTTGTGCAGCATATATATGACCATTCTCTACTAATGGCTTAAAATATCTATAAAATAAAGTAAGTAATAATGTTCTAATATGTGCTCCATCAACATCAGCATCAGTCATAATAATTATCTTATAATATCTTAACTTAGATATATCAAATTCTTCACCAATACCAGTGCCTAAAGCCGTAATCATAGTTCTAATCTCTTCATTAGCAAGAATTCTATCTAATCTAGCCTTCTCTACATTAAGTATTTTACCTCTAATAGGAAGAATAGCCTGCGTAATAGGATCTCTTCCCATCTTAGCACTACCAGCAGCAGAATCCCCCTCTACAATAAACATTTCTGATATAGTAGCATCTTTAGAAGAACAATCAGTAAGTTTACCCCAATAATTAGTAATTTCAAGTCCACCTTTTCTTCTAGTTAACTCTCTAGCCCTTCTAGCAGCGACTCTGGCCCTAGCAGCAGTCATCGACTTTTCTATTATAATTTTAGCATCATTAGGATGTTCCATTAAAAATCTCTCAAATGCCTTAGCAAATATACTAGCAGCTACTTTTCTAACTTCACTATTACCAAGTTTAGTCTTAGTTTGTCCCTCAAATTGAGGTTCAGGTACTTTAGCAGATATAATCATAGTTATACCCTCTCTAACATCGTCACCACTAAGAGGTTCATCATTATCTTTAAGTATTTTATTTGCCTTAGCATAATTATTAATAATTCTAGTTAATGCAAGTTTAACACCATCTTCATGAGTACCACCTTCAGGAGTAATAATATTATTAACAAAAGAGTAAACAGTAGCATTATATCCATCATTATATTGAAGAGCAACTTCTATTGAAATATCATTTTCCATACCTTCAACATATACAATGTCCTCATGAATAGGAGTCTTATTCTTATTTACATAAGCAACAAACTCTTTAATACCACCTTCATAAACAAAAGTATCCTTCTCTCCTGTTCTATCATCCATAAGAATAATTCTAAGTCCTTTATTTAAGAAAGCAAGTTCCCTAGTTCTAGTCTTTAATGTCTCATAATTGAAAGTCGTAGTTTCTCTAAATATTTCATCATCAGGCATAAAAGTTACTGTCGTACCAGTTCTATCTTCACTACATTCTCCTATTACCTTTAAAGGCTCTACAGTATGTCCACCATTTGCAAACTTGATATAGTGAACTTTTCCCTCTTTATAAACAGTTACTTCTACCCATTTGCTAAGAGCATTAACTACTGATGCACCAACACCATGTAATCCACCAGATACTTTGTAGCCACCACCACCAAATTTACCGCCAGCATGTAATACTGTATATACTGTCTCAACCGTAGATAGTCCTGTCTTAGGATGTACTTCAACAGGTATACCTCTACCGTCATCCTTAACAGTAACAGAACCATCTTTATTAATGATTATTTCAATATCATCACAATATCCTGCTAATGCTTCATCAATAGCATTATCTACTATTTCCCAAACTAAATGGTGTAATCCTTTCTCACTAGTACTGCCTATATACATACCAGGTCTTTTTCTTACTGCTTCAAGTCCTTCTAATACTTGAATATCCGAAGCATCATAATGTTCATTACTATTCATTTTCTATCACCTTCCTGCATCAAATTATTTCCCGGGAAATAATTTTCCATTATCTATTCTATAAACATTTGCTTTATTTCTAATATCATTATCAATATTCTCAATATCAGTAGTAGTTACAATTACCTGTAGACTACTATCCAAATATTTTAATATGTTATTTCTTTTATTTAAATCTAATTCACTAAATATATCATCTAATAACAAAATTGGCATTTCACCAACAACGCTTTTAAATAATATTACTTCAGACAACTTAAGCGCTAAAACCGCACTTCTAATTTGACCATTACTCCCATATGATGATAAGTTCTTTCCATTCAAAGAAAAATAAAAGTCATCTCTATTAGGACCGAGTAAAGTCATTTTATACTGTATGTCTTTATTTAGACTTTTTTCTAAGCTACTTCTAAACGAAACATTATCAATATTCGTATTAGATGCATATTCTAATTTTAATCCTTGTGTGCCCGTAATAGAAAAAAATAAATTATCTAAATTTTTATTTATATCATCTATCATTCTTCTTCTATACTTGCAAACTTTTATAGATAAATCACTATATTTATCATTAATAACATTTAAATATTCAATATCACTATCTTTTTTAATACTAATTATCTTTAAAAATTCATTTCTTTGACGAAGTACAGTATTATATTCATTTAATAACTTCAAATAGTTTTTATATATTTGACTTATTTCTATATTAAAATACTTTCTTCTAGAACTTGGACCTTCTTTAAACATTCTAATATCATCAGTGCTAAATACTATAACATTCATAATCGATATATAATCACTTAATTTTTTTATTTCTTTTCCATTTATTCTTACATTTTTACCATAACCACTAAATGCAACCTGTAAATTATAAGTTTTTTTATCACTCTCCAAAAGTCCTGATATAACAGAGAAATTCTTGTCAAATTTAATCATTTCTTTGTCATTATTAGATAAAAAAGATTTAGTAACAGCAAGTACATATATAGATTCTAGTATATTGGTTTTCCCTTGAGCATTATTTCCTATTATAATATTTAAACTATCATTAAAATTTAATTCTAAATTATCATAATTACGATAATTAATTAGCTTAATTTTTTTTATTTTCATTTAACAGACTTTCTCTTGCTCATAATTTAACCTTTCATACACATATGTACCCCTATACATATATATATTATACCACAAATACAGCCAAAAAAAAAGAAAAAAGAACAGGATTGCTCTATTTTTTCATTAATTTTTCATAACTTTTTTAAACATATCTGAAAGATACTTTTCTATCTTTATACATTTAGTAATTTGACTATCAATAGTAGTATAAGAAGCACTAATATTTAACACTTTTCCACTTTTAAAATATATCTTTGTGGTATTATTATCTTCTTTCGCATACCTATCTACATTATTATAAGATATCCAAACGCATTTTTCGGAATTAGGCGCAGATGTTGGAAAAAATAATAACATTTTATATTCCGAAATAATAATAGGAGTTTTAATATAATAATTAAATTTATCAATAACAAACTGTCTTTGTAAATTATACGAATGTCCATACCACAAACAACTTTTTTTAATAAATTTTAACCCCGTACCAACAATATTAATTTTTCTATTCTTTTCAATTACTAATAATTTCCCATCACTATCAGAAGTAAAACATAGAATATCTTCATTGATAATATAATTCTTCATAAATCCCCCTTTCCACATATAAAATATGTATCTGCTATTAAAGCATAAACTTTTGTCGAAATTTGTAGAAATATGTCGAACTATCTTAAAAAATTAAAATTTAACACAAAAAAACATCATTTTTCTTCATTTAAAATTTATTTTTAATAAAAAAAGAAATATTACCAATATCATAATATTTCTCTATTTAACTTAAAATATAATTATTAACAAGTTTTAATAGGTAAAACTAATTGAATTAAAGAATCATCTTCCTTATTCTTAATAACAATAGGAGAACTATCATTATTCATACACAAAGTAACACTATCTTTATTAAAGCTTTTTATAGCGTCTAACATAAACTTAGAACTAAATGCAATGTCAATTTCCTTATCTGAATTAACAGAAATTTTCTCTTCAACTCTACCAATTTCTGGTGAATTTGACGAAATCATAAGTTCATTTTTATTTAAAGACAACTTAATAGTATTCTTCTCTCTATCTGAAGTAAGAAGTGAAGCTCTATCTATCATATTAAACAAATCATTAAATGAACATTCAAGTTCTATATTAAAATCTTTAGGAATAATATTAGAAGTAGTTGGATAAGTACCAGATAATAATCTTGATAAGAATACGATATTATCATACTTAAACAATACTTTATTACTAAACAAGTGTAATTCCAAAGTAGAATTATCATCATCTAGCATTTTAGTAAGCTCTATTAAGTTCTTACCAGGAATAACAATATTAACATCATTTTCAATATTATGGTCTATTTTAACAATTTTTCTTGCTAAACGATATGAATCCGTTGCTAGTACCTCTAAATCTTGATTATTAATTCTAAAGTTAATACCAGTAAGTAAAGGTCTAGTCTCACTTTGAGAAATAGCAAAAACTGTTTGATTAATAAAATCTTTAAAGATACCTGTATTAATTATTATAGGTTCTTTAGTAACATCTAAATCTAAATTAGGAAATTCATTTGGATTAATTCCATTTAAATTAAATTCAGTGTTATCAGTGCTAATTATCATTTTGTAACCATCAATGACTTCTATTGATATATCTATATTAGGTAACTTTCTAACTATTTCAACAATATACTTACCTCCTATAACTATGCTACCTAATTCATTAATACTAGTTAGCTTCTCTTTTGGTATAAAAGACCTAATTGAAACATCAGTGTCACTAGCATATAAATACAAACCATCTTCTTTTAAATCAAATTTAATACCAGTAAGTATTGGAATTAAATTTTTTGTTGATATAGCTCTTGCTGTATTATTTAAACTTTCTAACAATATTTCTTTTTTTACAATAAATTTCATTTTATCATCCTCTTTCTTTATATTATTATTATTATTATACTGTTGATATTGTTGATAACTTAGTTAAATCCTTATTCTATATGTGTTTTTTTATCCACAGGGCTTGTTGATAATTCCGAAATTATCCACTATTTTTCCACAGACTTGTTTATATTCTATTTTTTAACTCACTAATAACTGTCTGAAGTTGGCTATTTGTCTTTAAATCTTTCTCAATTTTTTGATACGCACTAATAATTGTTGAGTGGTCTCTTCCTCCAAAATAGGTTCCCATCTTGGGAAATGATTCATTAGTCATTATTCTACATAGATAAATAGCTATTTGTCTGGGATAATTAACATCTTTACTTCTTTTTTTACCTTTTAAATCTTCGATATCAATTTTAAAATATTCACACACAATACGTTGTATTCTATGTACATCATTTTTATAAACACTTCGTTCACTAACCCTATCTTTCAGGGCGTCTATTGCAATGTCAAGTGTGACTTCTCCTTTATTCATCATTAGTGCATAGGCAAACACTCTAGTTATTGCTCCCTCTAGCTGCCGTACATCCGAATCATTGATATTGGCAATGTATTCAATAACCTCTATTGGTAGATTTTCTGCAGCCTCTTGATGGGAAATTTTTTTCTTAATGATATCAACTCTTAAATTAAAGTCAGGTGGCGTTATATTAGCAGTTAGTCCCCAATTAAACCTAGTAATAAGCCTATTTTCCAACATTTTTAAATCATCCACTGACCTATCTGAAGCAATAATTATTTGTTTGTTAGAATCGTGTAATTGATTAAAGGTGTGGAAAAACTCCTCTTGTCCTTTAGTCGCAGTACCTAAAAACTGAATATCATCAATTATTAAAACGTCAATATTCCTATATTTATTTTTAAATGAATCAATTTTATCGAAATTACTTTTATCATTATTTCTAACAGCATAAATATAATCATTAACAAATTGTTCACTAGACACATAAAGTACTTTCTTATTTGAGTTTTCCAATATATAATTACCAATAGAATGCATCAAGTGTGTCTTTCCTAGTCCACTTTTACCATATAAAAATAGTGGATTGTATGCTTTGCCAGGTTTTTCAGCGACAGCTCTAGCAGCTGTAAAAGCAAATCTATTGGAATCACCAACTATAAAGTTATCAAAAGTATACTCACTCTTTAAATTAGCAGATAAATTACTTTGATATGGTACTCCAGAGCTTTCTATTTCTGTCTTAGGAGCCTCTTCTTCCTTTTTATCATCAGTAATTTCGCTCTCTAATTTAAACTGAAAAGTAAAATTAGTTCCAGTAATAGAATTAAATATTTCCTCTATTTCTTCCTTATAGTTCTCTTCTAAATGTTTTTTATGAAGGGACATAGGCACCAATATAATAGCAGTGTTTTTATCTATATTATATAATTTTGTATCTTTAAACCAAGTGTCATAGGATAAAGGTGAAATTCGTTCTCTAATTTTTGTTAAAAATTCATTCCAAATCATATCTACGTTCATTTTTCACCCTCCTTGTCTAAAAGACTGTACTTTTATTATATCTCAAATTTAAATTTTGTCTAGTAATAAATTTATTTCAACAGCTAAATTAACAGGTTATCCACAAGTTTTCCACAATATAATACCATATAAAATAAGAAATTGGAAGAGTTATCCACAATTTTTATTTTTTTATTATAAACAGGTGTTGATAAAAGTTTTCCACAGACCTGTTGATAATGTGGATAAATAAAAAAAGCCTTGATTTTCAAGACTTTACTAGACTAACTTTTCCACTGTATCATCCACTTATCGAAAACATTAGCATTAGAACTTTGTGGAGTAGGATTTGGAAGTTGCATTTTAACTATCATAGGTATTTTCATCATCTTACCAAACGCCACGCAAGTACCTGATTGTAGTGATTTTTGCTTTTCTATTACATCACTACTAATATTTGGTACCATTTTCTCAATATATTCTAAATCACTAGGATGGTTAATCTTAAATATTATAAAATTACTACACTGAGACAAAACAGTTTCTGACAATTCTGTAGGTCTTTGTGTAATTAAATCCATAACTACTCCAAATTTTCTACCCTCTTTAGCAATTCTTTCAAAGATATTATAACCAAGTATATCTATATCACTATCTCTTTGAACATATCTATGAGCTTCTTCTAGCATAATATGTATAGGCATACCACCTCTAGTAGGAAGACTCTTTAAGAAATTAAAGAGAATTCTAGAATATATCTTAACTAAATTTTTAGCAAATCTATCATCAATATTTTCCAATACAAAATTAATAATCTGTGCTCTCTTATTAGTGCCTACAAGAATTAAACTAGATATAAATTCATTTATAGTAACAAATTTATCATATTCAAAATATTTTCTCATTGAACTATTAGCAATAGTATGAAGTTTAACTTTCAAAGCAGTTGCCTCACTATAAGACTTTTCATTAAGCAACAAGCCCTCAGATATCAATGTAAAGTTAAGAGCTACTTCTAAATCATCAATAGTAAAATAAGTAGGAACATAATCTTCTTTCCAAACAGTTTCATTATCTATAAACTTATTTATATATTCGCTAACTAAAATTCTTTCAACAAATTGTCCTTGACTATCAATATCAAAACATTTCCTAAAAGATCTAGTATAACCGACACCTGGAACTTCAACATCTAAATTTAATTCTTTAGTATGACAATTTGTTAGTATTGAAAATATTTGATCTCTTATTCTAGCAGACACTTGATTAGAATACATAACAGATACGATAGCAGAAGCTATTAAATGATTTTTATATTTATTAGATTCTTCATCATTCTTAGCAAATAAAGAAACATAAGCAAGCATCTTTTCTATTATCATTATTTGAGAATAATCAGTTACATTAAGTAAATTAGCGTAATCATCAGTAGACATCAACCATAATGGTATTTTAAGTAAATTGTCATTTTGTTCAGTATTGGTAGTAAACATTTTATAGTTAAAATTAAAATTATAGTTATTAATTGATCTAAAGGTATTATCATATTCGTCAGTATTGTTAAATATAAATATGATACTATTAAATGGAATATAATTAGGCATAGTAAATAAGTTTTGAACTATTCTAGCTACACCATAAGTTTTACCAGAACCAGTATTTCCAAATATAGCAGTATGATTACTCCACATATCATCAATATTAATTTTTATTGGACTGTTATTGTATAAAGGTGATAAACCAAGAAGCATATTTGTAGGGTTATTATAACCAGTAAGTTCTGCTAATTCATCAGCATTTATAATTCTTATATTAGATGAAATACTTGGCTTTCTAATTATACCATCATAGTATTTCCCATTATTAAATTCACCAAGAAAATTAATTTTTACTTCATCGTTATTAATTTCTTCAATTTCTCCTAGTATTTTTTTATTTTGTTCTTCAAAAACAACATTTAAATTAAGCAAATCATCTTTAATAACATTATCGATTTTGACAATTGCATAATTTTTACTAATAACTACTATTTCTTTAAACATAACTAGCCTCTCCTTCTATCATAATTAAATTATACCAAATAAATAAAAAAAAAGAAATACTTTTCATTTATTTCATTTCGCATTTTATTGCTCACTGTTTTTGAAGCCTTAAGGTCTTCAAAAATAATTACTAAGCCTGTAGTCTTAGTAATTTACATTATATTTGATATAAATCGTTCAAAATATTTACAAAAAACCAATATTATAGTATAATTTCAATAGTGGTGATTTTTGTGAAAAAAGAAGTAAAAAAAAACAAAAATAAAGAAATAATTAAAAAATTTAAAATATTTTTTTCAAAATATAATTATATTCTAATATTAATACTACCATTTATATTAATGGACATATTAACAAAAATATTAGGAAACAAGATACATTTTTATGGAATAATAAGATTGGTACCAACTCTATTCACGTTACTGTGGATAACATTTATGGTGGGTAGTTCATTATTTTTAGAGAAGAAGAAAGGAAAAATAGTCTATATAATATCATTTATATTATCATTTGCCCTATTCATAACAAATAATATTTATTATTCTATGACAGATACATTTTTTGATTTTAGTTTATTGATGTTAGCATCTGAAGGATCAGAATACTTTCTAGATGCCATAAAAAATTGTAACATATGGGTATATGTGTCAGCTATATTAATATTAATTACATTTATAATAGGCTTAAAAAAATATCCAAAAAGAGAAAAAACAAATTTAAAAAGTGTTATAAAAATATTCTTTGCCTTCCTTATTATTCATTTTCTATTACCATTTATGTATGGACCTGCAAATAATGAATTAACTTGGAGTACTTGGCGTAATCCAAGAAATATATATAATACATTTAATGATAATAATAAGAGTATGATGATAACGGGATTATATGAATATAGTTTTAGAAACTTTTATGTAACATTTATAAAAGCTAAAAAGACAACCAATGAAGAGGATTTAACATTTCTTGAAGAAGAATATAGTAAAGAAACAGAAGATACAACAAATAAATATACTGCAAAATACAAAGATAAAAACTTAATAATTATTCAATTAGAAGGAACAGATAGTTGGCTTATAACAAAAGAAGATACTCCAACGCTATATGAAATGATGAATAATTCAATAAACTTTACTAATCATTATTCATATTATAATGGAGGAGGTTCTACATTTAATTCCGAATTTGCAGTTAATACAGGTTTTATAACACCTCTTTCATATACACAAAATGCTTATACATTTAATAAAAATCATTTTCCATATTCACTAGCTCATTTATTTAAACAAGATGGATATGCTGTAAATGCCTTTCATATGAATACTAGTGAATATTATTCAAGAGGAACAAACTATAAAAACTGGGGATATGATAACTACTATGGATTAAAAGACTTAGGTACTTATAATGATGATAGTTATACATTAGATAGAGAATTAATTTTAAATGAAACTTTTAGAGAAAAAATGTTTAGTGAAGAAAAGTTTGTAGATTATATAATAACATATTCAGGGCACTTACCATTTACAACAGAAAAAGGAGTATGCAAAAAATTAGTAGAAGAAGATATTTTAAAAGAACAAGATTTAGAAAAATTACCTGAAGATTATACATTGCCTAGTTTAACTGAAGAAGAATGTGCCAGAAGACAAGCAAAAGAAACAGATTATATGGTAGAGTTATTACTTGATACATTAAAAGAAAAAGAACTACTAGATAATACAGTAATTGTAGTATTTACAGATCATTATCTATATACATTATCAGATCAAACAATATTAGATAAATATAAAGAAACAGATAATAATTTAATTAATCATACCCCATTCTTTATATGGAGTAATGAAGGAGAGAAAAAGAAGGTAAATGATGTAACATCACAATTAAATGTACTTCCAACACTATTAAATTTATTTGGATTAGAATACCACTCTAATTACTATATAGGAAAAGATGCCTTATCAACAGATTATCAAGGTTATGTCTTCTTTAGTGACTATTCTTGGTATGATGGTAATATATATGTAGATGGGGGTACAGTAACAAATGGAAAAGAAATAGATCCATTAGTACTTGAAGATAAAAACTATTATATAAATTATATAATAAGAAAAAATGATTTAACACTAAAATATGACTACTTTAAAAAAATAAAACAAAATAAAACTGACAATGGTGTATAAAAAAATCATATCGCAATTGATATGATTTTTCTTTACTTATTATTACTTATATCATCTATAGTAACTTTACTATCGTGAGGAATAGGTTTCCAAGTAACTTTCATAAATAAAGCAGCATAAGTACTATATCTACCAATTATATCAAATGTAGGCCAAGTTAAAGTAAATAAAACTTTTTTCATAAAAGGAATTTTCTTAATATTTTTTCTTTCTACTATAAATAAATATATAGCAGCCCACATGTTTTGAATATACATACCCAATCTATATAGTAACCTAAACCAAATAGAAATAAGCATTCCTACAAATAGAGCATTAATACCAGGATTTACAGTTATTTTAATTTCAAATAGACTTCTAAGAATTCTAGCTAAATAAGTACTACCACTAAATATATTACTACTATTAATACCAGTGTTATAGCAGTAGCAGCCATACATAATAACTACTACTAACAACCATCTAGCAATATTAAATACTGAAAATGGTGTAAGTTGCATTAAAGTATCAAAAGAAGCAAATCTATGTCTAATAGATTCCACGATAGATAACATAACACTTTTAAATGTTTTCTTTTCTTTAGTTTTTTTCTTTTCTTTCCATCTAGTCTTCAAAAATAATTTACCAAAGAAAATATTAATAAATAAATATGGACCGGATTCAACAAATGCAAGTAAATGGCCTTTAGCCCATCTTATTCTTTGTCTTAAAGCAACTTTTAAACTAATAGGTTGTTCATCATAGAACATTGCCTCATTTTGATAAGATATTCTATAACCTTGAGCTACAGCATCCGCAGTAAGTGCTCTATCCTCAGTAAGAGAAGTATAATGCCAACCATTTCTTACAATCTCACTAGTAAATAAGAACCCAGTTCCCTGTATATTAGTGGCTAATCTAAGTACTGATCTAGCTCTATGATTACACCTAATAGATCTAATCCAATGTAGTGCATATGTGGAAGCAATCCAATTTTCATCAAAGTTTTTAGTATTCCTATATGAAGTAACAATAGATTCTCCAGAATCAAATGCATCATTCATCTTTGTAACATAGTCACTTTTTAATAAGTTATCAGCGTCAAATATAAAGTATCCTTCAAAACTCATTCTACCATAGTCTTCTTCTATTTTTTCTAGAAGATATTGAAGAGCAAAACCTTTAGTTTTATGTTCATTATCAAATCTCTCATAGCAAATAGCGCCCTTTTCTCTAGCTATTTCTGCAGTGTTATCAGTACAATTATCTGCTACTACGAATGTAGTAAGTAGTTCACTAGGATAATCCTGTTTCTTTATGCTATCAAGTAGATTTCCAATAACATTCTTTTCATTTCTCGCTGCTATTAGAATAGCGTATTTATGTTTCTTCTTCGCAGGTTTAAATTTTCTAGTAAAGAATAAACCAATAATCCAATATAACGTTTTATATGCTAACATACAAGAAAGAATAGTACCCGTTATATTATATATTTTTCTCCAATCTAAATAATGTTCACCTATTGAACTTATAATATTCATTATATACATACAACAACCTCACTTCAAATTACAAGTGTATTATATCATACATTAAATTAATAAACAAGTTTTATATTTTTTCCTTCACTCTAAACCTGCAGGCTTAGAGTGTTATTTTAAGCCTAAGGTCTTAAAATAAACAATATTTTTGCATTATTTAGTCAAATATGTTATTATATAACCGGTGATAATTATGCATAAAATTGGTATAATCGCAGAATATAATCCATTTCACAATGGTCATTTATATCAAATAAAAGAAATAAAAAAAAGATATCCAGATAGCACAATAATCTCAGTAGTATCTTCTTCATTTACCCAAAGGGGAGA
>JABLTO010143899.1_pt1 | contig 23304 bp, 21 predicted proteins | sample 7160091 | NCBI WGS metagenome assembly JABLTO01 (sample SAMN14651225, study PRJNA627086) | human gut metagenome | isolation source: feces | host: Homo sapiens
AATTGGTAGTGCCAACATGAATACCCTCAACCGGGAGACCGGTTGAGGGGTTTTCTTTTTGCAAGGTGATTTTATGGAATACCAAAATATCTGCATCGGAACATTCAAATCCCGTCCCAATCGATTTATCGCAGAGGTGGAAATCAATGGTGTAGTAGAGCGCTGCCATGTGAAAAACACCGGACGATGCAGAGAGTTGCTGACGCCAGATGCAATAGTGTATTTGAATCGTGCGGACACCCCAAATCGAAAAACAAACTTCGATTTGATCGCCGTGGAAAAGGGAAATCTGCTCATCAATATGGACGCTCAGGCACCCAATACCGTGTTTGGGGAATACGTCCGAAAGGGAACGTTTTTGCCGGATTTGACGTTGATTCGCCCAGAATTTCGCCACGGAAATTCCAGATTTGACTTCTATCTGGAGCAAGGAGAAAAGCGTCACTTGGCAGAGGTCAAAGGCGTCACCCTAGAGGAAAACGGCGTGGCAAAATTTCCGGACGCCCCTACAGAACGTGGCGTCAAGCACATCAAAGGACTGATTGCCGCCCAAGCGGAAGGCTTCACTCCGTGGATCGTGTTCGTCATCCAAATGGAGGGCATGACCTGCTTCCGGCCCAACGACGCCACCCACCCACAGTTTGGAGACGCCTTACGCATGGCGCAAAACGCTGGCGTCCACATCCAGGCGCTGGAGTGTCACGTGACGCCGGATACGTTGGAGATCGTCCGGCCTGTCCCAATTCAACTATAAAAGGAGCGATTCCTTTGAAGCAAACGAAACAGTGGTTTGCCTACCTTCCCCTAGACCGAAAGGGTGTGGAAACCTATCTCAACGACCAAGCCGAAAAAGGTTGGGCGCTGGCAGTGGAACAGGATGGCATGACCTTCCGGGTGCCGTTCCAGGAGACCAGCCGCACTGACCTGCGCTACCACGTCACCTGCGACGCCTACCAGGGGGAAAAGCTGGCCGAAATCGTTGCGGAAAAACAGGCGCAAGGCTGGCGTCCTGTTGCCACCATCAACCACTTTGACATCTACGAATCTATGCCCTGCCAGGAGCCGCATTCACCGGCGCAAAAGCGGAGCAAACGGCTTTCCTTCTACGCATTCCGCGCTTGGCTCATCGTGTTGCTACTGGCGGCCGCGTTGCTGGCCATCGCCTGGGTCAATCGTATCTCACTGCCCTCCGAGCCGACCTGGTATCTGTCCAACCTGGGCATCTTCCTCCGCTGTACATTCCCGCTGTTTGCAGTCGGCAGCATCTACTATCTGCTCTGGCTGGGATGGCAGTGTTTCAGCAGGGGGGAGCGGACGCCGAAACAGAGCGGGATGCGGTTGCGCAGTGGGCTGCAAGTGGCGGCTGGTGTGTGGCTGTTGTTGGCGTTGATCGCATTGCTGCTAGATTTGGTGACCAATATACTGGCATTTTGTGCGCTGGTTCTATTCTTAGTCGCAGGCATAGTGTATGCTTATGTGCGACTCCGTTGGGGCAGGACGGAGACCCTTTATTCCGCCATCTCTCTGGTACTGGCAGTGGTGTTGGGCATTGCGCTGCTCCTATCTGCAACCACGCCCACCGACTCCCGTGCTGAGGTGGGGAACTGCGCCTGGCGCAGCAGTGTCAGTGACGTGGTGCATGCCGAAGACCTGGACTTGCATCCCACCAACCTCCAGGCGGCCAGCTATGAGCAGACCGGCTCCATCCCGGTCACCCGGACGGACTACTGGGAGAGCTGGGAAGACCTGTCCCTGACCAGCACCGTCTATGACTGCAAGGGCAGCGTGTTCCAATCTGCCGTGGTGAATCAGATTCTAGCGGAAGCCGATTGGACGCAAACCGAGAGCAAGGACGGTCAAGCGTGGCAGCGACAGGTGGGGAAGACCTACTATGTGCTGTTAGTGCAGGGGAACCGGGTGGTGAAGCTGTCCTGTGACCAGCCGTTGGAAATGGAATAGGTTACAAAATGCAAAAAAACGGACGCAGATCGCGTCCGTTTTTTCACGTTTTGGTTCTGACTCGAACCATAGAAACTCGATGCAAGCAAGCCTATAAGCCGGGTTCTGTTTTGACAGCCATCTATCTCGACTTACCGTTGCCGATAAGCTCTAGCCACCTCCTGGGAACGGCCGGGCAAGCCTCATGTTCCCCCACGGTGTTGCTCCGGATAGAGTTTACAGGACCGAGCTGTTCCCAGTCGGCCGGTGAGCTCTTACCTCACCTTTCCACCCTTACCGGCCCAAAGACCGGCGGTATCTCTCTGTTGCACTTGTCCTAAAGTCGCCTTCGGCGGGTGTTACCCGTTATCCTCGCCCTATGGAGCCCGGACTTTCCTCATCCCTGGGCCTTTCGCCCCAGGAACGCGGCTGTCCAGCTTCCTTGCCTCTCTATTTTACCCTATGACGACGGGAATTACTTTTGGAACCGGTTTATAATAAAACCAACTATGCGCTTGAGGAGGCACAGACCTATGACCTTTGAATCTTACCTGGCGACCCTGCGCGGCAAGCAGGTGGCCGTGATCGGCATTGGCGTGAGCAACATCCCGCTGATCAAACTGTTTTTGAAAAAAGGAATCGCTGTCACAGCGTGCGATAAATGTGAACGGGACAACTATGACAATCAGCCCTTGCTCCAGGAGTTGGAAACGCTGGGGGCAACCCTGCATATGGGGGCAGGCTACCTGGACAACCTGACCCAAGACGTCATCTTCCGTTCTCCCGGCATCCGTCCGGACATCCCTGCCTTTGCGCAGGCCAAGGCCAGGGGTGCCATCATCACCTCGGAGATGGAAGTGTTCTTCCACGTCTGCCCCTGTAAGACCATCGCCGTGACCGGCTCCGACGGCAAGACCACCACCACCACCATCATCGCCAAGCTCCTGGAAGCGGCAGGCTACCACGTCCACCTGGGCGGCAACATCGGCCGTCCTCTCCTGCCGGACATCGAGTCCATTCAGCCCGACGACCTGGCGGTGTTGGAGCTGTCCTCCTTCCAGCTGATGACCATGGACACCAGCGCGGACATCGCCGTGGTCACCAACCTGGCCCCCAACCACCTGGACGTCCACAAGGGGATGGAGGAGTATATCGCGGCTAAAAAGAACATCTTTTTGTATCAGAACGCCCAGCAGAAGGTCGTGCTGAATCGGGACAACGACATCACCTATTCTTTCGTTCCCGAGGCAAAAGGGCAGGTCACCCTGTTCTCTCGTCAGACCCCCTTGGACGAGGGTATTGTCCTGGAAAATGGTGTTATCTGCGTGAAAAAGGATGGAAATACCCGCAAAGTCCTGCCGGTAGCGGATATTTTGCTGCCTGGCGTTCACAACATCGAAAATTACGAAGCGGCCATCGGTGCCGTAGACGGCCTGGTGCCTGACGAGATCATTCGCAAGTTCGCCGCCACCTTTGGCGGGGTGGAACACCGCATCGAGCTGGTGCGGGAGCTGCACGGGGTCAAATACTATAACGACTCCATCGCCTCCAGCCCCAGCCGCACCATGGCCGGCCTGCGCAGCTTTAGCCAGAAGGTCATCCTCATCGCCGGCGGCTACGACAAGCACATCCCCTATGACGTTCTCGGCTCTGACCTGGTAGCACACGTGAAGGCCATGGTGCTCACCGGTGCCACCGCTCCCAAAATCCAGGCGGCGGCAGAGCAGGCACCTGGCTATGATGCCCAGGCGTTGCCCATTTACACCATCGACGACTTTGCCGGTGCCGTCCACAAGGCGGTGGAGCTGGCACAGCCTGGTGACATTGTCATCCTGTCCCCGGCCAGCGCCAGCTTTGACAAGTTCAAGAACTTCATGGTCCGCGGCGACACCTTCAAGGATTTGATCCGCGCCCTGCCGGACTGAGGGCAAGACCATGAGAGCATTACTAGAACAATTATGCCAGGCTAACGCTCCCACCGGCTTTGAAGGACCGGCGGTGGAGGTGGCCAAGCACCTGCTGACCCCACTGGTGGATGAGGTCTACACCGACCGCATCGGCAGCGTGGTGGGCGTGAAGCGCTGCGGCAAGGAGAACGCCCGGCGGGTGTTATTGGACGCCCATCTGGACGAGGTGGGGTTCCTCGTGATGGGACACGACGAGGGCTTTTTGCGCATCGCGCCCCTGGGCGGCATCGACCCTAGAATCCTGCCTGACCGAGAGCTGACCATCCTCACCGACCCACCCCGCTTCGGCGTGGTGGCCACCAAACCGCCTCACGTGATGGCGGCGGGGGAGGGGAACAAGGCCATTCCCATCGCCGACCTGCGGGTGGACGTGGGCTTGTCCCAGGAGAAGGCGGTGCGGGAGATTCCGGTTGGTACGCCGGTGGTGTTCCGAGAGGGCTGTTACGCCCTGGGGGACGACCGGATGACCGGCAAGTCTATGGACGACCGGAGCTGCTTCGTCATCCTGCTGGAGACCCTGAAACTGCTCCAAAAAACCGAGTTAAATGTGGACGTGTACGTCCTCGGTTCCTGCCGGGAGGAGACCAACAGTGCCGGTGCCATGACCGCCGTTTACGACATCCAACCGGATTTGGCGGTTGCAGTGGACGTGACCTTCGGCAAGGCGCCAGACGTCCACTCCGACGACAGCTTCGACCTGGGCGGCGGGCCTACCATCGGCATCGGCCCCAATATGTCCCACTGGATGGCGGAGCGGCTGGAGGAAACGGCGAAAAATCTGGAGATTCCCTATCAGCTGGAGATCATCCCCGGCAACAGCGGCACCAACGGCTGGGAGATTCAGATCGCCCGGGAGGGCATCCCCACCGCTGTGGTGTCCCTGCCCTTGAACTATATGCACACGCCGCTGGAAGTGGTGTCCCTGACCGACATGAATCGCTGCGCCAGACTGCTGGCCGGCTTCGTGGCAGAGCTGGGAGAGGAGGGAATGGAATGGTTGATCTGACCCGAAAATTGTGCGCCCTCCCCGGCGTGTCCAGTCGGGAAGAGGCGGTGCGGGAGTTTATCGCCCAGACCATCCGACCCTACGTGAAGTGGATGAAGGTGGACGCCATGGGCAACCTGATCGCCTTCAAAGAGGGCAAAAAACACACCGGCTCCAAGCTCCTGCTGGACGCCCACATGGACGAGGTGGGGGTCATGGTCACTGGCTACACGGAACAGGGCTGCCTGCGCTTTGCCTTCGTAGGCGGCGTGGATCGTCGGGTGGTCATCGGCAAGCGGGTTTATTTGGGAAAAGAGCGCATTTTGGGCGTTTTCGGTATGAAACCCATCCATCAGACCACCAAAGAGGAACGCACCGCCGTGCCCAAGGTGGAGGAATTGTACATCGACATTGGAGCCAAAGACAAAGCGGAAGTCCAGACCAAGGTGAAGCTGGGGGAAGTAGGCGTCTTTGACGGCGAGACCCTGCTTTTCGGCGACGGCTTCCTGAAAGGCAAGGCCATCGACGACCGAGCAGGCTGTGCGGCTATGATGAAGCTGGCTCAGGAAGAGCTGCCCATGGACGTGACCTTCGTGTTCTCCACCCAGGAGGAAGTGGGCACCCGCGGGGCCTTCGCCAGCGCGTTTTCTGTGAAGCCGGAGATCGCCCTGGTGCTGGAAGCCACCACCGCCGCCGACCTGCCCGGCACCCCCAGCGGGAAACGGGTCTGCGAGCCGGGCAAGGGGGTTGTCATCCCCTACATGGACGGCGGCACCATCTACGACCGGGGCCTGTTCTGCCAGCTGCGGGAACTGGCGGAGGCCAACGGCATCCCCTGGCAGACCAAAGAGTATCTGTCCGGCGGCACCAACGGCCGCACCTACCAGCGCAGCCGGGCAGGCGTCCGGGTGGCCGGTCTGGCCATCGCCACCCGTTACCTGCACGCCCCCACCAGCGTAGCCGCTGTGGCGGACTTGGAGGGGATGCTGCAACTGGCACGGGCATTCATCGGGAACATCGCGGAGGAGAGCTGACAGATATGAAGAACTTATTGGAAACCTTGACCCGTGCCCACGGCGTGTCCGGGGACGAGAGCGCCATCCGCGCCGCCATCCGCCAGGCAGCGGAGCCTTACGCCGACGACATCACCGAGGACGCCCTGGGCAACCTCATCGTCCACCAGAAGGGGGCGGGCAAAAAGATCATGCTGGCTGCTCACATGGACAGCGTGGGCGTCATCGTCACCCACATCGAGCAGAACGGCTTCCTGCGCTTCGGAGCCATCGGCGGGCTGGAAGCCAAGGCGCTGTATCAGACCATGGTGCGGTTCCAAAACGGCACCGTGGGTGTCATCGCCGTGGAAGAGAGCAAAGAGGAGAAGGAGTTCAAGCTGGCCGACCTCTACATCGACATCGGCGCACGGAACCGGGACGAGGCCAAGACCATGGTCACGGTAGGGGACACCGCTGCCTTCGCTGGTGCCCTGTCCGGCAACGGCAGCCGGATCATGGGTCCCTACCTGGACAACCGGGCGGGCTGTGCAGTCCTGTTGGAGGCCATGCAGCAGACCCAGCACCCGACCAACGACCTCTATTACGTCTTTACCACCCAGGAAGAAGTGGGGATGCGTGGGGCGAAGCCTGCCGCTTGGTCGGTGGACCCGGAGTATGCCCTGGCGGTGGACGTGACCTGTCCCGACGACCAGCCTGGCGCGCTCCATGAGGCCACTACCAAGATCGGCGGCGGCGCGGCCATCAAGATCATGGATCACTCGGTGCTCTGCCATCGTGACGTGGTGGCTAAGCTGCGGCAGCTGGCGGATGAGAAGGACATCCCCGCCCAGGACGATCTGCTGAAGGTGGGCGGCACCGATGCCGGTGTCATCCACGTCAGCCGGGGCGGCGTCCGCACCGGCGGCGTGTCCATCCCCTGCCGGTACACCCACAGCCAGACCGAGCTCATCGACCTGGCGGATTTGGAAGCCTGCGTGAAGCTGGTGCAGGCATTTTGTGAAAGTGAGTTTGAATAAGAATGAATGAGAACAAGCATCCCCTGGGGCTGTCCCAGCGGGTTTTAGACATGGCACGGCAGGCGGAGGCGGACATCCACGGACAGTTCGCCCACATTGACGCCGTGGCGGAATACAACAGCCAGAAGGTGCTGGCCGCCTTCCAGAACCACCGGGTGGCGGAAGCCCACTTCGCCGGCACCACTGGCTACGGCTACGACGACCTGGGGCGGGACACCCTAGACCAAATCTACGCCGAGATCTTCGGCACCGAGGACGCCCTGGTGCGCATCCAGTTCGTCAACGGCACCCACGCCATCGCCTCCGCCCTGTACGGAGCCTTAAAACCCGGCGATACCCTGCTGTCTGCGGTAGGCGCACCCTACGACACCCTGCTCAGCGTCATCGGCGTCACCGGGGAGGAGCCGGGGAGCCTAAAGGAATACGGCATCGGCTACCGTCAGGTGGACGTGACCGCAGACGACCTGCCGGATAAGGCGGGGCTGGCCCAGGCGGTGCAGGCACCGGACGTGAAGGTGGTGCTCATCCAGCGCTCCAAGGGATATTCCACCCGGGCATCCCTGTCCGTGGCGGAGATTGGCGCGCTCATCGCCATCGTCAAGGAGCACCGTCCTGACGTCACCGTCATCGTGGACAACTGCTATGGCGAGTTCGTGGAGACCATGGAACCCACCCAGGTGGGGGCGGACTTGATCGTGGGCAGCCTCATCAAAAACCCAGGCGGCGGATTAGCCCCCACCGGCGGCTACCTGGCAGGCCGTCACGACCTGGTGGAAGCAGCCGCCAAACGGCTCACCGTCCCCGGCATCGGTCGGGAGTGCGGCTCCACCTTGGGCAACAACCGCCTGCTCTATCAAGGTCTGTTCCTGGCCCCCCACACCGTGGCGCAGGCGGTCAAGACCGCCGTGTTCAACGCCCGGATGATGGAGCTGCTGGGCTACCAGACCGAGCCCCGTTCCGACCAGGAGCGCCACGACATCATCCAGATGGTGAGCCTGGAACAGCCGGAACTAGTGGAGAAATACTGCAAGGGCATCCAGTCCGGCTCCCCTGTGGACAGCTACGTGACCCCGGTGCCCTGGGATATGCCCGGCTACGACTGCCAGGTCATCATGGCGGCCGGCGCCTTCATCCAGGGTGCATCCATCGAGCTGTCCGCGGACGCCCCCATGCGTCCCCCGTACACTGTCTACATGCAGGGCGGCCTGACCTACGAGTCCGGCAAGACCGGCGTTTTGCTGGCGGTGGAGGAGTTGCTGAAGGGATAACCGGACAGAATAGAAATGAGACCGGCCTTTCCTGCATACAGTGGCAGGGGAGGCGATGGGATGCGTGGATACCGAAGGCGGCGTCATCGAGCGCCCTGGAGCAGGCGGCGGAAGCGGTGCTGTGTGCTCCTGGTCTGTCTGGTGCTGGTGGTGGGCGTCATCTTGCGCCTGGACAGCAAGCTCAGACCGGCCATCTTGGAAATTGCTCTGTCCGACCTGGAGACGGTGGTCAACAACACCATCGACCAGGTCTGCATCAAGGACGCGGCGGACGGGGAGATCGCCTACAGCAAGCTGGTCCAGCTGCAATACGACCAGAATGGCAAGCTGCAGGGGCTGACCACCGACATGGCCGCCCTCAACGTCCTGCGAGCGGACATGACCCGCGCCATCGGTCAGGCGCTGGGAGAGGTGGAGGAACAGCCCATCCAGGTGCCCCTGGGCACTGCCTGGGGCATTACGTTGTTCTCTGACCTGGGCCCCAACATCCCAGTGCAGGTGCTGAGCCTGGAGAGCATCGCCGGGTACTTTGAGAGCAGCTTCACCTCCGCCGGTATCAATCAGACCCGGCACCAGATTCAGATGGTGCTCACCGTCCAGGTGGTGCTCCTGCTGCCCGGCGGCACCTACGACCAGACGTTCACCAATAAGATCACCGTGGCGGAGTCCATCCTCATGGGGGATGTCCCGTCTCATTACAGTTATTTCAGCCAATTTGACACGGCCCGCGAGGCCGCTGACGCCCAACGAGATTACAGCGCAGAATGAAGAGGAAACACTATGGACGTACCATCCAAAATGGAAGCATTGCGGGACTTGCTCAACCAGTGGGGACACCTGTACTACGTGCTGGACGCCCCCACCGTGCCCGATTACGAATATGACCAAAAGCTCCGGGAGCTGGAGGAATTAGAGGCGGAACACCCGGAGTATATCACCCCCGATTCCCCCACCCAGCGGGTGGGCGGTGAGGCGCTGAAAACCTTTCAGCCGGTGACCCACGAGGTGCCCTTGCAATCCCTGCAGGACGTGTTCGCCCCGGAGGAACTGACCGCCTTTGACACCCGCATCCGGGAGACCACGCCGGAGACGGAGTATATCGTGGAGCCGAAAGTGGACGGCCTGTCCGTGGCGTTGGAGTACGTGGACGGCCGGTTCGTCCGCGGCGCCACCCGCGGCGATGGACAGACCGGCGAGGACGTGACCGAGAACCTGCGCACCGTCCGCTCCATCCCCATGAAGCTGGACAACGCCCCTCACCGGCTCATCGTCCGCGGGGAGTGCTATATGTCCCGCAAGACCTTCCAGCGCCTGAACGAAGAGCGAGCGGCCAGGGAGGAACCGCTGCTGGCCAATCCCCGCAACGCTGCCGCCGGTTCCCTCCGGCAGTTGGACCCGAAGATTGCCGCCCAGCGCCGTCTGGACTGCGTCATCTTCAACATCCAGCTCACCGACGGGGAACCCTTCCAGACCGACGCCCAGCAGCTGGATTATTTAGAAAAACTCCGCTTCCGGGTCATCCCCCGTGCCGTCCTGTCCGACCCTGCCCAGGTGCAGGCGGAGATCGACCGGCTGGGACGGGAACGCTACGACTTCCCCTATGAGATGGACGGGGCAGTGGTGAAGGTCAACGACCTGAGCCAGCGAGAGCTGTTCGGCAGCACTGCCAAATTCCCCCGTTGGGCAGTGGCATGGAAGTACCCGCCAGAGCAGAAACCGGCCAAGGTGCTGGACATCGTGGTGCAGGTGGGACGTACCGGCGTCCTGACCCCCAAGGCGGTCACCGAACCGGTGCAGCTGGCAGGCACCACCGTCACCAATGCCACCCTCCACAACCAGGATTTTATCACCGAAAAGGACGTGCGCATTGGGGACACGGTTCTGCTGCAAAAAGCGGGGGAGATCATCCCACAGGTGGTCAGCGTGGACTTCTCCAAGCGTCCCGAAGGGACGGAGCCGTATCACCTGCCGGAGGTCTGTCCCGTCTGCGGCTCGCCGGTGGTGCGGGACGAGGACGGCGTGGCCCTGCGCTGTACGGGGGCGGAATGTCCCGCCCAGCTGGTGCGCAATCTGGTGCATTTCGCCAGCCGGGACTGCATGGACATCGAAGGGCTGGGGCCTGCCGTGGTGCGGGTGCTGGTGGAGAACGACCTGATTCGGACGCCGGGGGACTTGTACCACTTGAAGGCCGAGGATGTGGCCAAGCTGGATCGGATGGGGGAGACATCGGCGAACAAGCTCATCGCCGCCATCGAGAAGTCCAAACAGCAGGACCTGTCCCGCCTCATCAGCGCCTTCGGCATCCGCCAGGTGGGCACCCGCGGCGCCCAGGTGCTGGCGGAGCGGTTCCGCACCCTGGACGCCCTTATGGCAGCGGACGAGGAGACGTTGACAGAAGTGCCTGACGTGGGGGCTATCACCGCCCACTGTTTGGTGGAGTGGTTCCAGAATCCCCAGTCCCGGCACCTGGTGGAGACGCTCCGGGCGGCGGGCGTGAACATGGAATGTCAGACGGAACCCACCAGCGGCATCTTCAACGGCATGACCTTCGTGCTCACCGGCACCCTGACCCAGTTCACCCGCAGCGAGGCGAAAAAACGCATCGAAGCCCTGGGCGGAAAGGTGTCCGGCAGCGTTTCCAAGAAGACCACCTACGTGGTGGCCGGGGAAGCGGCAGGCAGCAAACTGACCAAAGCGGAAGGGCTGGGCATCCCAGTGCTCAGCGAGGCGGCGTTTTTACAGCTGTTGGAGGACTGAAAAGGAAAATACTTCAAGAGTTGGAAAAGAATCAGGAGAAATCCAGCGGCGGAAAAAATTCGCGGGCAAAAAAATGGTTAAATCTTTGACAATTCTCTTTACAACTGATTAGCAAAAGATTATAATAAAAACAGTTATATTAAATGGATTTATGTAGATATTTGCAAACGGCGGTGTTTGTATTCGCTAACTCCCATTTTCCTTTGGTTATTTCGCCAATGTACCGGGGAAATCTGGAAAACGTGGATGCCGCCCCGTGGGCAGGCGATCTATATAGTATAACCATGTTGAATAAGAAGACAGCTTCTTTTTCATATTCTCACAGGGTCTGCGCCCGTGAGAGGACTTATGTAACTAAAAATTTGTGAGGAGGAAAATTTTAAGTTATGTTTCGTATCGTAAAAAAAGAAGTCCTTAGTCCGAAGATCACTCTGTTGGAGATTGAGGCACCTTACATTGCTCGCAAAGCACAGCCCGGCCAGTTCATCATCTTCCGTATTGATGAAAAGGGCGAACGCTGCCCCCTGACCATCGGCGGTTATGACCGTGAAAAGGGTACCATCACCATCATCTTCCAGCGCGCTGGCCTGACCACCATGGCTCTGGCAGCAATGGAAGAGGGCGACGCTCTGATGGATCTGGTTGGTCCTCTGGGTCTGCCCACCGAGATGGAAGGCGTCAAGAAGGCTTGCGTCGTCGGCGGCGGCGTCGGCTGCGCTATCGCTTATCCCATCGCAAACGGCCTGAACGATGCAGGCGTTGAAACCGACGTCATCATCGGCTTCCGTTCCAAGGATTTCGTCATCCTGGAAGACGGCTTCAAGGCTGCTGCCCGCAATCTGTACCTGCTGACCGAGGACGGCTCTCAGGGCGAACAGGGCAAGGTTATCGACAAGCTCCAGGAAGTCCTGGAAGGCGGCGAAAAGTATGACAAGATCTACACCCTGGGTCCCGTGCCCATGATGAAGGCTGTCTATGAAACTGCAAAGCCCTTCGGCGTGGAAACCATCGTCTCCCTGTGCCCCCTGATGGTGGACGGCACTGGTATGTGCGGCTGCTGCCGTGTTACCGTTGGCGGCGAAATGAAGTTCGCTTGCGTTGACGGCCCCGACTTCAACGGCGCTGACGTCGACTTCGACGAACTGATCAACCGTCTGGCTACCTTCAAGACCGACGAAGAAGAAAAGAAAGACCACGCTTGCCGCTTTGAAAAGCTCGGCAAAGACCTGATTAAGTAAGGAAGAAAGGAGACGCATTATTATGCCGAATATGAGCCCGAAAAAGAACCCGATGCCTTCTCAGGATCCCCACGTTCGTAACAAGAACTACCTGGAAGTTGCTACTGGTTATACTGTAGAAATGGCACAGGACGAAGCTGCCCGCTGCCTGAACTGCAAGCATATGCCCTGCGTATCTGGCTGCCCCGTTAACGTCAAGATCCCCGACTTCATCGCTAAGATCGTGGAAGGCGACTTTGAAGGTGCTTACCAGGTTATCTCCTCCACCAACGCTCTGCCCGCAATCTCCGGTCGTGTCTGTCCTCAGGAGAACCAGTGCGAAAGCAAGTGCGTCCGTGGCATCAAGACCGAGCCCGTGGGCATCGGCCGTCTGGAACGTTTCGTTGCCGACTGGCATCGTGAAAACGTGGAAGACAAGATTGAAAAGCCCGCTTCCAACGGCAAGAAGGTCGCTGTCGCCGGTTCCGGCCCCTCCAGCCTGACCTGTGCTGCTGACCTGGCAAAGCTGGGTTATGAAGTCACCGTTTTCGAGGCATTCCATGTCGCTGGTGGCGTTCTGGTTTATGGTATCCCCGAATTCCGTCTGCCCAAGGCAATCGTGGCTGGCGAAGTCGAAAAGCTGAAGAAGCTGGGCGTTAACGTCATGACCGACATCCTGATCGGCAAGACCATCTCCATCGACGAACTGTTCGATGAATACGGCTTTGACGCAGTATTCGTGGGCACCGGCGCTGGCCTGCCCATGTTCATGAAGATCCCCGGCGAAGGTCTGGCTGGCGTTTACTCCGCTAACGAATACCTGACCCGTCTGAACCTGATGAAGGCTTACGATCCCGAATACGATACTCCTATCGCTAAGGGCAACGCTGTCGCTATCGTTGGCGGCGGTAACGTGGCAATGGACGCCAGCCGTTGGGCAAAGCGTCTGGGCGCTGAACATGTCTATGTCGTCTATCGTCGTGGCATGGAAGAACTGCCTGCTCGTAAGGAAGAAGTCGAACACGCAATCGAGGAAGAAATCGAATTCAAGACTCTGTGCAACCCCGTTGCAGTCATCGAAGACGAAAAGAACCCCGGTCATGTCGGCGCAATCCGCTGCATCAAGATGGAACTGGGCGAACCCGACGCTTCTGGCCGTCGTTCCCCCAAGGCTGTCCCCGGCAGCGAATTCGACCTGCCTGTTGACACCGTCATCATGTCCCTGGGCACCAGCCCCAACCCCCTGATCCGCTCCACCACTCCTGGTCTGGAAGCAAACCGCAAGGGCTGCCTGCTGGTCGGCGAGGACGAAGTCACCACCACCCGCGAAGGCGTCTTCGCTGGCGGCGACGCTGTCACTGGTGCTGCTACCGTTATCCTGGCAATGGGCGCTGGCAAGAAGGCCGCTGCTGCCATCGATAAGTATCTGCAGAACAAGTAATCTGACTGCGTTACATCATTCATAAATTGTCTGCGCGTCAGACAGTTTGAATAACCGATCTAAAACGGCATAGCCCTTGTGGCTATGCCGTTTTCCTTTCATTTGTTAGAGATAGTGGAATATTGAGGAGTGAGAGGATGACACTAAATTTCGGGCGTGCCAACGAGACCTACCGTGTGGAAGCCCTGGATCTGCCGCCAAAGGTGGCCAAGCGGTTAGAGGCGCTTGGGATGGTTCGGGAGACGGAAGTGGAAGTGATGCGCGTCAAACCGAGGGGCGCCATGATCGTCAAAGTGCGCGGCACGCGCTTTGCCATCGGACAGGGCATTTCCTCCCATATCCATATAAGGGGGGATTGATATGGCACAGGATATTACCATTGCATTCATGGGCAACCCCAACTGCGGGAAGACCACCCTGTTCAACGCATACACCGGAGCTAATCTGAAGGTGGCCAACTGGCCAGGCGTCACCGTGGAGCGAGTGGAAGGCGCCATTCGAGATCACGACATGAACCTGCGCCTGGTGGATCTGCCTGGCACCTATAGCCTGACCTCCTACACCATGGAGGAGCAGGTGTCCCGCCAGTTTGTCATGGGGGACGAGGTGGACATGATTATCAACGTCGTGGATGCATCGTCCTTGGAACGCAGCCTGTACTTGACCTTGCAGCTGCTGGAGATCGGGAAACCAGTGGTGGTGGCGCTGAATATGATGGACATTGTCCATAAACGGGGGATGGAGATCGACCTGCACCGCCTGCCAGAGATGTTGGGCGTGCCCGCTATCCCTGTCTCCGGCCGCAGCCGGACCGGCCTGCAAACCCTCATGCACACTGCGGCTCACCACGCCCAGAGCGTGAAGCCGGACAAGCTCATCCACAACCATGGTGACGACGGTCTAGAGGACAAGCACGACCAGTACGCCATGGTGTACAGTGAGCCGCTGGAGCACAAGATCGACTTGCTCAGCGAACGGCTGGACAAGCGTTACCCTGATATTCAAAATACCCGTTGGGCTGCCATCAAATTGTTGGAGCAGGATACCGAAGTGATGGAAAAGTATCCTTTGGACTGCGCAGACATTTTGGATCGCAGCTATGAGACGGAGATCATCAACGAAAAATACGCCTTTATCGAAGAAATGATCCATGAAGTCCTTTTCCGGCACGAGGAGAAGGAGGAGATGACCGATCGGGTGGATCGCATCTTGACCCACCGTTGGTTTGGCCTGCCTATTTTCTTGTGCATCATGGCCTTTGTGTTCTTCCTGACGTTTTTCCTGGGCGACCGGCTCAGCGACGGGTTCCAAGTCCTGTTGACGGGGCTGTCTAACGGAACCACCCACCTGCTGCACTTGATGCATGTATCCGATGTGGTCGTTGCCCTAGTGGTAGATGGTGTCATCGCTGGTGTGGGCGGGATTCTGACCTTTTTGCCCAATATCTTTGTCCTCTTTCTGGCGCTGGCGCTGTTGGAGGACAGCGGTTATATGGCTCGTGTGGCCTATGTGATGGATGGCATCATGGGAAAATTGGGGCTGTCCGGACGGGCGTTCTTGCCCATGGTGCTGGGATTCGGGTGCAGTGTTCCGGCCATTATGGCTTCCCGTGTGTTGGAAAACCCCAGAGACCGGTATAAGACCATGCTGGTCACCCCGTTCATGTCCTGTAGTGCCCGGCTGCCCATCTATGTGCTCTTTGCCAGCATTTTTTTTTGCAAGTACAAGATGATCGTGGCTTATTCCCTCTACTTGATCGGCATTGTGACAGCGCTGTTGGTGCTTCTGGTGCTGCACATGGGCGACAAAAACCATGAGCCAAACGACTTGCTCATCGAGCTGCCGGAGTACAAGAACCCCAGCGCCCGCACCGTGGCCATCTACGTGTGGGAGAAGGTGAAGGACTACCTGACTAAGGCGGGCACTACCATCTTTGTGGCGTCCATCCTCATGTGGCTCATCTTGAACTTCGGCCCAGGCGGCTACACCACCGAGATGAGCCAGAGCTTCGGCGCCCTGTTGGGCAAGTGGCTGGTGCCCTTCTTCGCCCCCATCGGCCTGGGCTTCTGGCAGATCGCTGTGGCCTTGATCGCCGGTATCTCCGCCAAAGAGGTGGTGGTCTCCAGTACCGCCGTCCTGTTCGGCATCAATAACATCAACTCCACCCAGGGGATGCACGCCCTCAGCGGCGTACTCCAGGGCATGGGCTTTGGCGCACTGAACGCCTACTGCCTCATGATCTTCTGCCTGCTCTACATCCCTTGTATCGCCACCCTGGCCACCATCCACAAGGAGTCCCGAAGCTGGAAGTGGACGGGCCTGACCATCCTGTTCCAAATGGCCACCGCTTGGGTGCTGACCTTTGTGGTGTACCAGGTGGGGCTGTTGATTTAAGCAAACGGAACAAGAAAAATGCGAAAGAATCTGCGGATTCTTTCGCATTTTTTCATGGGGTTAGTTTAGGGTTTCGTACTTGTCTAGGGAGATTTTTGCTGCTTTTGCGATGTCTGTAATGATACGAAGCTGTTGCGTGGAACAGCGCTCCACCAGTTCGGCCATCTCTTGGCAGGCAATGGTTCGACCAGACGGAGTTTGACACAGTAGATCATCGGCCTGCACACCCAACGCATTTGCCAGTGAAACAAAGACCGGAAGGCTGAGCTTGGTGTTGCCGGTTTCGATGTGGCTCATGTGGGGAACGGAGATGCCGACCAGCTCTGCCAGCTGCTCCTGGGAAAGTCCGTGTGCCTTTCGATACTTCCGAATCTGTTGTCCAAGCTTGTAGTAGTCCATAAAATCACCTATGTGGTTTATTTTTACTTGAATTGTATAGGCATATACGGCATAATGTCATAAACTATATAGGCTGTTTTATATCTATACAAGTTAATCGATGAAAAAGAGAAGAGAACAAGATGAGTAAGATGAAGAAATGCGATACCTGTGGCGCGGAGATCGCAGAGAATGCCAAACGATGCCCGGCTTGTGGAGCGAAGAATAAGAAACCCATCTACAAGCGCGTGTGGTTTTGGGTTTGTGTGGTGCTCGTTGTACTTGGCGTCGTTGGTGGCAGCGTAGGCAGTAGAAGAAACACAAATACGAATCCTGCCGATGGGACGACGACGAGAGAGGCGCTGCCGGAGGATGATCCGTTCCAGGGAGATTGTGGGATCAAAGCCTCCGCAAGCATGGGTGAGTCGGTCATCGGCGTCCCGGAGCTGACGGTTTCGGTTGCCAACACAGCAGAGAAAGAAATTTCGGCGATCCAGTTTTATGCCATCCCTTATGATGTCTACGGCGATGAGATCACGGGTGGACCAGCCAGAAAAATCTCTATACGGACGAACCAATCAAGGCAGGGGCATCCACCAAGGTGGACTTCCAGTTGATCGAAGAGAGCGTCAAGACAGTGAAGCTGTACGGTTACAGTGTCTACTACGCTGACGGAACGGAATGGGGCGACAAGGACGCTTTCAAGTGGGAGATTTTGGAAAATGGTGTACCCATCAACGTAACAGAATAACAGGACAAGGAACCTCGCAGATATGCCACCTGCCAGGTTCCTTTTGCTGTGGCCGCAAGCAAAATACGAAAGATGGTATTGTGTTGCGGGAAAGAATCCAGTACAATAGAATATACTGTATGAAAACAGAAAGGGGAGGTGAGCGCCATGGTCGCGACCATCCTCATCGCCGCAGCGCTGGTGGGCTACAGTGTTTTTGTGGTCGTCCGGAAGATCCAGCGGAGAAAAAAGGGTTGCGGCGGTTGCTGCGGCTGTGGCCGCGGGACCTGCCAGGAGCACAAAAAACTTTGAATTGGTATTGCGCTGGAAGGCGGTATCTGATACAATTAAGTTGACTTTTATGCACGGAATACAGGAGGTGCGCAAGTATGGGAAAATATTTTGGTACGGATGGATTCCGCGGTGAGGCAAATGTGAACTTGATGCCGGAGCACGCCTATCGGGTGGGCCGCTTCTTGGGTTGGTACTTCCGGAAGGAAGGCCAGGAGTGTCGGATCATCATCGGCAAGGATACCCGCCGTTCCGGCTATATGCTGGAGTACGCCCTGTCCGCCGGCGTGACCGCCTCTGGCGCCAACGCTTACCTGCTCCACGTGACCACCACGCCCAGCGTGTCCTATATCGCCCGGTCGGAGCGGTTCGACTGCGGCATCATGATCTCCGCCAGCCACAACCCCTTCTACGACAACGGCATCAAGCTGCTCAACGGCAAAGGGGAGAAGATGGAGCAGAGCATCATCGACAAGATCGAAGCCTATCTGGACAACCCGGAGGAAGAAATGCCCCGCGCCACCAAGGATCAGATCGGACGGACCATCGACTACACCGAAGGCCGCAACCGCTACATGGGCTACCTCATTTCCCAGGCGGTCTACTCCCTCCGCGGCCTGAAGATCGGCCTGGACTGCGCCAACGGCAGCGCCTACCGCATCGCCCCCGGCATCTTCAATGCCCTGGGCGCGGAGACCCACGTGATGAACGACGACCCGGACGGCGCCAACATCAACCGGGACTGCGGCTCCACCCACTTGGAGAGGCTGCAGAAGTTCGTGGTGGAGAACCACCTGGATATGGGCTTCGCCTTCGACGGCGATGCCGACCGCTGCTTGGCGGTGGATGAGAAGGGCAGCGTCATCAACGGTGACCTGATCCTGTACATCTACGGCCGCTACATGAAGGAGCGGGGCAAGCTGCTGAACAACACCATCGTCACCACCGTCATGTCCAATTTGGGGCTGTATAAGGCGCTGGATGAGATCGGCGTGAACTATGTCCAGACCGCGGTGGGCGATAAATACGTCTACGAGGAGATGATGAACCACGGCCACCGCATCGGCGGCGAGCAGTCCGGTCACATCATCTTCAGCAAGTACGCCAACACCGGCGACGGCATCCTGACGGCGCTGAAGCTGGTGCAGGTGGTGCTGGATCGGAAGCAGACCCTGAGCCAGCTGGCGGAACCGGTCAAAATCTATCCCCAGGTGCTGAAGAACGTTCAGGTCACCGACAAGACCCAGGCGCAGAACGACCCGGAGGTGAAGGCTGCCGTGGCCAAAGCGGCGGAAGAGCTGGGGGACTCCGGCCGTATCCTCCTGCGAGAGAGTGGGACGGAACCGCTGGTGCGGGTCATGGTGGAAGCGGAAAGCACCGAGACCTGCGAGCGCATCGTGGACGAGATCATTGCCCTCATCAAGGCGCGTGGGTACGAGGCATAAATAAGAACTGTGCGAAAAAACTGACGGAGGATACGTCAGTTTTTTCTCGCCTCAGCGGGAAGGGGGCAATCCTACCTGGGCGCTGTGTATTTTGCCGAAAAGGCGGGCAGAATGACAGAGAAGGTTCGACGAAACCAACATTTTAAAAAAAGTTGCGGGAATTTAGAGGGTTTTCCGTTCCAATTCCGTATAAATAAATATAGAGCAGCTGAAAAGGGGGGATGCTTGCCATGACAGGACGAGAACGCACGGAAGCCAGAGAACGACAATTCCTCTCGCCCCGTGCCTGCCTGGCTGACAGCAGTCAAGGACGCCGACGGCAGGAGGAGCCTTGCGCCCTGCGCACCTGCTTCCAGCGGGACGTGGATCGCATCGTCTATTCCAAAGCCTTCCGTCGCCTCAAGCACAAGACCCAGGTCTTCCTGGAGCCGGAGGGCGACCACTACCGCACCCGGATGACCCACACCTTGGAAGTGACCCGCATCGCCCGAACCATCGCCCGTGCCCTGAACCTGAACGAGGACTTGACGGAGGCCATCGGACTGGGACACGACCTGGGGCACACCCCCTTTGGCCACGCCGGAGAACGGGTGCTCAATGAGATCATGCCGGAGGGCTTTCAGCACAACGTCCAGTCCCTGCGGGTGGTGGATGTGCTGGAGCTGGAAGGGGACGGGCTGAACCTGACCCACGAAGTGCGAGAGGGCATCGTCTGCCACACGGGCAATGTGAAGGCCAAGACCCTGGAGGGGCAGATCCTGTGGTTCGCCGACCGGATCGCCTACATCAACCACGATATCGAGGACGCCATGCGGGGCGGCATCATCTACCCCACAGACATCCCCCTCTACTTACAGCAGGCGTTGGGCTACACCAAAACCCAGCGCATCAACACCCTGGTCACCGACGTGATCGAGAACAGCACCGACCAAGACCACATCCAGCAGAGCGAGGAGATCGGCGAATATATGAACGACCTGCGGGACTTTTTGTTCCAGTCGGTCTACCACAACCCTATGGCCAAAGGGGAGGAGGGGAAGGCGCAGGAGATGATCCGCAGCCTGTTCGCCTACTACCAGCGGAATCCGGACGACCTGCCCAGCGATTTCCAGGACATCCGCGCCAGAGACGGGGTAGACCGGGCGGTGTGCGACTATATCGCCGGCATGACCGATTCCTACGCCGTGGAGAAGTTTGAAGAGCTGTTCATCCCACGGGCGTGGACGGTGAAGTAATACCAAAGACGAAAACGATGTGGAAGGGAGGAACATTGTGGCAATTCCACAGGCGTTTTTAGATGATTTACAGGCGCGGACGGACATCGTGGATGTGGTGTCCAGCTACGTGACCTTGAGCAAGAAAGGAAACCGATATTGGGGCTTGTGCCCCTTCCATAGCGAGAAGACCCCCTCCTTCTCCGTCTCACCGGATAAGCAGATGTGCTATTGCTTTGGCTGCCACAAGGGCGGCGGAGCTATCAACTTCATCATGGAGATGGAGGACGTGGGGTTCGTGGACGCCGTGACCATCCTGGCTCAGCGGGCGGGGATGGAGGTGCCCAACAGCAACGAGAACGCCGACAGCCGGAAGCGCCGGGAGCGTCTGTTCCAGCTGAACAAGGAGGCCGCCCGATATTTCTACAGCAACCTGTCCCACCCAGACGCCCAGCAGGCGACTGCCTATCTCCTGCGCCGTGGCCTGTCCCGCCGGACGGTCACCAACTTCGGCATGGGCTACGCTTTGAACTCCTGGGACGCCCTCATCCGAACCATGACCGAGAAGGGCTATTCCAAACGGGAGATGCTGGACGCCGGTCTGGCGGTGGAGAGCCAGAAAGGCTCCATTTACGACCGCTTCCGGGGCAGGGTCATGTTCCCCATCATCGACGTGCGAGGGAACGTCATCGGCTTCGGCGGACGGGTGCTGGATGACTCCACACCCAAGTATCTGAACTCGCCGGATACACCGATCTACAACAAAAGCAAAAACCTGTTCGCCTTGAACCTGGCCAAGCGCTCCAAGGCGGGCAGATTGATTCTGACGGAGGGGTATATGGACACCATCGCCTTGCACCAAGCGGGCTTTGACTGTGCCGTAGCCTCTCTCGGTACCTCTTTGACCGAGGACCACGCCCGCCTCATCTCCCGCTACACCAAGGAGGTCATCCTGGCCTACGACGGGGACGCCGCCGGGGTGAACGCCGCCCAACGAGCCATCCCCATTTTGGACAAGACCGGCCTGCAGGTGCGGGTCTTGCAGATGCAGGGGGCGAAGGACCCGGATGAGTTCATCCGGAAATTCGGGCGAGAGGCGTTCCAGCGGCTGCTGGACGGGTCGGAGAACCAGATGGAGTACCGGCTGGCGCAGCTGCGGGGTAAGTTCCACTTAGAGGATCCGGCAGACCGGGTGTCCTACCTGCAAGAGGCGGCGGCTATGATTGCAAAACTGGACAGTCCGGTGGAGCGGGAAATCTACGGTGGCCGGGCGGCGGAGACCGCTGGCATCGAGCGGGACACCATGCTGGCGGAGATCGCCGGCCAGCGCCGCAAGGGACGCTGGAAGCAGAGGAAACAGCAGCAGCGCAAAGCCCTCCAGCCCGCCATGGAGGTGCAGCCAAAGGAGCGGCAGCTCCGCTATCAGGACGTCCGTTCGGCCAAGGCGGAAGAGGGGCTCATCGGCCTGGTCATGGCCGACCCGACGCTGTTTCAGGACATGGACGGCTTGCAGCCGGAGGATTTTTCGGCGCCTGCCCTGGGAAATCTGTACCGGCAGGCAAAAACCCTGTGGGAGACTACGGGCAGCATCACCCTCAGCGCCATGGCGCAGGGGCTGAGCGGGGCGGAGATGAACCTGCTGGCCAGCCTCATGCAGAAGCCTCAGATGTTAGGGGAGGCCAGGCAGGCCATTGCTGACTACAGTCGGCAGATACGGACGCAGAAATGGAAACGTGAGATGACAAAGGATAGAGACATTCTCTCCTTCGCAATAGAAAAAAACGGGAGGAACCCCAATGAGTGAAAAGAAAAAAACAACAGCACCCAAGTCCGCAGAGGAAAAGGAACAGAAGAATCGCATCCCGGAGCACATCTCCGGCGCGGAAAAACTGAATGAGCTGATTGAGCGAGGGAAGAAAAACGGCAAGCTGACCACCAACGAGATGATGGAATTGGACGGGGTGGAGCTGGACAGCTCCACGCTGGATCGGTTTTATGACATCCTGGAAAACCTGGGCATCGCCCTGGTCACCGAATATGAGCTGCCTGAGGCAGACGAGCACGCCACCGAGGAGATCGACAACCTGAAAGGGGAGATCGAGGAGCTGAAGGCGGAGGACGTGGACCCCAACGCCATGGCGGAGAGCTTCGGCATCGACGACCCGGTGCGGATGTACCTGAAAGAGATTGGCAAGGTCTCCCTGCTGACCCAGGAGGAAGAGCTGAAGCTGGCTAAGGGCATGTCTGATGGCAGCGAGGCACAGAAGATGCTGGACGCCTGGGAGCGTCTGCAAAATCCGGAGGCCTATGAGGAAGAGGAGCCGGAGGACGACCTGGACGAAGAGGAAAACGGCGATGAACCCGACCTGGAAGCGGTGCGCAGCTTGACCCCCAACGACATCAAGGCGCTGAAACGGAAGGTGCGCTATGGCCAGGACTGCAAGCAGCGGCTGGCCGAGGCCAACCTCCGTCTGGTGGTCTCCATCGCCAAGCGCTATGTGGGGCGTGGGATGCTGTTCCTGGATCTGATCCAGGAGGGCAACCTGGGCCTCATCAAGGCTGTGGAAAAGTTCGACTACACCAAGGGCTACAAATTCTCCACCTACGCCACTTGGTGGATCCGCCAGTCCATCACCCGTGCCATCGCCGACCAGGCGCGTACCATCCGTATTCCGGTGCATATGGTGGAGACCATCAATAAGGTCATCCGCGTCTCCCGCCAGCTACTCCAGGAGCTGGGGCACGACCCCACGCCGGAGGAGATCGCGGCGGAGATGAATATGTCCGTGGAAAAGGTGCGTGAGATTTTGAAGATCGCACAGGAACCGGTCTCCCTGGAGACCCCCATCGGCGAAGAGGAAGACTCCCACCTGGGTGACTTCATCCCGGACGAGGACGCCTCCGAGCCCTCCGAAGCCGCCTCCTTCACCCTGCTGAAGGAACAGCTGGTGGAAGTGCTGTCCACCCTGACCCCCAGAGAGGAGCAGGTGCTCAAGCTCCGCTTCGGCATCGAGGACGGCCGTACCCGTACCCTGGAAGAGGTGGGCAAGCAGTTCCACGTGACCAGAGAGCGTATCCGCCAGATCGAGGCGAAAGCGCTGCGGAAGCTGCGGCATCCCAGCCGGTCTAAGAAGTTGAAGGACTTTTTGAACTGAGTGATTGCTTGTTGGTTCCCCTTTTTTAAAAGGGGAACTCGCCGGGAGTCCGGCGTGACAAGCGTTTTTCGCAGAAAAACCTTGGCGCAGGGGCG
>JABLTO010120989.1_pt1 | contig 23295 bp, 27 predicted proteins | sample 7160091 | NCBI WGS metagenome assembly JABLTO01 (sample SAMN14651225, study PRJNA627086) | human gut metagenome | isolation source: feces | host: Homo sapiens
ACTGGTCCTTTTGTCCAGCCTGTTGGTTCTATATTTGTTAGTATTCGTATTCCTGTTGATTTTTCTCCTATATGTGCTACATATTTTTCGTCTATTGTAAATTCGTATCCCTTGTAAATACCTTCTATTGTTTCACTTTCTTCTGCTGAAGTTATTTCTATATCATCTGTGTTTTGCAGTTCTTGTATTTTTTGTTTTAGATTTTTTCTTATTGTTTCTATATTAAATTCTAATCCACTTGTTGCTGAATCTGTTTGCATTTCTAATACACTCATTCTTAATTCTTCTTCGTATTGTGCTACTTCTGTTTTATTCTTTGCGCTGGTTGCTTTGGCAAATATTCCATTTTCTCCTATTACCATATTTAGGGTTATACCGGTCAATATTAATAGTACGATTATTGTTATTATTAGAGCAATTAAGGTTATCCCTAAATTATATTCTATCATTTGTAGGGGTTGTGCGTCCTTAGGGCGACCCGCTCTATTGTTTTTTTCTTTCTTTTTTTGCGGGCGGACAGAAACGTCCGCCCCTACAACGTTTGGATTGTGTTTGTCAAATTTAATATTATTTCTACTTTGATTTCGTTCTAGGCAAATATGAGCGTCCGCCCCTACAGTATTGAATATTTCTATATCACATTCATTGTTTGTTTGTTCATTTATTTTTTTCATTTGTTTCCTCCTATATTTTATTTGAATATATAGTATATTAAAATAGGATATTTGTAAATACTTTATTTGTAAATTTATTTTATTATAAAATTTTTTTGGTGATAATATGATAACTTTTAATATTGAAAATCTACTAAAGAAAAATAAAAAAACCAAATATTGGCTATGCCAACAAATGGGTATTACAAATAGAAATCTAAATAGAATTATAGAAGGTAAAACAACCTCTATTTCTTTTAAATATTTAGAAGATTTGTGCAAATTCTTAAATTGTTCCATTTCTGAATTAATTAATTTAGATTTAACAAAATAAAATAATGATAGGTAAAAACAACTAATTAATATAATTTAATTTTTGCTTTTACCTATCATTTATTATTTACTTTCATAAAATATATAATATAAAGTTAGTTAATATCCACCTTTATATTATAAAATTTTCTATATATTCTATTAAAAATAGTGGTATATTTAATATTTTTTCATTATATACTTTTAATGGAAAATCGTTTTTAGTAATATTGTAAACCTTTATAATAGTTATTAAGTAAAATCACATTTTTACAAGCATTTTGAAAGTTTTCATCACACTTTTGCAAGGTTTTAGACAAACTTTGTCACATTTTTGCATTTTTTAATTTATTGCTTCTCCATTTACATATAATGTGTATCCATTAAAATCTATATTACTATAGCTTGTATCTTCATCGTTTAATGTTGTTACATATGTGTTTCCTGTTAGTGTTAATTTTGATGTACTATCTATATTTAATTCTATGTTTTTTGCTTCGTTATTTGTATTTATTGCACTTTTTAGTGTACTATTTTCTTTTAAGTTTAGTACTAACGAACTTATACTGTCTACTTCTATATCGCCTTCTAATTCTTGATCCGTGGCATTTAATGTTACATCTCCTCCGTTACTTCCACTTTTTCCCCATTCGCTTGTTCCTGCTATTTTTAATAATAAATTACTTCCATATTTTAATGTATTATTTTCTAAGTTTATTTCTGATTTTGTATTTGTTATAAAGAAAAACGGTGCTGATGAATAAGAATCAGAATCTTCTGAAATTGTTAAGTTTGAATTGCTTGCATTAAAAGTTGCTGTTCCCTCTGATGCATCTCCACTCATACTTTGATATAGCATTATTCTACAGTATATGCCCCATTTTTTTCTACTGAATTAGAACTTTGCTCCATACTTTGCATTCCATTTCCGTTCTGGCATATGATTATTATTTTTATTATTAATTTCATTTACTGTTAATTTTATTAAAATTATAAGAATTATTAATAATACAATTATTATAATTGCTTGTATTTTAGTTTTATTTTTCATCAAATTTCCTCCTTTGATAATAATTAAATATTTATAATTTTCGGGTCGTCGGGGACGCCGACCCCTACAACGTTTGACGTGATTTTTCATATTATTTATATTCAGGCGGACAGAGGCGTCCGCCCCTACATTGTTTGACAGTAATTTTTATAAAAAATTATATTTTCTATACATTGTTATTTGTTGATGTTGAACTACTTGTTGTGCTATTTGTTGTTGTTTTTTGTTTTGAATTTCCTGTTGAATCTCCATTATCTCCATCTGGTTTTTCTGGTGGTTCTTCTCCGTTTCCTCCTGGGCCTCCTTGCATTTGTCCATTTCCACCATTCATACTTGGCATTTCATTATTATTACTATTGTTTCCACTTACTTTTTCATATATAAAGAAACCTCCAGCTGTTATTACTGCTCCTATTAAAATTCCTATTATTAAAGTTAATATTTTATCTTTCATTTTAATCACTTTCCTTTTCATTTTTACTTTTTTGTAAATCGTATACAATATCTGCATTTTCGCATATATTATTTGAATGTGTAACTATTATTACACATTTATTTTCTTTGTGTGCGAGTTCTTTAAAGATTTTTATTATTTCATTTTCTGTTTCTTTATCTAAATTTCCTGTTGGTTCGTCTGCAATTATAGCTTTTGGATTATAAGATAAACTTCTTGCTATTGCTATTCTTTGTTGTTCTCCTCCTGATAGTTTTAATACTTTTCTTTTAGCATGATTTTCTGTTAAACCTACATTTTTCATAAGTTCTAAGGCTCTTTCTTTTTTGTCTTCCACCTTAACTTTACTTATATCCATAGATAAAATTATATTTTCTAAGGCCGTTAAATGTGGCAATAAATTATAACTTTGAAATATTATTCCTATATCTGAATTTCTATATTTATCTAAGTTAAACTTTTTTAAATCTTGGTTATTATATAGCACTTTACCCTCTGTGCATTTTTCTAACCCAGTAATTAAAGATAATAATGTTGTTTTTCCGCTTCCACTTTTACCTTTTATAGCATAAATTTTTCCTTGCTCAAATTCATAATTTATATTTTTAAACACATACACATCTTTTGGTGCATCGCTATATCTATAACCTACATTTTCTAATTTCAAAACACTCATATTTATAGCTCCTTTCCTTCAAAATTGTAAGTGGTGAAAATTTTTGAATACTTATCATAGATGCTAAACTGCTTACTAAAGTTAATACAATTCCTATTCCTAAAAGCTCTGCTATTACTTTTATATCTACAACTGCATCTATACTATCAAAAGCTTGAACTTCCTTCATTCCACCCATTTTATGGTCATTTTCCATTCCGCTTGGTTTTCCAAAGTTTTCTTGTACTTGTTCTTGACTTGACTTACTTTCAGAAATTTCATTTTCTAATAATTTATTTCCTACTGGTTTTGAAAGCATTCCTCCTAAAATAGCTCCAAGACTTAAGGAAATAATTGTTACTATTAATAATTCTAAAACAAATTGCTCAGTTAATTTTAATTTACTTATTCCTATTGTTCTATATACTCCAATTTCATATTTTCTTTCTCTAATGTTTATCATATTTATTACAAATAACACTATTGCAGATATTATTAATGTTATTATTAAAAATGTTGTTGCAAAAGTTTTAACATTATCTATAGATTCTGTTGCATTTTGTATTTCGTTTAAGTTTGTATTTATTGTATAATTATCATTTAAACCTTTTTCTTTTACTTCATTTGTAAACTCTTCTATAACATCTTCACTGTTTAACACAAAAGTTGGTGTTACATTTGTTCCTAAAGTACTATCATCTGCTACTAATTTTTCTACAACTTTACTTCCTGTAATTATTTTGTTTGCAGACTTAGAATACATATTTACACTATCATCCATTCCAGAATTATCTTCGTATATACCTACTACTTTAAAATCGTAAGTTATATTTGTTGTTGGATTTTTTAGTGTTATAGTATCTCCGACTGAAATACTATTTAAACTTGCTAATTCTTCGTTAATTGCACATTCAAATTCATCAAAGTTTGAAATCATTTCTCCACTTGTTATTTTTAATGTTCCATCTACAAAATCTGTCATAGCATCGTAAGATGAATAACCATCTAATTCAAAGTCTCCTGTTAAATTTCTTGCATTTTGAAAGGTTTCTTTGCTCTTTGTAATAATTGTAGTAGCTCTATCTCCACCTTCTGGCCTATCTCTTTTTGAATTATTTCCTTCTGTTGTTTCTGTATTTTCCACATCTATTTCCATACTATCTGTAGCTTTGCTTAAAGTATCACTATTTAAAGATGTTGAATACACATAATAATAATTTTTTAAATATTCACTATTTCCGTAATTTTCTACATCAGCAACGGTAAAAGATTCTATATTATTAAAGTTTTCTATGTTTTCTTTTTTCGCATCTTCTCCACCTTTAAAATTTTCTTTCATTTGTTCCCTATTGAAAGAAATACTTGCTGTAAGTTCAGCTGAATCTTCATAATTTTTTACTAAATTTTCTGCTGTATTTCTTATTGCAAGTGTTACTGTTGATGCTGCAGAAATTACTAAAATTATAATTCCAATTAAAATGTTTCTGCCTTTGTTTCTTATAATTGAAATTAAACTGTTTTTTAATACATACATTTTTTGTACCCTTCCTTTCATATTTAATTCAATTACAATATAAAGCAGAAAGATTGAAAAAAAATTGAAAATTATTAGATTATATAAAAAAGTAATTGCGTGCTAAATGCTCAATAGACCTTTTTCAATTTCAAAGATTGCAACACCAAGGTATAAAAAATAATTTATTTGTCATTTGTTACCTAAAAATTTATTTGCGGGTCGTCGAGACGCCGACCCCTACAACGTTTGACTTTTAATTTATCTATTATTATTGTAAATATATAAATTAATTTTTGTTTCCATATGGAGGCGGACAGAGGCGTCCGTCCCTACACAAAAAAAGGTAACATTTAGTTACCTTCTATACATAAAATTTTATATTATTGTTTTACATATACTGTTTTTGTATCATATGCAAGTTCTACATTTTCGCTTTCTAATATTTGCATTATTTTAAAATTTATTTCCTCTTTTTGTTTTAAAAAACTTCCATAATCTACTGAGTCTGTAAATGCATATATTAGCAAATTAATTGTATTATCTGTTATTTTGTCAAATTTTACTATTATCGAATCATCCATAACAGCTTCTTTTTCTTTAAGCATTGTTTTTATTTTTTCTTCTATTATTTTAACTTTATTTAATGGAGTTTCAAGCGTTATTCCAAGATTAATTTTGTATCTTCTCTTTTCAATTTTACTACAATTTATTAAAGATTCATTTGCAATAATTGAATTTGGTATATTTACTATAGAATTTTCAAATGTACGTAATCTTGTACTTCTATAAGTTATATCTTCTACTGTACCTTCGTAGTCTTTAAACTGAATCCAATCTCCAACTTTAAATGGTTTATCTGTAAAAATTACAAATCCTCCAAGTAAGTCTTTTGCTAAATTTTGTGCTGCAAGTGTTATTACAACACTGCTTATTCCAAGACCTGTAACTAATCCACTTAAATCATATCCTAATTCTAATACAGCTATAAATGTTGCAACTATATAAACCAAACCTCTTATAATTTTCACAACAAAAGTTGATATTCCGTCGCCTTCATCTTCATCGTTGTTACTAAATTTTCTAAATGTATCCATTGTTATAGCTTCTGCTATAATTCTTGCAATCGAATATATTACTAAAACTTTAAATACCTTTGTAATATAGCCCAAAATTGTTGTAGATATTAGTAATGGTCTTTTTAAGAAGATTATTGCTATATAAATTCCTATTAAATTCACTAATTTTCTTGTTGTATTATACAAAGCACTTTTTCTTCTATCTGCTTTTTTTATTTTTTTTCTTAATAGTTTTGTTGTAACATTTGCAATTCCTGTACTAAAAATTCTAAAAAATACCGTTATTCCTATTGCTATAATTATATCGATTACAGTTTCTACAGTAAAATTACTAAAATAACTTACAATTTTATTAAATTCGTTCATTGTACTTTTCTCCTTTTTTATAATTTGTTTATTTCACTTCGTGCCAATTCATCACATCTATTATTTAGTTCATTATCACTGTGTCCTTTTACCTTTACAAATTCCACTTTATACTTTTTTACTAAAGTATATAGTTCTTCCCATAATTCTTTATTTTTTACAGGTCCTTTGGTTGAGGTTTTCCAATTATTCTTTTTCCAATTATAAATCCATCCTTGATTAAAACAATTAACTACATATGCACTATCACTATAAACTGTTGCTTTGCATTCATTTTTTAAACATTTTAGTGCCTCTATTACTGCTGTAATTTCCATTATATTATTTGTAGTATTCTTGTCTCCACCGGATATTTCTTTTTTGTTTTCTCCATATATTAGCACTGCTCCCCAGCCTCCTGGACCGGGGTTTCCTGAGCATGCTCCATCCGTATATATTGTTACACTTACCATAAAAACTCCCTAATATTGATATTTTATTTATTTTGTGATATTATACCAATAATTATTTTATATTACAAGATATTTTTTGAAAGGAGTTTTTTTATGGCAAATGTTTTAGGTATTATTGCTGAATACAATCCTTTCCATAATGGACATTTATACCATTTACAAAAGTCTAAGAAAATGACAAATTCTGAATATACAATATGCGTTATGAGTGGTAACTTTGTTCAAAGAGGCGATACTTCTCTTATAGATAAATGGACAAAAACTAAAATGGCATTAGATAATGGTATAGATTTAGTTATAGAATTGCCAACTTTATATGCAACATCTAGTTCTGAAAATTTTGCCCTTGGTGCAATTAAAATTTTAAATGAACTAAAAATTGTTGATTTTTTATCTTTTGGCTCTGAAAATTGTGAAATAGATGTACTTAATAACATAGCTAATGTGCTATATGAAGAACCTAAACAATTTACAGCTTTACTTTCTCATGAATTAAGTAAAGGCCTTTCTTTTCCTAAAGCTCGTGAAAATGCTCTTTTAATGTATTTAAATAATATTCAAAAATATTCAAATATCTTAAATCAATCTAATAATATTTTAGGTATAGAATATTTAAAAGCCTTAAAGAAAACAAAATCTCATATAATTCCCGTATCTGTAAAAAGGGAAAAAGTTTATTATAATAGTCACAATGTTGTTGACGAATATGCAAGTGCAACAGCAATAAGAGAATTATTAAAACATAATGCTTATGATGAAATAAGATGTGTAATGCCAGATAATTCTTATATGCTTTTAACAAGTAGTCTTGAAGCTGGAAACTATATAACTACATTACAAACTTTTGAAAGAGAGATTTTATATAAATTAAGAATTATGAAAACATCTGAAATTGCTGAAATTCCAGATGTTAGCGAAGGTTTAGAATTTGCCTTAAAAACTGCAAGTAATTCTTGCAATACTTTAATAGATTTAATTTCTACTGTAAAGTCTAAAAGATATACTCAAACTAGAATTCAAAGAATATTACTGTATATTTTACTTAATATTACTAAACACGATATGGAAATTTCTAAAAAGGTTACTCCTTATATTAGGGTTTTAGGTTGTAATGAAAAAGGGAAACGTATGTTATCTGCAATAGCAAGTCAAAATAAAAAAGTACAATTAATAACCTCTGTAAAAAAATATATGGAAAATTCTAAAAACAACAATTTAAAATTAATGTTAGAAAAAGATATTTTATCTACTAATATTTATACCTTAGGTTTTAAAAATAAATCTCAAGCTAATTTAGATTATACACAAAAATTGATTACATTATAAAAAGCCCTTGTCTAAGGGCTTTTTCTTAGTAATTTTTATAAATACTTTCATAAATTCTATTTTGTATTATTCCAACACTTATAGAACCATTTCCTCCGGCTCCTCCATTATTCATTTTACCACCATTTGCCATTATAGAACCAGATTCAATATATTCTTTTTTGCAGAAAATATTAATTGAACCTGCACCTGAGCTTCCTCCACTTGCAATATTATCATCTGACGAACCTTGTCCGGCCATTACTTCCATTTGCTTCAATTATATTATTATTATTTATAGTTTCTCCATATATAATCAATAATCCTCCTGTACCATTTGCTCCGGCAAAAGTAGAATTTGAGTATGTGGATTCACTTTTCATTCCATAGCCACCCGGATTTCCTGCTCCGCCTCCAGCTCCATAATTTGAGCTATACGCAGATATTCCTTTTCCTCCGGCTCCGCCATTTTCTACTCCTTTTTGCCCTTGTGCATCATACCTTACACAAATTGCCCCTCCGGCAGAACCTCCTGAATATGAAGTTCCATTTGTTCCTGCACCTGAAACTCTAGAACCACTTCCTCCAGAAAATCTTTTAGCAGCTCCTGAGCCTCCTCCTCCAGTTTTTCTATTTTCACCATTTTTTCCAGGTTTTCCAGCTATCATTGTTCCTGTAGAAATTTGAGCTTCTCCTCCTAAAGCTCCTTCTTTTGGAACATATTCATAGCTTTCATCTGAGTTTTTCCATAAATAAACATTTTGACCTTCTGCAATTGCACCTCTTGCAGTCATACTTATTTTTCCATTATTAGTTATTGTACCAGTACAATATACTAACATTCCCTTTGGTCCTCCATAGCCTTTGTCGTTTTTACATGAAGTTAAAGTAACATTTTCAGATATTGTCAAATTTCCTTTTACTTTTAAAACAACCATATTTTTTGCAGAATCCGTTGATGAGGTTGCACAGTCTTTAGTTGAATCTCCAAACTCGTATACTTTATTATTTAATGTAGCACCATCAACTTGTGAAGTTCCGTCTAATATTAAATCTCCTGAATTTACAATAACATCCAATGAATATAACTCATCATTAATATTAATTTCATTTATCCCATTATTATTTATCTTTTTAACTGCTTCTATTATGCTATTAGGTTCAAAATTATTATCTTCTATTAACTTTTGATCTATTATTTCTAATTTATCATTTACCGTAAAAGCATATCCCTTATAATTAATTATTGCATTTGAATTTTCATAATAAATTCCTTCTATATTATCCTTTCCCTCTAGTCTTTCAAAGTCAGTCACAATAGTGTTTCTTTTTTCTTCTGAATTTACACTTGCTTTTACATCTAATAGCATTAGCTGTAGACTTTCTTTTGCATCTGCTTGGTTAGTATTTTGTTTTGCTACTTGGGCTTTTTTTACAATTCCATTTTCACCTATTACCATATTTAAGGTTACACCGGCTAATATTAATAAAACAATTATTGTTATTATTAGAGCAATTAATGTTATACCAACATTCGAGTGTGGTACCTGTAGAGAGTGTGCGTCCTTAGTTCTATCCTCTCTACCTTCTTTTTCTATTTGCTGGAGTACAGAGGCATTCGCCTCTACTTCATTAAAGTATAGCTCTCTCCCCTCTCTTACAGTATCAATGGTTTCAAAGTTTTTGTTCATTTTTTATATCTCCTTCTTTTGTTTTTCTTTAAGCAAACATTTCTGTTTACCTCTATAATTATATCATTTGAAATTTTGAACCTATTTTTATTTTCTTGCTTTTGCAAGTCTTTTTATATATCTTACTTTTCTAAATATTTTTTCTGCTATTTTATATAGCTTATATGTTAATGGTTTAAATGGTATATATAGTTCTCCTATAAATTCTGTATATTCCGCTCCAAATCCTTTTTTAAATCTGTATAAACCATTGCTATTATCTGCAATTCCTGGTACTCCACGTAAATCGAACATATCGTCTCCACGTGCTATTGAAATTTTTATCATTTCCCAATATAGCAAATAATTTGGCATAACATTTCTATATTCATTACTACTTGCTCCATATAAGTACCAGGTTTTATTTCCGTACATTATTGGTATTACTCCTGAAATTGGTTTTCCTTCATAATATGCCATTAGTACTTTCATATGTTCTGGTCCAAGTTCATCATACATTTTTTCAAAGTATTCTAGTGGACGTATTATAAATCCATCTCTTGCTCCTGTTTCTATCATTATTTTATGAAAATCTTTTAAGTCTTCTCTTGTTCCATCTTTTACAGTAACACCTTTTCTAGTTGCTAAACGTACATTATATCTTGTTTTTGAATGAAATCCAGCAAATATTTCGTCTTCTGTTTTTCCTCTCATATCTAATCTAAATACATAACGTGGTTGTATTTCTTCGCTAAAGTCTTTTGCATCGTCTTTAACTTTATATCCTAAAGTTTCAACTATGCTTCTAAATTCTTTATCATCGCTTTTTATATCTGGTTCTATTTTTATAACCATAGCTTTATATTTTTTTGCTAATAATTTTATTCCTTCTGTAAGTTGAGTTAAAACTTCTACATTATGAATATCACATACAGGTCCACGTGATGAATACATTAAATAACCAAAAATAGGAATTTTACGTATTAGAATACTTATAGATCCTATAATATTTCCATTGCTATCTTCGGCTAAAACTACTTCATTTTTCCAAAAAGATTTAACTTTTCCCCATTCTAAAGATTGTTGAAAATTACATCTTTCATGTTCTTCTAAGAATTTTGTATATAATTCTTTGTCTTTTTCTTCTAAAATTCTCAATTTAAATCCTCCTAAAATACAGGTCGACAGAGGCATCGACCACTACAATTTTAATTATTTTACACTAAGAAGATATTTTTTACAAGATATAAATTTAATTTTTATCTTCGATTTTTTATGGCGGTCAATGACCGCCATTAAATCTATAAATTTTTTAAATCTATTTAAAACAATTATTTATTTTATCTTTTCCTTAAAGCTTTCTAAACTTGTATTTCTTGAAATACGTACACGTGGTAATTCGTATTTTTTTGCTCCTTTTTTTACTCTTCCTTCTTGTGTTGTAACTGCTAGTTTGTATCCTGCTTCTTTTACTGCTTTTATATTTTCATCATTATATTGTCCAAATGGATAGCAATATATATCGGCTCCACCTAAAATTTGACTTGATTGTTTCAAATCTTTTAATACATCATTATAACTCCAATTTAGCATACGGCCCTTTCCGTTTGCACCTGCTTCGTGCATATCGTCTGAATGAGATTCATATATTACATTTTTTCTTTCTTCATTATATCTATATCCATACCAACCTGTTATTACAAAACTTGTAGCATTTATATTATATTTATTTAAAACTGGTACTGCTAGTTCAAAAAATGATGGATCTGCATCATCTGCAGTTATTACAATACTTTTTTCTGGAAGTTCAGTTTCTCCATCTATATAATCTTCAACTTCTTCCCAAGAAGGAAAATAATAATCATTTTCAGATAAATATTTTATTTGTTTTTCAAAGTCTGATATTTCTATCCAGTTATTATCCTTACCTTTTCCTGTGTTTTTATCATAAAAGAAATGATACATTAAAATGGGTAATCCGTTTGAACTTAATTTATTACACACCTTTACATTTCTTGTAATTTCTGAATTATTTCCCGCTTCATCTTTTACACTATATTTTATTTCGTAATTTCCTACTTTATTTGCATCTACATTTCCATCAGTTTCTATTTTATCAGTAATGTCTCCATCAACATTGTCCGTAGCACTTGCACCTTTTTCTTCATAATCTTCTCCGTATATTATAATTTCTTCGCTATTACCATTTAAGTTAATTTTTGGAGCTTCTGTATCTTCTACTTTAGTTTTAGATGAAGTTTCTACATTTTCCTCTTTTTTATGAGTTATTTTTATAAAAACACCACAAATTATAGCTATAATTAATATAGCTATAATTACTTTAAAAACATTTAATTTTTTCCCTTTTCTTTTCATTATAAAAAACTCCCTTTTAATATTGTTTTGCACTTAGTTTAATTATTAAATCCATATTATCATCTTTGGCTGCCTTATTTCTTCTTATTTTTCCACACTTTTTACACTTAAATACAATTACATAGCCTTTTTTGCTATCTATATCAATTCCAACCGGTTCTAAGTCTCCGTGGCATTCTTCTTGTCTATCTCCTGGATTTATATCTATATGTTTTGAATGTAAGCAATACGGACAATGGTTTCTACAAGAATATCCTAACTTTGTTACTTTTTTACCACAGTTTTCACATATAAATTCTTCATCTATTTCTGTAAATTTTCTTTGCATTTTTCTCTCCTAATATTTAAAATCTCCGCCACCTATAAATTCTCTAAGTAAAGAATTTGTAGGTACTAATTCATCTGGTATATCTTCAAAATATTTTAAAAATTCTCGTATTCTTTTTGCTTCTGAAAATTCTATGCTTCTATTATCTATAGCTTCTAATTGTGTAAGTGCATATTTTTTTAGTACACATATTTCATATATTAAAGATGTATTAAACATTGCATCTGCTTCTTCTTGGAATGGGAATATATTTTTTAATTCTCCTCTGTTTACAGAATCCCACATTTTTAGTGTGTGAATTGCAGAGTAGCTTCTAAAATTAGAATCTCTAACTATTCTTCTTATTAATCTTGAATCTGTTGTTGATATTCTATTAAATTCATCTATATTAAGTACTGTTAGTGCACTTATATATACTTTGAACTTTTTATTTCTTGGAATCTGTGCTGTTAGTCTATCATTTAAGCAGTGTATTCCTTCCATTACTATAATGTCATCTTTTCCTAATTTAACTTTATTTCCTTTATATTCTTTGCTTCCAGTTGTAAAGTTAAATGTTGGCATTTCAACTTCTTCACCATTTAATAAACGTTCTATGTGTTCATTTAATAGTTTCATATCCACCGCTTCTATTGCCTCAAAGTCATATTTTCCATCACTGTCTAATGGTGTTTGCTCTCTCTCAACAAAGTAGTTATCAACAGATATAGTTACTGGTTTTAATCCATTTAATTGTAATTGAAGTCCTAATCTTTGTGCAAATGTTGTTTTTCCTGATGATGATGGTCCTGCAATTAATACCATTTTTACGTCTTTCTTTTCTGCAATGCTATCTGCTATTCTTGATATTTTCTTTTCGTGTAATGCTTCATCTAGCATTACTATATCTTTAGCTTTTCCATCTCTTATTGCTTTATTTAATTTTGTTAATGTTTCTATATTTAATGCTTTATGAATTTTTCCATAATCTTCTAATGCTTGTAATAGTTTTTTGTTATCTATAAAATCAGGAACTTTTGTTATATCCTTTTTACTTGGATATCTTATTAAAAATCCATTACTATATTTTTGTATTTCATAAATTTTCATATAACCCGTTGAAATTGGCATAACTCCATAAAAATAATTAAAATAATCTTCACAATAATATAATGAGAATTTTTTCTTACTTTTATTTTCTAACTGAAGTCTTCCTTTTACTGTATCTACATTTTTATAAATTTCTTCTGCCTCTTGTTTTGTATATTGTTTTTTTATAATAGGAATATTTTTATCTACTATTTCTTGCATTTTTTTATGTACTTCTTCTAATAGTTCATCTGTTATTTCCATATTCTTAATAGTACAAAACATAGAGTTGCTAAGTTGATATTCAACACCTACTTCAGCTTTTGGATATAATTCTTCAAATGCTTTTGACATAACATATAAAAGCCCTCTTATATAAATTCTCATTCCATCTGCATTTGATATATCTAAAAGTTCTATTTTAGAATCCATTTTTATTTCATGATTTAATGATTTTATTTCATTATTACATATACATGCAATTGTATTGCTTGTACATTCTTCTTTTAAAACCTCTATTACTTTTTCTGGTTTTTCAATTTGAATTTCTTTATCTTTATATTGTACTTTCATACTTTTCCTCCTTAAAGTTTGGCACATATTCTTCCTCATGCTTGCCTAAATCTTGCATATAGCCATTATTTAATCCTAACATATATATATGTTTTTCTATTTCTTTATATTCTTTTCTATTTATTTTTCTATTTATTTTATCATCTTGTTTTGCTTTATATGTTGGAAAATATTGTGCCATAACACTAACATATGTATCTTTTCCTATATTTTCCAAGATATACTTTAACACATTTTTTGTATTTTGCATATAGTTTGGCAATATTAAATGTCTTATAACTACACCTTTTTGTATTATTCCATTTTCATTAAATACAGGATTTCCAACTTGACTTATCATTTCTTTTATTGCTTTAGCTGTAATTTCAAAGTAGTTTTCTATTCCAGAATATTTTTTTGCTATTTCATTGTTATAATACTTAAAATCTGGTAAATATACATCTATATAACCTTTTAACAGTTTTATTGTTTCAACATTTTCATAACCGTTTGTATTATATATTATAGGTATTTTTAAGCCTTTTTCTTTAGCAATTTTTATTGCTTCTATTATATGATAAACATACATTGTTGGGGTAACTAAATTAATATTATTTACTCCTTTTTCTTGTTGTTTAATAAATATATTGCTAAGTTCTTCTATTGATATTTCTTTTCCATAACCTTCACCACTTATTTCATAGTTTTGACAAAACTTGCAAGCTAAATTACAGTTAGAAAAAAATATTGTTCCAGAACCGTTTTTTCCACTTATACAAGGTTCTTCAAACTCATGTACTGATGCTAATGCTATTTTTACATTTTTTCCAGCTTTACATCTACCAATTTTTCCTTCTAATCTATTTACTTTACATTTGTGTGGACAAAGTTTACAACTTTTTAAACCTTCTAGCATTTTATTTCTCCATTTTTATTTTTCACAAATATTATATACGTCTATGTTTACATTGTCAAAATTTATAAACTTCATTTATATGAATAAATCTTATTTTTTTAAAATTATAACTCGATACTTTTCTTTTATAAGAATCAAAAGTATGTGATGCGGTATAAATTTCATCTAACATTTCTATATTTTCTATGTTTACTACAATTAATGTGTGTGCAAATTTTATACCATCAAATGATAATTGAATTATATCTCCTATTTCTAAATTCTTTTGTTCTACTTTTTCACCTCTTGGTCCATTTAATTTATTAGATATTAAAAATTTATAAAATTCATCTACACCTGTCCACGATGCTGAACGATTATTTAAACTACTATAATACCAACCATTATTTTTATTATAATTCATTTCTTTTGAACCAGCATACACACATTGTGAAATAAAATTTGTACAATCTCCTCCTAAATCATCGAAATTATAATATTTAGAATTTCTATCATAAGCCCATTTCTGAGCATATCTTATAGTTAAATTTCTTTTATATTCTTTTTTCTTCATAGAAAAACCTCCTATATAAATATAGAAGGTTTTCATATTTTTATCACATTTATTATTTTTTATCTTTCTTCATTTTCTTTCTGTTCTTTTACTTGTTCATATTGATTTTGTATAGTTTCATATATTTTTTTCAATTGGTTCTGTGTTTTATCTTTTCCATCTTTATTTTTAGAAAAATCTATAGTATTTTCGCTTTGTAAATATTCTTTATCATCGGTTTTCAACTGTTTTGCACTAATATTAACATATTTATCATCGATGTTTCCTATTGTTGCTATTATAACACTATTTTTTTTATCTACAATAGAATACATATTTTCAATTCTTTCTTGTTCTGTAATATAATCTTTTGCTTTTGTTTTTTCTTTATAATCAGCAACATATTTACTGTTCAAATCTATTGTCATAAATTGAGGTCTACTTTTTATATATCCAATATCTTCTTTTTCAATATTATAATCATACTCTTTTAAAATATCTTCAACACCAATTTCATCTTTCTTTGATTCAACTGATGGTGTAACTTCAACTTTATTTTTTTCATAAAAATTCTTTCTTTTATCTTCAGTATTTTTTTGTTCCTCAACCTTTATATTATTTTCTTTAGGTGCTTCTAACAATTTAACACCTTTAGCACCTGCTGTAATTCCTAAAGCAGCTGTAATTGCTATCCAAGTTGCTTTTCTACGACATTTCCTTTTTTCTTTTTTTATTATGCTTTTTCTTTCTTCTATGGTTAATTCTTCACCATTTTCTTCTTTTTTTATCTTCTCCTCGTTAACTTTTTTTCTAATTATTGGAGCCCATATAGAATATTGAGATTTTTTTATTTTCATAATATAACAAATCCTTCCTTAGTTTTTTTAATATCTTATGTATAAAACACTAACTATAAAATATTTATATCATAAACTGAAACATTTTACAATAATTTCAAAAGATTTTAATTTTTTTTAATATTTCTATTGACAGAATATAAAAAATCTAGTATACTAATTTTCGTCGAAGGAAATGCTCCCTTAGCTCAGTTGGTCAGAGCAACCGGCTCATAACCGGTGGGTCCAAGGTTCAAATCCTTGAGGGAGCACCACTTTTTTTATTTTAATATTTGGGTAGGTGGCCGAGTGGCTAAAGGCGGCAGACTGTAAATCTGTTCTCATTTGAGTACGATGGTTCGAATCCATCCCTGCCCACCATGAAAAGCATAGCAAAAGCTATGCTTTTTTTGTATACTATTGACTTTCTCAATAAATTTGATTATAATAAAAATAGGAAATGGAGAATCCACAAACGTGGTTTGCCAGTTATATATGTAAAAAAACACACCTAACCGTCAAGTACAGATGTGTTTTTTTATTGTCTATTTGCTTAAAATTATAACCAGTATAATTAAGGCAAATACTATAATAGTTTCGACAACTATAACAAATAAAAGTAAGTATATTATTTCTAATAAAACAACTTCTATCATAGTACCACCTCCTCACTCACAACATAAGTTGTAGATTAAAAGTGGCAAAACACATCTGCTTATTTCCATTTCCTATGTCAGCTAGTATAACATATATTATTTAATAAATCAATAAAAAAGAAACAAACTTTCGTAGGAATTATGTAATAAAACTACTTGATTCTTATTATATAATTTGGTAATCTATATGTAACTTGATTGATATTTGCATCAATCGTTATGAGATCAAAAAAAGTTGTAGATAACTACTTCATTGGTGCAAAAAAAGCATAGCAAAAGCTATGCTTTTTTTGTACTTTAACGATGGATTCGAAAAAGATAATTATACTATTTATCTAACATTGTATATATATGTATTTCCATTTGCTTTTATAGTCGCTTTTATCGGTTTATTATCATTTTCAACTTCAATTGGAACTTCTGCTATGAATCTATATTTTAAACTTTTCAAAGGTTCTATATTATATAAATTAGGATAATTTTCTAATTCATTACCACTAGCATCTTCTGTTGCTAACATACATGTATATTCAAAATTATTATCATATTTTATCTTTACAGATATTAAACTATCTTGTTTTACTGCACTAGATTGTAAATTTTTAACATTCATTGTTAACTCAAAATACTTTTGACTATCATCTTTTCCCTGTAAATAAGTATAATAACCTGTAGGATTTGTTGGAATTATATCCTTTGAAAAAGATGTTCCTATTATATTAAATTCGCAAAAATTATCTATTGTTATTTTATCTGAATTAGTTATCTCTATCTCTTTGTTTTGTGAATTGTTGTCTACCTTACTTATACTAGAATCTTTACTATTGTTTTCTAAATTTGATACTGTATCTTTAACACTATTTGATTTTTTATTGATTATAAATTCAACAATAGTAATTATTATAATAGCAATAATTACTAAACTCCCTATTATAATTTTTACTTTATTTTTATTATTTTTTTCCATCATAACTCCTCCTATTTTATTTACTATGATTACTTTTTTCTTTTATTTCCATCTGCTTAATTCCTGTAATTGCGTATATTGCAGATGATATTATTAGGCATCCACCCAATGAAGCATATCCACTAAAATAATTAGCATTAATAATATAATTGTATGCATCTCCTCCAACATAAGCATTAACACTTTTATATTGATATGTTTCATTGTTTTTATAATTAAACATCTTATTAAATGCCATATAAATACAAGCAATTGCTAAAATCAATAAAATTCCAGCTATTAAGAACATACTCTGCATTAATTTCTTTTTAGTCATTTAAACACCTCCTTATTTTATTTTTTAGTATTATTTGCTATATCTTGTAACAACTGTATTATTTCTCCAAGAGCATATATAAAAATAGAGCTAATTATACTTACTACTACTGGTAGAACATAAATTTCTTCTAAATCCATATTGAATAAGACAAAACTTGCAAATGCACCTACGATAATAAAAATTATTGCAAAAAATTTCATAAAACTTGCAACATTATTTTCATCTTTTTTTACTTTTTTCATACTTTTTCCCCTTTCTTTTATTTTCAAAGACATTATAAATCTTTTGCAATTATTTTGCAATATATTTTAAGTGCATATTTTTATTACTTTTGAATATAAAATAATTGCATAGGAGTGTGAAAATATGAAAAAGTTAAAAATACCTGAAAATCATAGTGGAATAACAAAGACTCTAAGACTTCCTGAGGATATTGTAGATAATATTCAAGATATTGCTGATAAAAAGAACTTATCTTTTAATAAGGTGATTATCGAATTTTTAAAATTCGGTCTTGAAAACTTTGAAGATGAGGAAGAAGAAAAATAAAAAAGGGACATAACTATTTTTTCTAATTAAAGAATAAAGTTATGTCCTTTTTTCTCTTTAAATATAATAAAAGCTAATTTAAGAATATAATTTCTATATCATCATCTATATAAATTATTAATATATTTTTTTCTTTCTCAAATAATATTTTATATACTTGATTTAGATTAAATTCTAAAAAATTATCCTTTTCATTACCTTTTATTTGTATTAAATCATTTCTTATGTTTATTGTAATTTTAGTTAGTTGTAATGTTGTAACTATGCTTCCATTTATATTTACTTTTATATTATTGTTAATATTTTTATTTAATTCACTTATAAATTCTTGCTCGTTTATTTTTTCCATAAAAAAACCTTCCTTCTCATAAATTATGTTTACCAAAACATAAACCTATGAATAAGAAAAGTTTATTGGTTTATTTATTTTTTATTTATTGGTTTGATAGCGAATTTTTTACTTAATTTATATGTATTTTCTATCTCTTTGTTGGTTTAGCATTGTTTTTTCAATTCTGTTAATCCGCTTCTTTGTAGTCTTTCATAATTTTTATGCACTTTTTAATTCTAAGCGTAATTTATCTGCTATCATAGCGATAAATTCTGAATTTGTTGGCTTTCCTTTTGATGCTGATACTGTGTATCCAAAGATATTTTCTACTGCTTCTTGTTGGCCTCTTCCCCAAGCTACTTCTATTGCATGACGTATTGCTCTTTCTACTCTACTTGGTGTTGTTTTGAATTTTTGTGCTATTTGTGGATATAAACATTTTGTTATTTGATTTATTACATCTATGTCTTCTACTACCATCATTATTGCTTCTCTTAAATATTGATATCCTTTTATGTGTGCTGGTACACCAATTTCATGTATTAAGTTGGTTACTAAGGCTTCTAAATTTGTTTCAGAATTAGTTTGTTTTTTAGATATTTCTATGTATTTGGGCTTAGATGGTTTTTCTAGTAAATTGTTACTAGTTACTTGCTCTGGATTGTAAAATTTTATTTCTTTTATTCTTTTTATTAATAATTTTATATCAAATGGTTTTACTACATAGTATTCTGCTCCAAGTAATGTTGCTTTTTGTGTTATTTTATCTTGCCCAACTGCTGAAAGCATTATACACATAGGTCTTTTTACCATATTTGCTTCGTTTATTTTTTCTAATACTCCTAATCCATCTACATGAGGCATAATTACATCTAATAAACAAATATCAGGATGAGTTCCTTGTATCATTTTGAATGCTTCTTCACCATCCCTTGCAATTCCTATTACACTCATATCCTCTTCATCTTCTAAGTATCTTGATAAGGTGTTTGCAAATTCTGTATTATCATCTGCAATTAACACTGTGATTTTATCTTTCATTGTAAATCTCCTCTCACTTTATTATTTATTACAGTGAAAATTATAGCCTCTTCGCATACAAAATACAAGTAGTTTTTTGAAATTTTTTCCAATTTTCCTTGTTTTGTGCAAAATATCAACGAATTTTTCGTATTAGCTTTTTCGACATAATTCGACTTTCTATAACTTTAAACCTTGATTTTTCGCTGTTTTTACATATTTCTTGTTTCGAATTTTCATCTACTTCTGCTATAATTTTTATGTTTTCTCCATATTCTTTTCCAATTATCGAAATACCTGTTTTTTCGCAATAATACTTAAAAATTTCATAGTTTTTATAATCTAATGTAACTTCCATTTCATAGCCCATTTCCATTTCTAGTAAATTGTTTTCTAAAATAGCTTTATTGGTTGCTTCTGAATAACTTCTTACTAATCCACCTGTTCCTAAAAGGATTCCACCAAAATATCGTGTAACTACTACTATCACATTTCCAATGTTATTTCCTCTTAAAATATCTAAAATTGGCATTCCCGCTGTTCCACTTGGTTCTCCATCGTCACTGCTTCTTTCTAGTATATTTTCATCTTCCAATATTCTATATGCAAAACAGTTGTGTTTGGCATCGTAATATTTCTTTTTTATTTGTTTTAGCTTTTCTTCCGCTTCTTGTGTAGATTTTACATAAATTATATTTGCTATGAATTTTGATTTTTTTTCAACAATATATGTTTCTAAATTTTTTTCAATTATTTTCACATTTTGCTCCTTTATTTCGGGTCGACAGAGGCGTCGACCCCCTACAATGTTTGACGTTATTTTGTGTTATATCACAATTTTTAAATTACGGGTCGTCGAGGACGCCGACCCCTACAATGTTTAACATTATTTTTAATTGTTCTTTCCTGCTGTATAACCTGTAGAATATGCTATTTGTAGATTAAATCCTCCTGTATATGCATCTACATCTATTATTTCTCCTGCAAAATAAAGCCCTTGTATTATTTTAGATTCCATTGTTTTTGGATTTATTTCTTTTGTGCTTATTCCTCCAGAAGTTATTATTGCTTCTTCTATAGGTCTAAATCCTGATATTGTTATTTCAAAGTGTTTTAATATTTGTATTAGTTTCATTCTTTCTTTTTTTGTTATTTCATTTACCTTTTTATTTTCATCTATTTCTGAAAGTTCAATTACAGTATCTATCATCTTTTTAGGTAATAAATCATTTAAGCTATTTTTAAAAGATTTATTTTTTTCTTTTTCAAAATCTCTTAATATTCTTAAATTAAGCTTTTCTTCATCTAATGCTGGTTTTAAATCTATAATTAATTTTATTGTTCCATTATTCAATAGTTCATCTACATTTTTATATCGTAATAAATGTGCTGAACTACTTAATATTGTTGGTCCTGAAACACCAAAATGCGTAAATAGAAGTTCTCCAAAGTCTTCGTATATGGTTTTATTTTTAGAGCTATCTATTAGCTTCATTTTTACATTTCTTAATGACAAACCTTGCATTTGTTTGCAAATTTTTAAATTTCTTCCATTTGTTTGCAATGGTACAAGTGAGGGTCTTATTCTTATAATGTTATGTCCTAAATCTTCTGCAAGTTTATATCCATCTCCTGTTGAACCTGTTGCAGAATAGCTTTTTCCTCCTGTTGCTAGAATAACTTTGTCTGCTTTAAAAGTTTTATTTAGTCCATCTTTTTCAAAAGTTACTCCTGTAACTTTTTCATTTTCAATATTTATTTTTTTTACATTTGCTTTTGTTATCACTTTTACATTATTTTTTTCCATTTCTTTTTCAAAGGCATTTAATACATCTAATGATTTATCTGAAATCGGAAATATTCTATTTCCTCTTTCTTCTTTTGTTTTTACACCATTGTTTTTAAGCATTTGTATAATATCTTCGTTTGTAAAATTTTGAAAACAACTATATAAGAATTTTCCATTTCCTGGTGTGTTTTTTATAAAATTATCCATGCTTAAAGAAGATGTAATATTACATCTTCCTTTTCCTGTAATTAATAATTTTCGTCCACATGAATTCATTTTTTCTAATAAAATTACATTATTATTCTCTTTTGCTGCTGTTATAGCAGACATCATTCCTGCAGGCCCACCGCCTATTACAATTACATCCATTATTTTTCCTCTTTCATATATGAAATTGCTTTTAATACTCCTAATTTACCATATTCATATGTAAGCGCACCTTGTTGGAAAGCAAGGTATGGCTCACGTATTGGTCCATCGCAAGAAAGTTCTATTGAAGAACCTTGGGTAAAACATCCTGCTGCCATTATTACTTTATCTGTATACCCTGGCATATCCCATGGTTCTGGTACAGAATTTGAATCTACTGGAGAACCCATTTGTATTCCTTGACAATATTTTACTAAATCTTGTGAATTTCCAAATTCTATTGTTTGCACTATATCTGCTCTGTTTTCGTTAAATCTTGGTTCTGTTTTATATCCTAATTCTTCTAGCATTTTACTTGCAAATACAGCTGTTTTTAAACTACTTGCTACTACACTTGGTGCAAAAAATAGTCCTTGTAAAATACTTTTATTTATTCCTAAAGTTGGTCCTACTTCTCTTCCCTCTCCTGGTGCTGTTAATCTTTCTGCAGCTAAATTTACAAGTTCTTTCTTTCCTGCAATATAGGCACCATTTGGAGCAAGTCCACCTCCTAAGTTTTTTATTAGTGAACCTACTATTACATCTGCTCCAACTTCTGTTGGTTCTTTTTCTCCTACAAACTCGCAGTAGCAATTATCTACCATTATTATTACATCTTTGTCTACTTCTCTAATTGCTTTTATTACTTTTTCAACTTTTTCTGTGCTTATACTTTTTCTATTTGCATATCCTTTTGAACGTTGTATTTCTATTAATTTTATTTTTTTGTTTTTTAATGTTTTTTGTATTTCTTCATAATTAAAATCGTTATCTATTAATTCTATTTTTTCAAAATTTATTCCATATGATTTTAAGGAACTTTTATTTTCCACTATTCCAATTACTTCATCTAAGGTATCGTAGGGTTTTCCATTTATACTAAGCATTGTATCTCTGGGACGCAAAAACGCAAATAAAGCAACGGTTAAGGCATGCGTTCCAGAAATAAATTGACTTCTAACCAAAGCATCTTCAGCTCCTAATACTTGTGCAAATACTTTTTCTATTGTATCTCTTCCTATATCATCGTAACCATATCCGGTTGTACTTCCAAAATGCACTTCTGAAATTTTATTATCTTGAAAGGCTTTTAAAACTTTTAAACTATTTCTCTCACAATTTTCTTCTATTTGCTCAA
>JABLTO010076585.1_pt1 | contig 23229 bp, 17 predicted proteins | sample 7160091 | NCBI WGS metagenome assembly JABLTO01 (sample SAMN14651225, study PRJNA627086) | human gut metagenome | isolation source: feces | host: Homo sapiens
TATTTCAAAATTTTCTTTACATTTCTTGCGACCGCAAGAATTTCATCTACATCCATGTTAGTCCCTGCAATCGTAAACCATTGGGTATCATTGGACCAAACGGCTGTTACACTATGAGTCCTTCCATCATTCGTGTATCCATCAATAATGCAGGCTGACGAACCGTTCATGTTAGCATAGCTTATGGTTGCATCCTCGGTTCCCACCGATACGCCAGCATCCACATCAAGTTCAGAAAAAGAAAATCCACGACCGCTTGCGTCTGCATAGGTTACAGTATGCAGATAGCTTCCGATGTCGATTAGGGTCATTCCTGCAGGGATGACTGAGGGGAAATACGATCCTGACCAGCCCTCTGGAATTTGAAAAGAAATCCCTTGATCTTCTACATAAGTAAAGTGAGCTTCATTTCGGCTCTGGTCAATACGAACCAATAACTGCATTACTTTTGCACGGAATTCCGTTGAATTTGCTACAGCAATCGGCATTGCGGCAGCAAAAAGGAGTATCAGCAAGGCAGCAGCCTGAAGCACTTTGGAAAATAGCTGTTTCCTTTTTTCCTTGTGCAGCAAGCGCCGCTTTTCTTCCTCCAATACCTCCATTTTTGCTTGTGTTTGCTCCCATATGTGTGCAGCTAAGGTATCTTCGTCTGGACAGATCATTTCATCTTTCTTATCTAAAATTTTTTGAATTGCATCATCTTCTTCAGCCTTAAATGCTAAATGAATCATCATGTCAAGGTGCTGGTCTTGCAGATGCTCGTTTCTTTCACGCATGTTCTTCCACCTCAATATATTGCATTTTTAAGGTGCTGGCGTGCACGCTCAATATATTTTCTTACACTACTTTCTGATACACCAATTATTTGTGCAATCTCACAGTCTTTTTTCCCTTGCTGAAACTTTAATTGCAAGGCGGCTCGTTCATGCTCCGGAAGGTGAGCAATGGCCTGATGAACCATTCGCAATTCCTCTTCTAAAAGAATTTTCCTTTCAATATTTGTTTGATCGGGTATTTGTTCTAGCGTCTCTCTTTCTTTTTGCTGAAATTTCGTATTGTCAGCCTGTTGCCTGCGGCAATAATCAATGGAGGCATTCCGCACAGTTGCAACAATATAATAGCGCAGGGCATTACGCTCCATGTCTCTAAGTGCATCAATTTTCTTCAGCAATGAAAGGCAACTGTCTGAGACAATATCTTCCACGTCTGCCTTTGATTTGATATAGGTCCATGCAGTTGAAAGCATGAGACGATGATATTCTGTGTATAGCTGCTCCATATACTGCCGATCGTCAGCATCAGCTATTGCTTGGATCACCAGTGGCATTATCAGCATCATGCATCTTCCTTTGACTTAAGCCTGCGGCTTTTTCTGTGCTTTCATTATAGCAGGTTTTCCTTCTTCTGCAAGCAGTCATCGCTCTGCTTACAGTGGGGGAATCCAAAGGGGGCCGCAGCCCCCTTTGGCACACCGACCTTGTTCGCAAGGTCTAGTGTGTTATACCTCTGCGGAGGGGATGTTGCTGGGGCGCTGCAACCATGCCGGGCTGTCCACACCGCAGGCTCCCAGTAGACGGCTGTATCCAGCCTTTTTACAGGCAGTCTGCCTGTGCATCCCCGCCGCAAAGGTATACCCGTCTCTCAGTTTCCGGCTGGCAGTCCCTTCCTCCGCAGCTTGTTACGCTTCCTCTGACGTGCCTTGAGCTGCCACTTGTTTAGCAGCATAACGAACCGTATAATGCCTTTGATGTGATCGTTTGTAATTCCGCAATCTCCGAAACCGAGAATGTTGATACAGTTGCGCACATTTGTGACACCGAACTGGTTCGTTTCATAGATCGTTTTTACTTCATTAGCAACTCCTTGGATTTTCTGTGTTGCATCGTGATCCGAGGTGGTGGTATCGGTGCGGTGGTTTTCCCGTACCGTACCGAGGATTGTGTCCAGTTCTTCGTGAATTAGATTTTGATTCGCCTGCGTCATTTCCAGCTGCCCAATCTCCAGCGCCCGCATAGATACATCGTGCTTATCCGGATGATGCGTCTGAATCACCTGCAAACGCCCAGCTTCCAAACATGCACAATAAAAGGTTGTGGGGAATGCAGCCAGACCATCAACGTAAACTTCCATGTCTGCCATGAGCATCTCAAAGCCTTCATGCGTTGCGATCTCGCACAGCAAGCGGTTGTTAATCTTTCCACTGCGCAATAGCTCAATCATTTCGTCGCTCAGATGCAGGGACGCAACGTCCGCATCGGGGTGTTTTCTGTTTTCCGTCAAGCCCAGCAGATAATCGGTGGATACATCATAAAATTTCGCCAGTGTTTTTAGTGCGAAAGGGCTGATGTCCCGCTCTTCATCCGATTCATAGTTTCCAAGCGCTGAACGGGACAGTTTTGTCTGTTCGGCAAGCTGTTCCAGCGTTAGCTTGCGCTCCATGCGCAAATCCTTGAGCTTTTCCTGCAAAGTAAGTTCGGTCTGCATCGTTTCCTCCTGCGTATAAGGATATGATTTTATCCATTTCCACGAACGTGGAAATGGCACTGTTTTTTCGATTTTTCCAACTTTGTGGAAATACGTGTATAGCCATTGTTTTTTGCTACAATGCATCTCGTCAACAGTGTACACGATGACAACGAACAATAACACGCGAACCTTCCCGAAAGGAGGAAATATGACCAATCTTTTCCTGCGGGTGAAAGCATCTGTTACAACACGGCAGGCTGCGGAAGCGTATGGCTTGTCTGTTGCATCAAATGGTATGACCTGCTGCCCGTTTCATAACGATCATCATCCCTCCATGAAAGTAGATACGAGATATTACTGCTTTGCTTGCCACGAAACAGGAGACGTCATTGATTTTACCGCAAAGCTATTCAAGCTGCGGCCTTACGAAGCCGCAAAAAAGCTGGCAGCAGACTTTGGCATTGATCCCAATGCACCTGTTGCTATGCAGGCCGCAGCATTTCCATGCAGCAAGAAAACAGAACGTCAATCTGTTGAACGTTGTGCTTCTGTACTGGTGGATTATGAACAGCTTTTGCGACACTGGATGAACAGCTATGCGCCTGCGACTCCGAACGCATCCGTTCATCCGCGCTTTGAGCAAGCGGCTAAGGAGCTTCCGTCCATTGGGCATCTCATTGATTGCTTGTACCAGCCTGACCTGCGCGAACAAACTGCAAAAGCACTCCTACAGGGCAAGGCATTAGCCCGGTTGGAAGCGACTTTACAGCAAGCCAGAGAGGAGGTGCAGCATGAGCCAGCAAAGACAGCAAAAGTCCAACCAACAGACCAGTGCAAAGAAAGTCCTTCGGTATCTGCCGCCTGAGCCATGGCCTCCATGGTTTAACGGTCAGACTATTCATGAAGTCATATTCTGTCAGGATTTTCTCAGCAAACACGCGCTGCTTTATACCGAGGATGCGTTCTTCACCCCGGATGGCTGCATGATAGATGAAGCTCCATTGAAAGGCATGATCTACACAATGCTGGAGCCCTATGCGACCACCAGCGTCAGCAAGAAAATCAGCAGCATCATGGACCTGCTGCGTATTACGGCCTATACAACAGACTTCCCGCCCCAGACAGACCGCATCCATCTGGCAAACGGTACGCTGCTGCTGGACGGTACATTCATTCCCATCAAAGAGGTCATTGTACGCAGTCGTTTCCCGGTATGTTACAACGAGAATGCTGGAGAACCAACGTTATGGCTTAGGTTTCTAGAGGATTTGCTGTATCCAGAAGACATTCCCTGTTTGCAGGAATATATCGGCTACTGCCTGATTCCCAGCAATAAAGGCCAGCGCATGATGGTCATGAAGGGCAGCGGCGGCGAGGGCAAGAGCCAGATTGGTGTAGTCCTTTCGAGATTGTTTGGCTGCAATGCCAAGGACGGCAGCATTGGCAAGGTATCGGAGAACCGCTTTGCCCGTGCCGATCTAGAGCATATTCATTTGCTGATTGATGATGATATGCGTATGGAAGCCCTCAAGCAGACACATTATGTAAAAGCACTTGTCACGGCGCAGGGTAAGATGGACTTGGAAAAAAAGGCAGACAGAGCTATCAAGGCTGGATGTACGCCCGGCTATTGGCTTTTTCTAATGGCGATTTGCAGTCGCTTTATGACCGCAGCGACGGCTTCTTTCGCCGTCAGATAATCCTGACAACCAAGGAGAAAGCCTCCTGCCGCAAGGATGATCCTGACCTCGCAGAAAAGCTGTGCTTGGAATTGGAAGGCATTCTGCTATGGGCGATTGTAGGGTTGCAGCGGCTTGTGGCAAATGACTTTCGATTTTCAGAAAGTGATCGTATCAAAGCGAACCGCAGGCTTGTCCACCGGGATGCCAACAACCTTATCACGTTTTTAGAGTCCGAAGGATACATTAAGCTGAAGGAAGATGCTTCCATCGGTTCCGTAGAGCTTTATCAGATTTACAGTATCTGGTGTGAAGAAAACGGCTTTACGCCGCTGAAAGCGCGCAGCGTCAGTGATTTTCTGATTGCGAATCAGGCCAAGTATGGTTTGAACCACTGCAATACGCTGATTAACGCCGCAGGGCGGCGCGTTTGGGGATTTCATGGCATTGGTCCAGTCCTGAAGCTGCCCATGGCAACCTGCGATGGATGGCAGAAAGTTTGGCCTACGGAGCATCCTTTTAGCAAGCCCCAGCAAGAAAAAATTCCTTTATAAGAATTCCCGCAAAACGCTGTGTACGTACGTACCAACGTACCAGTCAAACATACCAATATAAATAAAATAGTATAAAAGCCGCATGCAACAGTTCCCCAGAAATCTTTCGGTACACAGGTACGTACGTACGCAGCAAAAATTGAAAAAACGCATTACGCAATACATTTATCAGGAGGTCATATGGCAACCCCAGCTTATGCAATTCTTCGGTTCTCCAAATATAAAGGCCCGGAGATCAGCCACATAGAAGCCCATAATGAACGCACAAAGGAAAAATACGTCAGCAACCCTGATGTGGATACCAGCCGCAGCCATTTGAACATCCATCTAATTGAACCCACAAGGCCATACCGGGCCGAAGCAGAACGTCAAATTATGCAGGCTGGCTGTCGTACCCGCTCTGACAGCGTTCGCTTGGTAGAAGCATTGATCGCAGGCAGTCCAGCGTTCTTCGAAGGGAAAAGCAGCGCTGAAATTACAGCTTATTTCAAACATGCGCTGATGTTTTTACAGCAGCGCCAAGCGCCTGAAACCTTTGTCTCCGCAGTTATCCATATGGATGAGAAAACGCCGCATATGCACGTTACTTTTGTCCCGCTTACGTCCAAAGGTCGGCTCAGTGCTAAACAGATCATCGGCAACCGCCAAAAGTTGGTACAGTGGCAGGATGCCTATTGGCGGCATATGGTGCAGCGTTACCCAGAATTGGAGCGTGGTGAAAACGCCGCGCAATCCGGACGTAAGCACCTTCCACCGGCACTTTATAAGGAAGCCGCGCATTTGAACCGTCAGGCCGCAGCCATCGAAGTGCTGCTCAATGACATGAATCCCTTCAATACAAAGAAAACCCGTGAAGCGATTGCGGGCATTCTGAAAACCTTTATTCCTCAGTCGGAGCATTACCAGACTGTCATGAAGCAGTATGACAAGCACCTGAATGCCGCAGAAGCTGAAAACATACAGCTTTCCGCAGAGCTTAAGCAGGCCAAGGAAGCAAAGTTCGAAGAACGTATGGAAGTTGCGCAGCTGCAAGCTAACTGTGCAAACATGCAGCGCGTGCTGGCGAGGATTCCGCCAGAAGTCATCGCACAGGCCAGAACTTCTCCTGCTCGCACTACACTTCATCCAAAGGAGGCAATGTAATGGCGCGCAGAACAAAACCAATCAATCGCAGCCCGTATCCGCAATATGCAATCGAGGCCATTGCACGCAGCCTGTGGCCCGATATTCAGACATATTTCGAAAGTGAGGAAGGGCAGAAAGAATTTGCAGCATGGAAAGCTCAGCAAGAGGCTGAACAGGACACGTTTCAAAAAGCTGCATGATATTGTAAGGGAGGCACCCGTAAGGACGGATGCCTCCCGCTTTGCAATTATCCAACACAGCGCTGATGCTTCGGTCGTTCGAGTACAGGCAGATAAACGAAAAATCCGAACCCACTTCCAATGACGAAGATGGAGTTCGGATTATATTCGTTTGGTACACCATTAGGGACTCGAACCCTAGACACCCTGATTAAGAGTCAGGTGCTCTACCAACTGAGCTAATGGTGCACATCTGCGAAGCATCCGTCTGCCTTATGAGCGGCGTTTGCATCAGCAGATAATATTATAGCGCGATTCAGCGATTTGTCAAGAGGGAAAATCACTTTTTTTCGAGAAAAATCAGCTTTTCTGCGCATTTTCATGTATCCACGGGGCATTTCGTCCGTCCAGACCCGCCAGAATGCCGCTTCCAAAGGCGAACATCAGGTTGAAGCCGCCGCAGTCGCCGTCCACATCCAGCACCTCGCCCGCCGCGTACAGTCCCGGCAGGCGGCGATTTTGTAATGTCGCCGGGTCAAAATCCGCGACCGACGCCCCGCCCGACGCCACCTGTGCGCTCTCGAAGCCCTTCACGCCGCGAATCGGCAGCAGCCACGCATCTGCCGTTTTCGTCAGGCGCTCCGCCATGTCCGCCGTCATTTGCCCGCACAGGCTGCTTTCGGTTACGAGCCAATCAGCCTGACGCATCAGCGCCGCCGACAATCGCGGCACGCACAGACCGGTCAGCATCTCCGTCATCGGGCGCTGCGCCCAGTCTCTCCGGCGGCGGTGCAGTTCCCGGCGGAACTCGCCCGCATCCGCAAAGCCCATGCCCTTCACCAGCGACACGCGAAGCACCCGCCCTTCCTTTGCATACCGCGCGCACTGCATCACGCACACGCCGCTGACCCCGTAATCCGCGAACAGCAGCTCGCCATCCTCCTCATGCAGGACGCTTTTCCGGTCGATAACCGCTACCTGCGCCTTGACGCGGATGCCGCTCAGCCCCTTGATTGGCGTGCTATCTGTGATGATTTGCGTCAGCGCGGGCGCGAAAGTCGTCGCGGGGCAGCCGAGATTCGTCAGCAGACGCAGGGCGCTGCCATCGCTGCCGAGCTTGGGCTGGGCGCATCCGCCGCCGCTGATGATAACGCGGTTCGCCCGAAATTGCTGCCCGTCCGCCGAGAGCGCCGTCCAGCCATCATTTTCACGTTGCAGTGCCATGATGGACACGCCCGTCACCACCCGCACATGCAAGGCGGTCAATTGCAGGCGGAGCGCATCCAGCACGCTTGAGGCCTGCGAACTGACGGGGTACACGCGCCCCGCCTCTTCCTGCCGAAGCCGCAGTCCAAGATGCTCCCAGAAGGCTTTCTGTTCCTCTGCGCCGCAGTGAGACAGCACAGCCGCCGCGAACGCCGCATTTCCCGGATAGCGCGGCGCACCCGTGTTCATCAGGTTGCAGCGGCCGTTGCCCGTCGCGAGGATTTTTTTGCCAACGCGATCCATTTTTTCCGCTACCGTGACCGTATCGCCGCATTCCGCCGCTGCAATCGCCGCCGCCAATCCCGCTGCGCCGCCGCCGATGACCAAAACGCTTCCCATAATCTGTGTTTCCTCCGCTTCTTTCCTGTATGACGCGCTGCCTGATGACATAGGCTATCCGTGTCATAGGAGGCGATAACTTTGACGCAGCAAGGCAAAAAGGCCACTTGGCGCTCGCTCGTCGCGCTGGAAGCCGCCACGCTCGGCGCAGGAGCGCTCGTCGGCTTTCTCACCCGCGACGGCATGGACTTCTTCCACGCTCTGAACAAACCCGGCTTTGCGCCGCCGGGCTGGCTCTTCCCCATCGTTTGGAGCATCCTCTATGCGTTGATGGCGTACTGCATGTGGCTCGTCCTGCGCGCGCAGGGGCGCGACCGTTTCCTGCTGCTGGGGCTGTATATCGCCCAGTTAGCCGTCAACCTGATGTGGCCCGTGCTGTTCTTTATCCTGAAAGCGCTTGGGCTTTCCTTCTTCTGGCTGATTCTGCTGCTCTGCCTGGTTTTCATCATGGCGGTGCAGTTCGGGCGGCAGAAGCCCCTCGCCGGATGGCTGCTCGTGCCGTACCTGCTGTGGGTGACGTTCGCGGGCGTGCTGAATTTCGCCGTCGCCCGCATGAACCCCTGATGCACGCTCCATGGCGTAAATCTTCCGCAGCGGCGCGGTCAGTGTGCCGTCCGGCTCGTAAATCATCAGCGGCGGTTCAGGGTGCAGCATCGGGCGCGCATCCTTGAGCGCCTCAATCATCACCAGATTCGCCGCCTTTTGCGCCGAGGGGTAAATCAGCTGAAACCGCTTTGGCGCAAGCCCGGCCTTCTCCATGTCCTTCATTACTTCCAGCATCCGCGCCGCCGGGTAGATGACCGCCATCCGCCCCTTGCCGCGCAGCAGCTGATACGCCATCTTGAACCACGCCGTCAGCCCGCTTTTCTGCTGATGACGCGCCAAGGACAGCGTCTGCGCCGGATTCGGCAGTGTCGTGCCATGATGCCCATACGGCGGATTGCAGACAATGACGTCGATGCTTCCGGGCGCAAGCACCTCGTCGGCACTCTCCACCGGCAGAGCGTGGATGCGGATGATATGTTCCAGCCCGTTGAGCAGCACGCTCCGCCGCGCCATATCCGCCATATCCGGCTGAATTTCAAACGCATCGACGCTTTTCGCGCGCCCCATGCCTGCCAGCAGCAGCGGCAGGATACCTGTCCCCGTGCCAAAATCAGCACAGCGGTCGCGGCTTTCCGCCCGCACGAAGCTCGACAGCAGCACGGCATCCATGCCGAAGCGGAAACCCTGCTCCTTTTGCAGGATGCGCAGCCCCGCCTGCTGCAATTCGTCCACCCGTTCGCCGGGCAGGATGGTCAGTTTTCCGGCGCAATCAGCGTCAATCGGCTTGTCAGACAATAGCCTTCCTCCCCTTCTTCTGTCCGCACACGACACCAGATTTCGCCCTTTTCCAGCACGGTCAGCACCAAATCCGCTTCGACTTTCGCCGTTTCGGGCGCATCGGCGCTGCACCACTGGTAGAGCGTTTCTGCTTGGCGGATGCTCGCCGTCCACCCAGTCACTTTTTCCAGCGTCACGTCCAGAATCGGCGTATCGCTGATGACGACCGCACCGGGCGCGCTGTCGCTCAAATACTGCGACGCGCAGTAGCCCTCTTTGCCGCCGTAGCGGATGTAACTCCAGCCGTTTTCCTGCGAAATGAATGTCACCAGTGCGCCGCGCGGAAGCCACTGCACAATCGCCGCGCCCGTATTGGGCGACTGCCGCATCGCCAGCGAATCCGACTTTGTGCTGACGTATTTTTGCCCCAGCGGCGCGTCCGGCTGCTCGCAGGAGAGCGCATCCGCCGTGAAATAGCCCGTCATCTGCCCGACCGAGGCATAGCACCAATTGCCGCTCTGTGCAAGCACCGTCACCTGCGTTCCTCGCGGGATTGTCGCCAGCACTGCCGCATCCACAGTCATCGTCTGACGAAGCGGCGCATTGTCCGCGCTCACCCACGCAACGTAGCTGCCAGCTGACACGTCATCCTCCACCTTCGCAGGCGGTTCGGACGCAGCTGGGACAGGCGTTGGCGCTTCGCTTGGTTCGGGGGATGCCGTCGGTTCAGGCGTTGCGCCCGGTGTGGGCGTCCCACTCGGTGTGGGCGTCCCACTCGGCACATCAAAGCGCAGGTACTGCGTCATGACGTACCCGGTCAGGCTGCCCCAGCGAACGGCACACCACGTTTCGCCGTATGCCGTGACGATGATGCTCGTTCCCTTCGGGATTTCCGCCAGCACGGGGTATTCTGTGCCCGCACCCTGCCGGAGGTTGAGCGTCGAGGCGGTGGAATTGACAATCGCGGTCTGTTCGCCGCTTGTCGTCGGCACAGGCGTCAATTCGATGCCGACGGCGCTGAAATCAAGGCTGCTTGCCAGCACATAGCCGTCAATGCCGCCCGCCGTCACGCGGCACCAGCTGCCGTCGCTGCTCTGCACGGCAATTTGAACGCCCTGCGGCAGGTTCATCAGCACCGCCGCAGCAGTAGACGGGGTCGCCCGAAGCGCTGTCGCCGTCCTGACCATCGCAGAACGCCCGGTCTGGCTCGTTTTGCCCGGATAAGTATCGCTGAACGTGAGATACCCCGCCGCGCAGTAGCCTGTTTTCGCGCCATACTGTATGCTCGCCCAGCCGTTCTCCACCGCGAACACGCACAGAACCGCGCCGCCGGGGATGGTGGACTGCACTGCCGCATCGTAGCTGCCGGACGCACGCAGATTCAGCGAATTCGTGCCGGTCACGGTCGCCCAGCGGGTGATGGGTGTCGGGTTTTCGTCGCTCTGCGTCGGCGGCGTGCCGGTGAACGTCAGGTTTTCCGTGCGGACGTAGCCGACAATCCGCCCGAAGCGGATGAGCGTCCAATTATCGCCCTTTGCCAGCACGGTCACGGCTGTTCCGGCGGGCAGCGTCGTCAGCAGTATGCCGTTGTCCGAGGCGGTCAGGCGCACGTTCAGCACGTCCTCCACATTCACCAGCGTCACCATGGCCTGATTAGGCGCGGCGGGCGAAATCGTCGCGGGGGCTTCAGTCGCCGTCACGGGCGCGTCGCCCACGGGCGGCAGAATCGTGTGCGTGAAGGTGTACTGCATCCGCACGCAGTTCTCGTAGTAGAAGCCGAGAATCTGGTCGTATGTATATCCTAAATTCGCCATCTGCTGTGCCCCGCGCTGGCTCATGCCGATGCCGTGTCCGTAGCGCCTGACGTTCAGTACGAACGTCTCTCCATCTGCCTTGACCGACCAGAGTTCGTTTTTCGTCGTGTTAATGGACAGATTGAGGGCGCTTTCCAGCTCGCTGAAAATGTCGAACGTCAGCGTCAGTCGGCGTGTTTCGCCATTCACAAGCGCCGTCACGTCAAAATCCAGCTTCGTATATAAGCGGCTGGGTGCGGCATACTTCGGTGTGTGCGGCGTAACGGCCTCGATGCGCAGAATCGTCGCATTCGGCGCTTTCGCCTGCAATAGTCGCGTCAGGCTTTGATTCTGGCTCGCGTGGGAAAATGCAGCGTAAATCGTCATCTTGCGCGTGCTGCTGTACGGGTTCATGCGGTCGAACGGGTCGTCCTTAACCGTCAGGTAATTCACGCCGGATGAGCCCCACGCGTTGCGGGCGGATTCGGTCTGCCCACCGTTGGACGCGGTGTAGTACGTCCCGGTCAGCTTGCCGTCGTTCATGGCGACGATGCCGCGCGTTGCGTCCACCGCCTCCGCCGCCCGGTCGCGCTCCGCCGGACTGCCGTTGTACACCTGGTCAGCGGTCGTGTCCACAACGTCGTAGACCTTCGATGCGTTCGCATTCATTGCGCGCAGGGTGTACGTCCGCGCCGCAACCGCCTGTGCTTTCAGGGCTTCCAATGCCGAGGAGGCCCCCATTTCATACGGCACGACGCCATAGAGGTACGATTCGATGTACACGTTCGCCACGACATAGAGCCGATACGTCCCGCTTTCCAGCTTCGACACAAGGTGCAGGTCACCGGGGTAGACGTTTTGCGGTCTTCTTGCCTGTGCAATGCGGAATCCGCCGTCCGTCTGCCGACGCCTGAGTGCCATCTCCCGCCCCATGCTGACTGTCTCGCCGCCCCGCGTCAGGCGGATTTCGCCCGTCGCGCTGCTGTGGCTGATGCTGACTTTCTCGCCATTCGCCAGCGCCATCGTCTGCCCGCCGCTGACCGCCATTGCGCCGACCGCCGTCACCGTGAGCGACGCGGGATTGCTGCCAATGGACAGCAGGCGCACACGCACCATGCCGTTGCGTGTGGCAGCACTCCGCTCCAGCGGCGCGGCGTGCACGGCAACATCCGCCGTGTCCTCGGCGAATGATGTGGGCATTGCGGAGAGCATCAGGAAAAGCATCAGAAGCAGGCACAGCGCCCGCTGGTATCGGAATTGCACGGGAAAATCCTCCTTGTGGTGGTACTTCTCCTCCATTGTAGCAGAAAGCGTCCGGCGTGTCATGCAGATTGTAACAAACCGCGCTGGAAATTTCCGTCACGCGCAAAAAGGCAGGCGCTCCGACCTGTTGGGTTCAGGTCAGAACGCCTGTCGGATGATGCGGATTATTCCTGCGTTTCCGCTTTCTTCGCGCGCGGTTTGCGGGCGGGTTTGTCTGCCTTTATCGCTTCCTTCGCCGCCTTGTCCGCCTCGATTTCCGCCTTCGTGCGGCGCTTGCGGGCGGGCTTCACGGGAACTTCCGCGGTCACTTCCGCCGCAGCGGCTTTTGCCGCCTTGTCCGCTTCAATTTCCGCCTTTGTGCGGCGCTTGCGGGCAGGCTTTGCAGGCGCTTCGGCGGCTTTCGCGGCTTCCTTCGCCGCCTTCTCCGCTTCCTTCGCCGCCTTGTCGGCCGCAATCTGCTCCTTCGTGCGGCGGACGCGCTTGGGCTTCACGGGTTCTTCCTTCTCATACGGATACGGAACGACCACTGGGTTCGCCTCCGCGTCGTCATCAGAAGATGCCTTCTCCTGATTCGATGCGGAGTCATGGTCGAAACGCCCGCTCACCAAGCCTTCGTACAGTTCCATATATTTCTTGGAGGAGTTCGTCCAGCTGTAATCGCCAGTCATGCCGCGCTGCTGAAGCGTGTGCCACACATCCTTGTGGTTCTCGTAGTAGTCGATGGCACGGTTGATGACATTGAGCATGTCATTGGCGTTGTAGTTGAAGAACGTGAAGCCATTGCCGTCGCCGGTGTACTCGTTGTAGGACAGCACCGTGTCGCGCAGACCGCCCGTTTCGCGGACAATCGGCACTGTGCCGTAGCGCAGGGCAATCAGCTGGCTCAAGCCGCACGGCTCGAACTGGCTGGGCATAAGGAACATGTCGCAGCCCGCGTAGATTTGATGCGCCAGCGCGTGGTCCATCGCGAACCGCGCCGCGACCTTGCCCTTGAACTCGCCCTCTGCCCACGAGAACAGGTTGACATAGCGGCTCTCGCCCATGCCCAGCACAACCAGCTGCACGTTCTCGCTCATCAGGTCGCCGATGATGTAGTCCACAAGGTCAAGCCCCTTCTGGCTGCTCAGGCGGCCGACCATGCCGATAATCGGCACATTCGGGTCAACAGTCAGACCGAGCTTTTCCTGCAATTCCGCCTTGCACTTTGCCTTGCCGGACAGGTCATCCGCGGTATATTCCGCCGGAATGCGCGCGTCCGTCGCGGGATTGTAGTCCGCCATGTCGATGCCATTGAGCACGCCGAACACTTCACGCTTGCGCGCGCGGAGCAGACCATCCAGCCGCTCACCGTAGTATGCCGTCTGAATTTCCTCGGCATAGGACGGGCTGACGGTGGTGATGATGTCGGAATACACCAGCGCAGCCTTCATGAAGTTCGCGCAGCCGTAGCACTCCAGCTTGTCGTCCGTCCACAGGCTGTCGCCCAGACCGAGCACGTCCTGCACTTCGCGGATGCCGAACACGCCCTGATACTGCAGATTGTGGATGGTGAACATGGTCTTGATGTTCGCGAAGAACGGCAGGTGGGCATACTGAATTTTCAGCAGTGCGGGCACCATGCCGGACTGCCAGTCATGCGCATGAATCACGTCGGGCTGGAAGTCCAGCAGCGGCAGGGCGTTCAGCGCCGCGCGGCAGAAGAAACCGAAGCGTTCGTACTCGTCGCCGCCCATGCCGTAGATATACGGACGGCCGAAATAGAACTTGTTGTCCACAAAGTAGAACTTCACGCCGTCCTTTTCCAGCAGTTCAATGCCGCAGTACTGACGGCGCCAGCCCAGCGCGACCTCAAAGTCGGTCACATGGGTCATCTGGTCAACATACTGCTTCGGCACCGCCGCATACAGGGGCAGCATCACGCGCACGTCGTGACCCTGCTTCGCCAGAACGGGCGCCAGCGCGCCGACAACATCCGCCAGACCGCCGGTCTTAATAAACGGGACGCATTCGCTCGCCGTAAAGAGAATCTTCATCGTTTCTATCCTCCATCAGAAATATTTCCTGCCGGGGGCAAGGGAAAAGCAATCAGGGAAATTCAGCGAATTAAGCTCAGATACGATTTTCAGATGAGAATGAGCCAAGATGCGAAGCGAATTTTTTCTTTCCTGCTAACGGGAGTGAAACGCAGCGTAGCAGCGCTACGCTAAGTGGAACGACCGGACGCAGGAAGGAAAAAGGCGCGAGCAGATGGCTCCGGCGAATCTGAAAAGCGTATCCAAAAAACCGCACCAATAGTATAGCACATATTGGCGCGGTTTGCAAATCCGAACCGCGTCAATTCGCTTTAGGCGATTCGTGGATTAAGGCACCACCTCATTTGTGCGGTGTTACCTTAAATGACAACATTCTTCGCGATAACAATCGGGTACGCCGCCGGGCCGATGAGCCGTGCGCTGCGCTTGATGACCGTCTGCTTGTCCAGAATGCAGTTTTCGATGGAAGCGTCGTTGTGCACCTGACCATCCTGCATGATGATGCAGTTCTTCACATGCGCACCGGGGGCAATGCGCACGCCGCGCGCCAGCACAGAGTTTTCCACCGTGCCTTCGATGATGCAGCCATCCGCCACCAGCGAGTTGACGACGGTCACATTGTCGCCATAGCGGGCGGGCATCTCGTCGCGAACCTTGGTGTACACAGGCAGCTCCGCCGTGAACAGGCGATGGCGAATCTGGGTATCCAGCATATCCATATTGAACTTGAAGTAGCTCTGCACGGAGTCCATGCGCCAGCACAGACCAGTGTACGCCCACGCATTCACGCGCGCCGTGCCTTCCGTCACCAGACGGAGCAGCACATCACGGTTGAAGTCATGATAGCCGTGCGCCACGCCCTTGTCCACCAGCGTGCGCAGCAGCTCACGCTTCATCACGACGACCTCCATGCTCGTCAGCGGCAGGTTCGGATGCGTCGGATCAACTTCCATGTCCGTCACCATGCCGCTTTCGTCCACCGCCAGATAGCAGCCCAGTTCGTCGCGCTGCATGTTCGGATCAGCGGTGTACATGATGGTAATGTCCGCGCCGCTGTTCTGATGATACGCCACAAACTCCGCGATATTCGCGTTGTAGATGATGGTGGAGTTGCTCAGCACCAGATATTCCTGCTTGGAGCGGGAGAGATAGTTGGTGTTGGAGCGCAGCGCATCCAGCATACCAGAGTACACGCCAACATTCTCGCGCGTCAGGAACGGCGGCAGCACCTTGAGGCCGTCATTCTTCCCGTGCAGATCCCACTCCTTGCCGGAGCCGATGTGATCCATCAGGGAGTGATAATTCTTCTGCATGATGACGCCGACGTTCTTGATGCCGCCGTTGACCATCGAGGACAGCAGGAAGTCAATGACGCGGTAGCGGCCGCCCACAGGCAGCGCCGCGATGGCGCGGGTCAGGGTCAGCTCGCGCAGATTGGCGTCATTTTCGCCGGTGTAGATAACACCCATTACGTTTTTCATTTTCTTACATCCTTTCCGCTGCTGTGATTATCAGAATTTGGTGTTTTCGTCCACCTGCTGACCCGCGGTCACGCTGACACCGGCGGGAAGGGTGACGCCCTGACCGACGACGGCGATATTGCCCGTCTCTTCGCCGACCATGCAGCCCGCACCAATCACGGCGTTCTCCGCCACAATCGCCCGACGGACAACCGCGCCGCGCTTGATGACCGCATAGGGCATGACAACCGAGTCAATGACGCTTGCACCCTCTTCAATGGTCACGCCTGCGAAAATCACGGAGTGCTGCACAGAGCCGTAGACTTCCGAGCCTTCCGTAACCAGCGAATCGCTCACGACAGCGCCCTTGGCGATGTAGTGCGGCGCAAGGCCCGGATTCTTGGCATAGATGCGCCACTTCTTGTCATGCAGGTCAATCGGCATGGGCACGCTGAGCAAGTCCATGTTCGCTTCCCACAGGGATTCAATCGTGCCAACGTCCTTCCAGTAGCCCTCGAAGTTGTATGCCACCATGACCTGCTTGTCGTTCAGCATCGCGGGGATGATGTTCTTGCCGAAGTCATTGGCGGATGTCTTGTCCGCCTCGTCCGCGGTCAGGTACGCGCGGAGCTTCGCCCACGAGAAGATGTAAATGCCCATGGACGCCTTGTTGGACTTGGGTTGCTTGGGTTTTTCTTCAAATTCAACAATGTTGTCGTCCGCGTCCGTATTCATGATGCCGAAGCGGCTCGCTTCTTCCCACGGCACAGGGCGCACAGCAATCGTCGCATCCGCGCCTTTGCGGATGTGGTACTGCAGCATGGCGTTGTAGTCCATCTTATAAATATGGTCGCCGGAAAGAATCAGGACGTAATCCGGGTCATACTGCTCGATAAACGCCATATTCTGATAGATGGCGTTTGCCGTGCCGCGATACCAGTCGCCCGTCTTGCCCGTCTGATAGGGCGGCAGGACGAACACGCCGCCGGTGGACAAGTCCAAATCCCACGGTGCGCCGGAGCCGATATAGGAATTCAGTTCCAGCGGCATATACTGCGTCAGCACGCCCACGGTGTCAATGCCGCTGTTGGTGCAGTTGGACAGCGGGAAGTCAATGATGCGGTACTTGCCGCCGTAGGGAACAGCCGGCTTTGCCACCTTCTTAGTCAGGACACCCAGACGGCTGCCCTGTCCGCCTGCCAGCAGCATGGCAACACAGGTCTTCTTTTTCATGATGAGAACACGCTCCTTCATCCTTGTTTCTTGCGAAGCGCACCGACCGTGCAGGATTCGCGCCGCCCCCGGTGCATCAGGTGGCACGGTGATGTATGTGAAACAGCGCTTTCGCTCCTCCCCTGATTGCGGCGAGCGCCGATTCAGCCGATGGAAATGGAATTGGCTTTGCCGGCGGACTTTTCCGGCAGCGGCTGCGGATTTTTTGCCGTTTGGGATGCTTTCTTTGGCGGCACATCCGCGATTTCCGGGATAACGCGCGCTTTCTTCGCCTTCTCCGGCAGCGGGTCGCGCTGATAGGTGAAGTACACCGTCGCGAGCGGCGGCACGCAGATATCGCAGCTGTATTGGAAATCCTGCAGCTGCTCTTCTTCCGTGCGAATCGCCCAGTTGTTGTACTGATTCGAGCCGCCGTATTCCTTGCGGTCGGTGTTGAAGCACTCCGTCAGCGTCCCCATCTGCGGCAGCCCGATGCGGTACTGCGGATGGAACACAGGCGTGAAGTTCGTCACGCACAGGATCGAGTGGCCCCGTTTATCCGTGCGCAGGAACGCAACGATGGAGTTATCGCTGTCGTTCGCCTGAATCCACTGGAAGCCGTCCCAGCTGTCATCAATCTGGTAGAGTGCGGGCGTCGTGCGGTAGATTTCGTTCAGGCGCTTGCAGCACTGCTGCACCTGCGGATGATTCTCATACAGCAGCAGGAACCAGTCCAGCTGGTCGTCATACTTCCACTCGATGAAGTGCCCAAACTCGCCGCCCATGAACAGCAGCTTCTTGCCCGGATGCGCCATCGTGTAGCCATACAGTGCGCGAAGTCCCGCGAACTTCTTCCACAAGTCGCCCGGCTGCTTGTCCAGCATCGAGTGCTTGCCGTGCACCACCTCGTCGTGGCTGAACGGCAGGATGTAATTCTCCGAAAAGGCGTACATCAGTGAGAACGTCAGCTTGTCGTGGTGATACTTACGGTAGACCGGATCGAGCTTGATATACGCCAGCATATCATTCATCCAGCCCATGTTCCACTTGAACCCGAAGCCCAGCCCGCCCAGATAAATCGGGCGCGTGACCATCGGATAGGCGCTGGATTCCTCCGCCACCATCATCACACCGGGAAAATCACGGTAGACGGTTTCATTCATCCGGCGCAGGAAGGCAATCGCATCGAGATTCTCGTGTCCGCCGTACTTGTTGGGCAGCCATTGCCCCGGCTCACGGCAGAAGTCGTACATCAGCATGGACGTAACCGCATCCACGCGCAGCCCATCGGCGTGATACCATTCCAGCCAGAAGCAGGCGTTGGAGAGCATGAACGAGTTGACCTCGCCGCGCGCGTAGTCGAACATGTGCGTCCCCCACTGCGGCATATCGCCGCGCCGGGGATCTGGATGCTCGTAGCAGGGCGTACCGTCGAAGCGGCGCAGTCCCATTGCGTCGCGCGGGAAATGCGCGGGAACCCAGTCCAGCAGTACGCCGATGCCCGCCTGATGCAGCGCGTCAATGAGCGCCATCAGCTCCTTCGGTTCGCCGAAGCGCGCCGTCGCCGCATAGTAGCCGGACACCTGATAGCCCCACGACATATCCAGCGGATGCTCCATCACCGGCATGAACTCCACATGCGTGTAGCCCATTTCTTTCAGGTACGGCACGAGCTGTTCGGCAATCTCCGTGTACGTCATGAACGTGCCGTCCTTGTGCCGCCGCCACGAGCCGAGGTGCATCTCGTAGATGTTCACCGGGCTGTGGTACGGGTCGTAGGACTTGCGCGCCTCCATCCAGTCCGCGTCGCCCCAGCAGTAGCCGCTCAGGTCATAGATGCGGCTGGCGGTGTCGGGGCGCATCTGCATGGCGAACCCATAGGGGTCAGCCTTGTCCTGCCACGTCCCGTCCTGCGCCTGAATGCAGTATTTGTAGGTTGTCAGTTTCTTTGCCGCGTCGGGATAATCATAGCGTTTCGGGTCGCTCTTCACATCGAAGGTTTCCGCGGGCAGCCGCACTTCCCATGTACCGTCGTAGACCTTCTGCATGGGCGTTTTTTCCTTGTCCCACTGGTTGAATTCGCCAATGAGAGAAACCGCCCGCGCGTTCGGCGCCCAGACAGCGAAATGCCACATTTCCTGTCCGTCCTGCGTCACCGGGTGTGCGCCGAGCATCTCATAGGCTCTGCGGTTCGTCCCCTGATGGAACTGATCCCGCACCGCGGCGGTCGGGCCGTTGTAGCGCATAGTTACACCTGCCTTTGCTTGCGTTGCGTTCCTCCGCCTGCAATCACGGAGAGCCGCGTTTGCGTTCTTCACTCTTTTCACTTACTATTGAATCACTTTTATGCATTTTCGTCAAGTCATATTCAGCATTTTCTCCTGCATTTTTTGCGATTTTCGGAAAGTGCGTTCATTTTGACCGTAGACGATGCGGTAAGTATTTCGCCATTGCCGACATAAATTCCTGCTCATGCACGAAATTTTCCGCGCATAAACTGGTTTTGCGCCATCGGAGCGAAAACCGTTTCCCCCGTGCGGCGATTTGTGCAATCCGAACATTTCCCGAAATTTCTGCGAAAAGGTTGTGTGTCCATGAAACAAAAACAGCTGTTGTCGTTTCTTGTGTGTATCCTGATGCTTTCTTCCTGTGCCGCGCCGACCGATTCCGCGCATGACAGCGGCTTAACGCTCCGGGTCTACTTCGCCGATGCGGAGGAAATCCGTCTGCTGCCGCTGGAAGACTACGTTTTCGGCGCATTGGCGGCAGAGATGCCCGCGAATTACGCGCCAGAAGCGCTCAAATGTCAAGCCATTGCCGCCCGGACGCGTGCCGTCGCACAGAGCCGCGCGTTCGGCGGAAACGGGTGCGTCCGCTACCCGGACTGCGATATCTGCACGGACAGCGCGTGCTGTCAGGCGTACCAGACGGATGCGCAGCTGCAAGCCCGCTGGGGCAGCGAGTACGCCGTCCTCCGCGCGCGCATTGACCGCGCCGTCCGCGCAACAGACGGCTTGCTGCTCACCAGCGGCGGCTTGCCCATCGAGGTGCTATACCACGCCTGTTCCGGCGGAAAGACTGAAGATGCCGCCGCCGTGTTCGCGTCCGCCAAGCCGTATCTGGTCAGCGTGGACAGTCCCGGCGAAGAGGGGTTCGCCGGATTCCGCGCCGACACATCCTTCTCCTGCGAGGAGGCGGCGGATTTGCTCCTGCGCGCCTTTCCCGGCTGCGGCGTGACGGCGGACACGCTTTCCAGCGCGATTCGTCTGCAATCCACGACTGCTTCCGGGCGCGTCGCGACGCTGCTGGTTGGCAGTCAAACCGTCCGCGGCGCTGATTTCCGCAAAGCGCTCTCCTTGCGAAGCACCTATTTTACTTGGGAGGCGGATGGCGACCGCATCGTTTTCCACACCGTCGGATACGGGCACGGCGTCGGCTTATCGCAAGCAGGCGCGCAGGCGATGGCGGCGGATGGCGCGGATTTCGCGGAAATTTTGGCGCACTACTACCCCAGTACGCAGCTGACGCGGATGGATAAAACAGGTTTTTCCGGCTCATAATAGGAGAAAACGCCCCATGCGGCATGGTTGAGGTGATTTTCTCATGGCTGACCGTCACTTTCATTCTCTTTTCCGCGCGCTGCATCTGCGCCGGGAGCAGTGGACTTTTCTGCTGATGGCGCTGCTGTGCGTCTCGGTGATTGTCGGCACGGCGCTGTGGACGCGGCAGGCGGAATTCGCGCGCGTCACGCCGACGCCGCCTGTCTCCGGCGACATATCCGCCGCGCAGCTGCTTCAGCAGTCGCTTGACAGTGCGCAGACCGCCACGCCCGCGCCGACAGTCTCCCCCACCGTCCGCAGCGTTACCATGCCGCTCGAAAGCATGACGCTCCTGCGTCCCTTCGACAGCACACGGATGCGGCAAAGCAGCGCCACGGGCTTGTGGGCGCTGCACGATGCGGCGGATTACGCCGGGGCGGAGGGCGCAAAAGTCAGCGCCATGGCGGACGGCACCGTCATCAATTGCGCGGACAGCGGCGTTTTCGGCGCGTACGCGGAAATCGACCACGGCGGCGTCCTCGTGCGCTATGCGAACCTGTCGATGCTCTACGCGATTCGCGCGGGCGATCCGGTTCGCGCCGGGCAGACGATTGGCTTCATCGGGCGCACGATGCCGGAGGAATGTGACCTGCCAGCGCACCTGCACCTGCGGATCGTCGTCGGCGATACGGCGGTTGACCCCGAAAAAGTGCTGCAAAACGGCGTTTTTCCTGACCCGTAAAAAAAGACGCACATGAGGTGTTGCATTTTCATCGAAATCAGCGTATAATACAACAGGTTGAACTTGTATTATAACGTCTTATTCGACTTGGAAGGAGCGATTCCCTATGTGCGGCATCGTTGGCTATATTGGCGCGCAGCAGGCGCAGGATATTTTATTGGACGGACTTTCCCGATTGGAGTACCGCGGCTATGACAGCGCGGGCATTGCGGTCATGGACGGCGGCATCATCCGGCTGAGCAAGGCGAAGGGACGGCTGGCGAACCTTGCCGCGCGGGTGGCATCGAATCCCCTGCCCGGCACCATCGGCATCGGTCACACGCGCTGGGCAACCCACGGCGAACCAAATGACATCAACGCCCATCCGCACACGGATATGAAAGGGCATATCGCCGTCGTCCACAACGGCATCATCGAGAACTACGAGGAGCTGCGCGCTCAGCTGAAGGCGAAGGGCTGCGTGTTCGTATCCGAAACGGACACGGAGGTAATCGCCCATCTGCTGCATACGCTTTACGACGGCGACATGCTCTCGACCATTCTGCGCGCGCAGACGATGCTCGAAGGCAGCTACGCGCTGTGCGTTCTGAACGCCGAGGCGCCGGATACGCTCTACTGCACGCGCAAGGATTCCCCGCTTGTCGTCGGGCTGTCGGACAGCGCGCAGTACGTCGCCAGCGACATTCCTGCGCTGATTCGCCACACGCGGACGGTGGAGCTGCTCGATGAACGTGAAGTCGCCGTGCTGACCCGGAGCGGTGTGCGCGTGTACGATCATTTCGGCAACGAACGCGCGCTCAAGCCTATTCATGTTGATTGGGACGTGGAAGCGGCGGAAAAAGGCGGCTATGCGCACTTCATGCTCAAGGAGATTCACGAAGAGCCCGCCGCGCTGAAAAAGACGTTTTCCGCCCATGTGGACGCAGAAAAAATGGCAATTCGCCCCGGCGCGTTCCCGATTTCGGCGGAAGAAGCAAATTCCCTGCGCACGCTGACGATTGTCGCCTGCGGCACGGCATACCACGCGGGTGTTGTCGGCAAGTATGTAATCGAGAAGCTGGCGCGGCTGCCCGTGGTGGTGGATGTAGCATCCGAGTTCCGCTATCGCAACCCGATTCTGGGCGCGGGCGACTGCTTCCTTGCGATTTCGCAGAGCGGCGAAACGGCGGACACGCTGGCCGCCATGCGCGAGGCAGAGCGGCTGGGCGCAAAAGTGATGGCGCTGACAAACGTCGTCGGCTCGTCGATTGCCCGCACCGCTGGGGATTGCGTCATGTACACCTACGCGGGGCCGGAAATCGCCGTCGCAAGCACGAAGGCATACATCACGCAAGTGGAAATGATGGTGCTGCTGGCGATTGACCTTGGCGTGAAGCGCGGCCACTTGCCGGAGAGTGTAGCATCGGAGCTTCTGCGGCAGATGGCGGACATTCCCGCGCTGGCGGAGCAGGTGATGGCGCTCGAACCCGCCGTGCAGCGCTTCTCCAGCCTGTACCACGACCGTCAGCATGTATTCTACATCGGGCGCGGGCTGGACAACGCGCTGGCAATGGAAGCGTCCCTGAAACTGAAGGAAGTCAGCTATATCATGTCCGAAGCGTATGCGGCGGGTGAACTGAAGCACGGCACAATCGCGCTGATTGAGCATGGCACGCTGGTTTGCGCGCTGCTGACGCAGGAACAGCTGGCAGACAAAACGCTCTCGAACGTGCGCGAGGTAAAGAGCCGCGGCGCGAAAGTCCTCATCGTCTGCCCGGAAGCCCTGCGCGACCGCGCCGCGAAGGATGCGGACGAACTCTGGGTCATCCCGGACGCTGCGTCGGACTTGCTGCCGCTGCTGACGATTATTCCCGTGCAGCTGTTCGCCTACTACATGGCGGTCAGCCGCGGCTGCGACGTTGACAAGCCGCGCAATCTGGCAAAATCGGTGACGGTGGAGTAAGGAGACCCCGAGGGCGCTGCCCTTGAACCTGCCAGAGGCTCTGCCTCTGGACTCCGGCAGGGCTCTGCCCTGCACCCGCGAAGGGTCTTCGACCCTCTCGACACCCATTTCGCGATTGAGTTGAGCGCTCTTGCATACTTTTTCCGCGTGTTAATTGATGGAAACGGTATACGAAAAGGCGATTCGGAGTTACCTTCCGAACCGCCCTTTTTGATGTGATTATACTATTTCCAAATGAGAATGCGCCAAGATGCGAAGCGAATTTTTCGCGCTGGCTAACGCGAATGAAACGCAGCGTAGCAGCGCTACGCTAA